>Ga0075163_10002568_pt1 | contig 24400 bp, 17 predicted proteins | sample JI1023141ADNA_FD_71478 | JGI IMG/M metagenome (GOLD analysis project Ga0075163, IMG submission 71478) | Wastewater effluent complex algal communities from Wisconsin, to seasonally profile nutrient transformation and Carbon sequestration -... | ecosystem: Engineered > WWTP > Effluent > Algae... | reverse complement strand
CGCGAGAAGCTCCAGGAGCGCCTGGCCAAGCTGGTCGGCGGCGTCGCGGTCATCCGCGTCGGCGCGGCCACCGAGGTCGAGCTCAAGGAGAAGAAGGCCCGCGTCGAGGACGCGATGCACGCCACCCGCGCGGCGGTCGAGGAGGGCATCGTCCCCGGCGGCGGCGTCGCGCTGATCCGCGCGCTCAAGTCGCTCGAGGACGTCAAGCTGTCCGAGGAGCAGCAGTTCGGCGTGGCGATCATCCGCCGCGCGATCGAGGAGCCGCTGCGCCAGATCGCCGCCAACTCGGGCGTCGACGGCTCGATCGTCGTGTCGAAGGTCAAGGACGGCCAGGGCTCGTTCGGCTTCAACGCCGCGACCCTCGAGTACGAGGACCTGCTGGCCGCCGGCGTCATCGACCCGACCAAGGTCGTGCGCACCGCGCTGACCAACGCCGCGTCGGTGTCGTCGCTGCTCCTGACCACCGAGGCGATGATCGCCGAGAAGCCCAAGAAGGACGAGAAGCCGGCCGGCGGCGGTGGCGGCGGTGGCATGGGCGGCATGGGTGGCATGGGCGGCATGGGCGGCATGGACTTCTGAGTTCCAGGGAGGCCTGTCGCCAGGCCTCCCCTCGATCCCGGCAAAGCCGGGATCGAGCCTCCCCACCAAGACGCGTGTCCGCGCCGCCTCCGGGCGGCGCGCGACGTTTCGGGCGGCTCGCGCAGCGTGAACCGGATCGTGACAGCGCAGCTCCGCCGGGCGGCGCGCGACGTTTCGGGCGGGTCGCGCGGCGTGAACCGGATGATGGGGACGGCGACGCGAACGGCGCGTCGGGCGCAGCACCGGGGTAGGATCGCGGCGATGACGGCCGACGACGACACCCGCTCGCGCTCACGCCCGGGGCCTGCGGCCGCCGCGGGCGGGCCGTACCTCGCGCTGGCCATGCAGTACGCGCGCCCGCTCGCCGCCGCCGAGCGCCGGGCGCTGGGGTGCATCGCGCAGCTCGACGTCGGCCGCGGTCGCGCCCGGGCGCTCACCGCCGACCAGGCCGACGCGCGGTGGGCGGTCGACGACGCGTGGATGTCGACGCGCCACGCCCGCTTCCAGGGCGACGATGGCGGGTGGACGGTCGAGGACCTCGGCTCGAAGAACGGCCTGCTGGTCAACGGCGCACCGACGACGCGCGCCCGGCTCGCCGACCACGATCGGATCGAGATCGGGGACACGATGTTCGTGTTCCGCGCGCGCACCGACGCGCCCGCCGAGCCGCACCTGACGGTCGCGCCGGTCGTCGGGGCACCGCCTGCGCTGGCCTGCCTCAACCCCGACCTGCGCGCCGCGCTCGCGACCATGCTGCGGGTCGCCGTGGCCGGCGTGCCGATCGTGCTCAGCGGCCCGACCGGCAGCGGCAAGGAGGTCACCGCGCGCGCGATCCACGCGCTGGCGCGGCGCCCCGGCAACTTCGTCGCGGTCAACTGCGCGGCGATCCCGGCGACGCTGATCGAGAGCGAGCTGTTCGGCGTCCGCCGCGGCGCGTACTCGGGCGCCGACCGCGATCGCCCCGGCCTGATCGTGAGCGCCGATCACGGCACGCTGTTCCTCGACGAGCTCGGCGAGATGCCCATCGCGACGCAAGCGGCGCTCCTGCGCGCGCTGCAGGAGCGGGAGGTGGTCCCGGTCGGTGGCACGACGGCGATCGGCGTCTCGTTCGGGCTGGTGTCGGCCACGCACCGCGACGTCGACGCGCTGGTCGCCGACGGGCGGCTGCGCGCCGATCTGGTCGCCCGCGTCCGCGGTCATCAGGTCCACCTGCCACCGTTGGCCGATCGGCGCGAGGACCTCGGCCTGCTGGTCGGGGCCCTCCTCGCGCGCAGCGCCGGCGAGCAGGCGTCGCGCCTGCGCTTCGCACGCGACGCGGCCCGCCAGCTGTTCACGCACCCGTGGCCCGGCAACGTGCGCGAGCTCGACCATGCGTTGCGGGTCGCGGTAGCGCTGGCCGTCGACGACGTCATCACGCCGACGGCGATGGCCCAGGCGATCACGGCGCCGATGCCCGCGCCGGCGGCGCCGCGGGCGACCGCCACGCCCGACCGCGACGCGGCCACGCTGGCCGCGCTGTTCGCGCAGCACCAGGGCAACCTCAGCGCGGTGGCGCGCGCGCTCGGGACGTCGGTCAGCCAGGTCCGACGCCTGCTGGACCGCCACCAGCTGGCGCCGCGGCCACCGCGCGCGTGACCCGCGCGGGTGAGCCCGGCAGCGGCCCGATCACCGTCGCGACGTAGCGCGCGGGATCGACGACGCCCTCGCCGCGCAGCCACGCGGCCGCGGCCGCGACCTCCTCGCGCGCGCCGGTCAGCTCGCCGAGCCGCCACGCGGCCGCGACGCGTCCGAGCCCGAGCTGGTGGGCATCGGCCAGCGCGATCGCCGCGCGCAGCTGCTCGCTGGCGTCCGCGACGGCGCCGGTGGCGGCCGCCGCCGCGGCGGCCATGACGGCGCCCGCGAACCGACCCGCGCCCGACGGCGACCGCGCCAGCCCCGGCGCCACCCGCGCCGCCACCGCCACGTCCCCGCGCGCCAGCGCCACGTGGCCCTCGAGGTGCGCGATCGTCGCGCGCAGCGACGGCATGCGCATCAGCGGCGACCGGCGCAGCGCGTCGAGCTGCGCGGCGACCGACGCGAGGCCGGCGACGTCGTCGCGGTAGCTCGCGATGGCCGCGCGCGCGGTCACGACGAACAGGTGCTGGACGTGAGGCCCAGCGACGCCCGGTCCCCACGTCGCCTGCACGAGCTCGCGCTCGGCGCGATCGGGGTCGTCGGCCGCGAGGTGGACGACGGCGGCGGTCAGGCCGCGGACCGTGGTCGCCCGCAGCTGATCGCCGCGGCGCACGGCGTCGCGGATGGTGTCGTCGGCCAGCGCCCGCACCTCCGCGATGGCGCCGCCGTAGAGCAACGCCATCACGCGCCACATCCGGACGGCGGTGCGCTCGAACGCGGTCTGGTGGTGCGCGCCAGGCGCCGCCTCGGCGCGCGCGAAGTGCGCCGCGGCGCGGCGCATCCCGCCGTCGAAGAACTCCAGCCACCCCTCGATCACGTGCAAGCCCGCCTCGAGGTACGCCGTGTCGGACCAGCGGGTCAGCTGCGCCCGCGCGTCGTCACGGAATCGGCGGACCCGCGCCAGCCCCGACGCGCCCATCGCCGCGAGGTAGCCGGCCTCGGCCGCGATCCCGCTCGCCACGTGACCGGCGTCGCCGACGTCGAGCGCGAGGCGCAGGTGGCGCGTATGGAAGGCGGCGCCGATCGCCGGATCGACGATCTGGTACCCCTGCGCGACCGCCCGCAGCGTCTCGAGGCGCTCGACGATCGACGGCGGTGGCGTCCGCGGGGTCCGCGGCAACCGGACGCGGCGCGCGCGCATCGCGAGCCGCAGGCGCTCCCAGACCACCGCCGCGATCGCCCCGCGCGGCGAGCGGGGCAACCCGAGGCCCAGCCCGGCGAGCAGCTCGGCGAGGATGGCCTGGCCGCGCTCGAGGTGACCGCTCATCAGCCACTGGGCGGCGGCGCGGCGACGGTAGAGCCCGCGCCGCGCCGGGTCGACGCCGTCGCACGCGCGCAGCAGCGCCTCGGCCGCCGCGGGCCCGCGGCCGGCGGCCGCCAGCGCCTCGGCGAGCGCGATCCGGAGCGGCTGCCGCTCGGCGTCGCCGTCGACCAGCGCCAGCGCGGTCGCCAGCGCGTCGGCCGCGAGGTCGTAGGCGCCGCGCTCCATCGCGCGGGTCGCGGTCGCGCGCGCCAGCGCGGCGGCGCGCGCCGGCTCGCCGGCCGCCTCCAGGTGTTCGGCGAGGAGCGCCGGCGCGTCGATCGCCGCGCCGGCCTGGTCGAGCGCCTCGACCAGCCGCGCATGGAGGTGGCGGCGGGCGGCGGCGTCGAGGCCGGCGCACACCGCCGCGGCCACGCGCTCGTGGAACGGCGCCACCGTCGCGGCGCCACCCACACCGTCGGTGCGGATCAGCGCCGCCGCGCGAAGCTGGGCGACGACGGGCTCGTGCGCCTCGGCGTCGAGCCCGGCCGCCGCTCCGATCAGGGCCACGCGGCGTGGCCCGCTGGCGATCGCCACGAGCTCGAGCACGTGGCGCGCGTCGGCGGCGAGCCCGGCGACCCGCGCGACGATCACGGCGTCGAGGTCGACCGACGCCGCGGCGGGCGCAACCCCGGCGCGCGCCAGCTCCTGGACGAACAACGGGTGGCCCTGGCCGGCGCGGACGATGGCCGCCACGTCGGCACCGACGCTCGCGGTCGGCAGCAACGCCGCGGCCAGCGCCGCGGCGGCGTCGTCGGGGAGCGGCGCGAGCGTGAGCCGCCGGAGCGCCACGCCGATCGCCGCCGGAAACGCCATCGCCGCACGGGTCGTCGCGATCAGCAGCATCGGCGGCGCGCGGTGCGGGGCGAGCAGCTCGTCGAGGAGCGCGACGCTGTCGGCGCCGGCCCAGTGGAGATCGTCGATCAGCACGACCAGCGGACGCCAGGCCGCGACGCGCCCGAGCAGCTCGCGGAACGCGGCCGCGCCGTGCCGCACCTGGGCCACCGCGTCGCCGCGCGGCAGCGCCGCGGCGACCGCCGTCGCCGCGATCGGCGCGACCCGCGCCAGCGCCGGGAACAACCGCACCAGCGCGCCGGCGTCGGGCGGCGTCAGCCGCACGGTCTCGGCGGGCGCCTCGTCGAGCCGCGCCGCGAGCGCCTCGGAGATGGCGTCGAACGCCTTGAACGGCACGGTCTCGCGCTCGAAGCAGCGCCCGGTCAGCACCAACGCCTCCGCCGCGCGCTCGCGCAGCTCGGCGGCGAAGCGCCGGAGCAACTCGCTCTTGCCGAGCCCCGACGCGCCGTCGATCACGACGGTGACCGCGGTCCCGGTTCGGACGTCGTCGTAGGCGCGGTGGAGCGCCGCGCGCTCGACCTGCCGTCCGACGAACGGCGCGACCTGGGCGCGCGGCGACTCGGGCGACGCGCCGAGCGCGGACAGCACCGCAGCCGCATCCGGGCGGCGCGCCGGATCGGGCTCGAGCAGCGCGAGCGCCAGGTGCGCGAGGTCGGCGGGCGCATCCGACGCCAGCTCGAGCGGCGATCGCGGCCGGCCGGTGCCACGCGCCAGCGCCAGCTGGAGCGGGTCGTGGCCGGCGAACGGCCGATGCCCGACGAGCGCCTCGTAGAGCATCACGCCGACCGCGTACCAGTCGGCGGCCGGCGTGATCGCTTCGCCCAGGAGCTGCTCGGGCGCCATGTAGGCCGGCGTCCCCGTGATGCCGTCGTCGGCCACGCCCGCCTCGGCGATCAGGCCGAAGTCGAGCACCACCACCCGGCCACCCGCGTCGACCAGGACGTTGGCCGGCTTCAGATCGCGGTGCACCAGCTCGACCCGGTGCACCGCGGCGAGGCCACGACTCAGCTGCACCAGGGCGCTGCGCAGGCGCCCGGCGTCGAGCCGACCGTCGTGGGCAGCCGGCCGGAGCGGCGGCAGCGCGCGGGACGCGTCGAGGTCGGCGGTCCACGTCACGGCGGACGCGGGCAACGCCGCGCCGTCATCGCGAGCCGGCGCGGCGCCGCGCACGTGGGTCAGCAGATCGACGCCCGTCACCAGCTCCATCGTGAAGAACCAGTGCGGCCCCTCGCACACCAGCTCGTCGAGGCGGATCAGGTTCGGGTGCGCGAGATCGTGCAGCGTCCGGAACTCGCGCTTGAAGCGGGTCAGCCCCGGCGCGTCGAGCCGTCGGATCTCCTTCAACGCCACGCGCACCCCGCGCTCGCGGTCGTAGGCCTCGTGCACGATGCCCATGCCACCGACGCCCAGCTGGCGGCGGAGCTCGAACCGCGCGGTCCCGGAGAAGCCCATCCCGCGCGCGATGATAGCGGAGCGGCGGGGCACGCGAGCGGACGCGTGCGCCCTCCACCGGCGACCACACGGTCGACCACGCGGTCGACCACGCGGTCGACCACCGCGCCGTCGTCGCCGCGACGTCCGACGGTGTGGCGCGGACTTGCGCCGTGTCGTCGCGAGGCCTGGCGCTTGCTGTTCGCGCAGTCGATGCGTCCACTCCACGCCACCCTCGTCCTGACCGCCCTCGCCGCCTGCTCGTCGTCCGACACGCCGCCCGTCGACGCCGCGCCCAGCGACGCCGCGACCGACGCCGCGACCGACGCCGCGACCGACGCCGCGCCACCCGACGGCCCCGCGGCGGACTGGTCCTGCGTCGGCGCGCCGCCGATGACGACCGCGCCCGCCCAGGTCGCGCTGGGCGGCGTGATCCTGGAGCGGCGCCTCACCGAGCTCGTCCCGCGCGGCGGGGTCGTCAACGACGTGTTCGCGGCGGGCGACGAGACCACCGTGCTCGCCACCGCGACCTCCGCCACCGGCACCGGCGCCTTCACGACCGCGATCACCACCGGCGGCGTGCCGCGCGACGTCTACTTGCGCCACCGCGGCATGGATCTGCTCGACGCATACACCTACCTGCCGCACCCGCTGGCCGGCGATCTGACCAACGCGATGATCGTGACCCTGAGCGCCGCGCAGTTCTCGCTGTTCGAGGCGCTCGCGCAACGCACCGAGGATCCCGAGCGCGGGTTCCTCGTCGCCATCGTGCTCGACTGCCAGCTGCGCGTGGTCGCCGGGGCGCAGGTGACCACCTCCCCGCCCGCGGCCGCGACGATCTACGCGGCCGCCGACTCGACGCCGTCGAGCGCGACGGCCACGACCGACGCCGGCATCGCCTACCTGTTCGACCTGCCGCTCGGCGAGGTCGCGGTCCAGGTCCAGGTCGGCGCGGTGACCTACCCCGCGCGCACGGTCGCGGTCCGCCGCTTCGGCGCGGCGGCGTTCACCGCGGTCTACCTGGCCCCGTGATCGGCTCGCCGGGGAGGAGTCGGGCCGTTAGCGGCGCGTGCGGGCGGTGGGGAGCGCGGCGGTGCGGGGGCGCGACCAGACGGTGGTGAGCGCGCCGAGCATGACGCCGGCGGCGAGCCAGACGGCGCCGAGGGCGGCCGCGGGGATGAGATCGTACGCGAGGCCGGCGCCCGCGGGGCGCATCGGCAGCGTGAGGAAGGTCAGGCCGATGGCCGCGGCGAACGCGAGGCCCCAGCGATGCTCCCGCACGAACGCGATCCGATCAGCGCGCGCGTCATCCATGGCTCACGATCGTAGCGCGCGGCGACCGCGGCGTCATTCGCCGAGATCGGAGATGCAGTCGAGCTGGGCCTGGTTCGACGCCGGGGTGGCGCGCCCGGTGCCGGGGTCGCAGGTGAAGTTGCGCTCGACGCAGGCGTAGGTGCGCTGGTTGGCGGTGGCCTGGGCGACCGCGGCGTCATCGACCCGGACGATCTCGGCCAGGCACTGATCCCGCGGCGCCCCGGCCAGGTGCTCGCAGCAGGCGGTCTGCTTGTCGGTGGCGACCCGGTAGTGGTCGGTGTGGTGGCCGCCGCACGCGGCCAGGGCCAGCGCGAGGGCGATCCCGGCGATGCGACGGCGCCCCAGTGTGGTGGCGCGGACCGTGATCGGACGTTCACGCTCGGGGGAGGCGATCGGGGCGCAGCCGGCCAGGATCCGCGAGTTCGACAGCAAGCGAAGGGTCATGGAGCCGTGCGTTCGCAAACCGCGCGCCACCGCCGGCCGCGCGACCTGGCGACCGCTTTGCAAAGCAGACCGCCATGGGCTCGCTTCGTCTGGCTTCGTTGATCCTGCTGGTGGGGGCATGTGGTGGCGCCGGGGTGCGCTATCAGGCGCTCGGGCGCGGCCGCGTGGTGGTGGCCGGCGCGCCGGCGGCGGTGGGCCCGGGCGCCTCGGCGACCGCCGGGCTGCCCGCGGCGGTGCCGGTCCCGGCCGACGCGCCGGACTCGACCTACCGCGTCGACTTCGACGTGTGGCTGCCGCGGGCGGCCGAGGTCGACTGGACGATCCGCTGCGGCAGCGCCGCGGTGGCCGGCGTGATCGGCGAGGACTTCGAGACCTACCGCGCCCGCCGGCTGCGCGAGCTGGTGGCCGAGCGCGACCGCGAGCGGCGCGCCGCGGCGGCGGTCGGCGCGGCGGTGGGCCAGGCGGTGATCGGCCAGGTCGCGGCCACCGCGGCGGTGCAGACGCCGACGGCCCAGGGCCAGGCCACGGTCGCGGTCGACGGCGCCGCGGTCGGCGCCCAGGTCGGCGCGGCGACGGTGTCGATGGAGGTGGCGTTGCCGCCCGGCGACGTCGGCCAGGGCTACCGCCACGGCACCGCGACGCTGCGCGTCCCCGACGCCACCGCCGGCGCCTGCGCGATGGAGCTGGCCCCGCGCAGCCCCGACGACGCCGGCGCGCTCGGCACGTTCGCGGTGGCGCGGCTCGACGACACCGCCCAGCGGCTCGCCGGCCAGGCCCACGCCGGCGCGATCGTCGTGCGCGGCGATCTGCGCGCGCAGCTGGTGGCCCGGGGCGGCGACCTCGAGTTCCGCGCGCGGCAGGCGGCGCAGGCCCAGGCCGCCGCCGAGGCCGAGCTGGTCGCGGCGCGCGCGGTCCGCGCCCAGCTCGCGGCGTCGCTGCAGGCCCACGCGGTCGCGCCGCGGCCGGTGGTGATGACGGGCGCCGGCCAGGTCGCGGTGACCGGCCAGGTCGCGGTGGTCGGCCAGGTCGCGGTGGTCGGCGGCGGCGAGGTGCGGGTGATCTCCGACGGCGCGACCTACGCGGAGTGGGTGTGGGGCCGCTGCATGGGCACGCGCCAGACCGTGATCGCGCAGCTGGTCGCGCGCGGCGGCGATCGCGAGCTGCGCGCGCGGCAGCGCCAGGCGGCGCTCGAGGCCCAGCTGCGCATCGACGCCGAGCTGGCGGCGACCCAGGCGCGCGAGGACGCGCGGCTGGCGGCCCAGGCGCAGGCGGTGATCGACGCGCGCGCCCAGGTGGTGGCGCGGCTGACCCGGCTGGGCGCGGTGGTGCGCACGCCGATGCCGCCCGACGTCGACGAGCAGCCCGGCGCGCCGCCGATGGCCGGCTACGCGTGGGCCGGCGGTCACTGGGAGTGGCGGATGGGCCAGTGGCAGTGGATCCCCGGCTACTGGCAGGGCCAGACCGGCGCGGTCGCCACGACGACCACGACCACCACCGCGACCACGGTGGTCAGCGGCCCGGCGGCGGCGGTGGGCGCGGCGATCACCGGCGGCGTCACGATCACCGTCGGCGTCGGCGCGAACGCCGGCACGCGCACCCCGACGCCGCACCACCAGGATCACCGCTGACGCGGCGGCGTCACTTCCACGGCTTGCGGCAGGCGCGCGCGGCGGCGGCGGTGCGCGCCGCCTTCATGCACTTCACGCCCTCGAAGTCGCGGGCGGCGCGGCACTGCCCGACGGCGAAGTCGAGGCCGTCCTTGATCTTCTGATCGCGGTCGGCGAGCTTGGCGGCGCGCACCTTCTCGCGCTCGGCCGGCGGCGCCGCGGCGATCTCGACCTCGGCCTGCTCCCAGTAGGTGAGCGAAGCGTAGTTGCGCAGCGCCTCCTCGCACGACTCGACCGACGGCCGCTTGCACGCGGCGAACCCGAGGAGGCAGACGGCGAGGCACAGCGCGCGGGACATGGCGGTGACGTAGCACAGCCACCCCGGCGCCGACAGGGCCCCGCGGGAGCCGCGGTCAGCGCTCCCAGGTCAGCCCGGCGTAGACCAGCTGGCGACGGAAGGTGCCGGCGTCGTCGCCCAGCGCGCTGGCGTGCACCGACCAGCGCAGCTCGGCCTGCCACGCGCGCCCGAAGCCGCGGCCGAGGCGCACCGCCGCGCTCGACCGCGCCTCGCCATCGAGCGAGTCGAACGACTGCGCGGCGATGTCGCGCGCGACCACCTGCGGCTCGGGGTAGCGGTCGAGCTGGCCGACCACCGACACCGTCGCGAACACGTGGGCCGGCAGCGGCGTCGTCACCGAGCCGCTCAGCCGCTGGCGGAGCAACGAGCTGCCGAAGCTGGTGGAGTCGTCGATGGTCAGCTCGTAGCCGAGCGACGCCGCGCGGACCCCGGTGTAGCTGAGCTTGAGCGTCGCGACGTGCACCAGGTCGGCGCGCGCGCGATCGCCGGGCACGTAGCAGCGGGCCTCGGGCATCGCGCCCGGCGGGCACCCGTTGACGTAGGCGCGGCCGCGGTAGCCGCGCCGCTCGAGCCGGTAGCCCAGCGCGCCATCGACCGCGCGCGCGTCGGCGCCGCGCCACAGCGGCTGCTCGACGGTCACCGCCAGCGTCGCGCCGGTCCAGTCGAAGTCGGGGTCGGGCTTGTACGCGAGGCGCCGCACGCCGACCGCCACCGTCGCGGTGTGCGCCGCCGCGTCGGACAGCGTCGCCGAGAGGTCGGCCCCGCTCGACGCGAACGCGTGGGCGTCGACCGGCGCGCCGAGCGGGAACACCTCGTAGTGGGTCGCCCGCGCGCCGAGCGCCAGCGCGTCGCTCGAGCGCCGGCTGACCGCGCCGTCGATCGCCACCGTCGTCGCGTCCTCGCTGGTCACCGGCCCGGCGATCGCGGTGCGCGCGCCCCCGGCGGCCATCAGCGACCACCGGGCCCGGCGGGCGCGACCGCCGCGCACGTCGACGGCGGCGCGCATCCGGGTCATCGGCGCCGCCTGCGGATCCTGGCGGTCCTCGACGCGCGCGACGTTGGAGTCGTACTCGACGCCGCCCTCGGCCCGCCCGCGCCACTCCTCGGCCGCGGCCGGCGCGGCGCCGCCCACGACGAGCGCGAGCAGCGCCCCGACGCGGCGGCTCACGGCTTGCGCAGCTCGCGGGCCCGGGCCTCGATGGCCAGCCGACGCTTGCGCAGCGTCTCGAGCCGCGCCGCCACGGCGTCCTTGGCCTGGCGCGACGCCGCGGCCCAGGTCGCGGGATCCGCCGAGCGATCCGACTCGCGCAGCACGTCGACGGTGCGGGCGTCGACCACCGCGGCCAGCGCGGTGGCGAGCTCGCGGCCGCTCGGCGCGTCGGCGGCGCCGGTCAGGCCGCCGCTCTCGGCCGGCGCCGTGGCGCTGTCGCCGACAGCCGCCGCCTCGGTGGCGCCGGCGCGCACCGCGACGCGGTTGACGCCGTCGTCGTCCGTCGCCGACATCGACTCGGCGCGCGCATGCTGGCGGCGCAGCTCGGCGGCGGCGTCGAACCGGCGGGCGCGCCGGTCGAGGCGGCCCACCTCGGCGGTCAGCGCCGCCTCGGCCTCACGCAGCGCCGCGGCCTGATCGTCGAGCTCCTCGGGATCGGCCAGCGGATCGAGCGCGTCGTCGGGCAGGACGATCTTCTTGGTCGGCGCGGCCACCGCGTAGGCGGTCCGCCGCCGGGCCAGCTCGGCCCGCGCGCTCGGCGTCGCGGTCGCCATCGCCGCGTCGATCGCCGCCACCGCGGCGACCTTGGCCCGGGTCAGCTCGGCGTCGGCCAGCCGCACCCGATCGGCGAGCGCGGTCAGCGCCTTCGCGGTCTCCAGCGACGAGGCCAGCTTGGCGCGCAGCGCGCGATCGCGGCGCCACGACGCCTTCTGGCGCTTCAGCTGATCGACCTCGGCCAGCTCGCCCTGGTAACGGCGGGTCGCGGCGGCGCGCTCCGCGGCCAGGCCGCCGAGCGCCTTCTGCGCCCGGGCCACGGCGGCGGTCGCGGCGTCGACCCGCGACGGCGCCTGCGCCACCCGCACCCGCGAGCCGACGTCGGCCGCCGCGACGCCGGGGACGGCGGCGGCGACGCTGACGGCGGTCGCGAGGGCCAGGAGCAGACGCACGGGTCGAGTCTAAGCAGGCCGCGTGCCACCGGCAACCAGGCCGAACCACGGGCCGGCGCGGGGCGGCGCCGCGGAAACTCCCGGCGCGGCACCCCGATCAATCAGAAAACTGTGGCGACGGCGAGATCGGCCGATCTCGCCGCGAGGTCCGGAAACCGCCAGACGCCGCCGCGGCCGACCGCTAGAACCACGGCCATGGAGCTCGATCGCGCCGCGTGTCGGCAGGCGGTGGTGGCCAAGGACGGCCGCTTCGATGGCCGCTTCGTGGTCGCGGTCGACACCACCGGGATCTACTGCCGGCCGGTGTGTCCCGCGCGGACGCCGCGCGCCGATCGCTGCCAGTACTTCGCGCTCGCCGCCCAGGCTGAGGCCGCCGGCTTCCGGGCGTGCCTGCGCTGTCGCCCCGAGGTGGCGCCCGGCCGCGCGGTGAGCGCGGTCGACGCGCGGGCGCAGCTGGTCGCCGACGCGGTCGCGCTGATCGATCGCGGCTTCCTGGTCGAGGGCTCGCAGGACGACCTCGCGGCGCACCTCGGCGTCACCGCGCGCCACCTGCGCCGCGCGATCGTCGCCGCGCTGGGCGTCACGCCGGGGCAGCTCGATCGCACGCGGCGCTTCGCGCTGGCCAAGCAGCTGCTCCACGACTCGCGCGCGTCGGTCGCGGCGATCGCGCTGGCGGCCGGCTTCGGCAGCGTGCGCCAGTGGAACGCGGCGTTCCGCGCGCAGTTCGCGACGACGCCGTCGAGCTTCCGCCGCGGCGCGCCGACCACCGCCGCGCCCGACGCGACCACCGCCGCGCTGACCGTGCGGCTCGACGCGCGACCGCCGTTCGCGGGGCGCGCGCTGCTGGCGTTCCTGGCCGGCCGCGCGATCACCGGCGTCGAGGCGATCGACGGCGCCTGCTACCGGCGCACCGTCGACGCCGGCTGGCTCGAGGTGCGGGTCGTCGACGACGCGCGCCGCCCCGGCGTGCGGGTGACCGTCGCCGCCGCGCTCGCGCCGCGGCTGATCGCGCTGGTCGCGCGGGTGCGCGCGCTGTTCGATCTCGACGCCGAGCCGGCGGTGATCGCCGCCCACCTGCGCGCCGATCCGCGGCTGCGCGCGGCGGTCGACGCCGAGCCGGGGCGGCGGGTGCCCGGCGCCTTCGAGCCGTTCGAGGTCGCGGTGCGCACGGTGCTCGGCCAGCAGGTCTCGGTCGCGGCGGCGTCGACCTTGTGCGCCCGGCTCACCGCGCGCTTCGGTGCCGCGGTCGCGACGCCGTTCGCGGCGCTGACCCACGCCGCGCCCACCGCGGCGACGCTGGCCCGCGCGCCGCTCGACGCGGTCGCCGCGATCGGCCTGCCGCGCACCCGCGCGGCCACGGTGATCGCGCTGGCGCAGGCCGTCGTCGACGGCCGCGTCCGCTGGGATCGGCCGCGCGATCCGCTCGCCCAGATGGCGGCGCTCACCGCGATCCCGGGCGTCGGCCCGTGGACCGCGAGCTACCTGGCGATGCGCGCGCTGGCGTGGCCCGACGGCTTCCCCGCCGGCGATCTGGTCTTGCAGCGCCAGCTCGGCGTCACCAGCCGCGCCGCCGCCGAGGCGGCGAGCGCGCCGTGGCGGCCGTGGCGCGCCTACGCCGCGATGCACCTGTGGGCCGCCGCCGGCGCCCGCCAAGGAGGATGATCATGCTCGCTCACCCGGTCGCCCACGCCATCGCCCACGCCACCCTGCCCTCGCCGGTCGGCCCGCTCACCATCGTCGCGTCGCCGACCGCGGTGGTCGCGATCCACCTCGGCGCCGACGTCCCGCTCGCCGCCAGCCGGCCGGCGGCCGACCACCCGATCATCGACGCCGCCGCCGCGCAGCTCGCCGCGTACTTCGCCGGCACGCGCCGCAGCTTCGACCTGCCGCTGGCCGGCGCCGGCACGCCGTTCCAAAAGGACGTGTGGCGCGCGCTGTGCGCGATCCCGTTCGGCGCGACCTGCGGCTACGGCGAGCTGGCGGCGCGGCTCGGCCGCCCCAGCGCGGCGCGCGCGGTCGGCGCCGCCAACGGCAAGAACCCGATCGCGATCGTCGTGCCGTGCCACCGGGTGATCGGCAAGGACGGCACGCTCACCGGCTACGCCGGCGGCGTCGCCATCAAGCAGTGGTTGCTCGAGCACGAGGCGCGGATCACACGGGCGTGAACGCCGCGCGGCGCGGATCACGCGGGCGTGAACGCCGCGCGGCGCGGATCACGCGGGCGTGAACGCCGCGCGGCGCGGCGACCACTCATCATCGTACCCCACCTCCGCGCTGCGGTCCTGATCACGGCGATGACGTTCGCCTGCGGCGACTCCGCGTCCCCCGCGGTCGACGCGCCCACCCCCGACGCACCCAACCCCGACGCACCCAACCCCGACGCACCCAACCCCGACGCCGCCATCCCCGACGCTGCCGACCCCGACACCCCCATCCCTTACTTCGACGCGCATCCGCCCGACGGCCCCGGCCCCGACGCGTCGCCGATCGACGCGCCGTCGCCGATCGACGCCACGTTCGACGCCGGCAACTGGATCGACCCGCTCGATCACGGCTTCGGCGTCGACGGCGTGGCCCTGACGCTCGACGGTCTGCCGTCGCGCGTCGCGATCGACGCGCTGGGCCGCATCGTGATCGTCGGCGTGCGTCACGGCGCGACGCCCGATCTGGTCGGCCCGGGCTACGTCGAGCGTCGGCTGGCCACCGGCGCGCTCGACCCCAGCTTCGACGGCGACGGCGCGACCGCGGCGCCGCCCCACCCGACGTCGCTGGCGATCCTGACCGACGGGCGGATCGTCGCCGGCGGCGGCGACGTCTCCGGCGACGCCGACCTGGCCTACGTGCTCGACGCCAGCGGCGCGCGGGTCGCCGCCATCAGCGGCGGCCGCCAGGCGATCGTCGCGCTCGCGGCGCTGCCCGACGGCGGGTTCGTCGCCGCGGTCGAGCAAGGCGTCATGCTGGCGCAGCTGGTGACGGTGCGCCGCTACCGCGCCGACCTCAGCGTCGCGTGGACCAGCGGCCAGGTCGCCGCGGTGACCTCGGCGGGCGCGGTCACGCTGGCCGCGACCACGACCGGCGGCGTCGAGCGCGTGCTCATCACCGCCGAGGGCGCGCTGGTCAGCCTGGCCGCCGCCACCGGCGCGCCCGACGGCGCCTACCCGGTGCCAGCCGGCTCGTGGCAGTCACCGTTCAGCGGCGTGCCGCTGCGCTAGGTCGGCGCCCAGGTGGCGATGATCGATCGCGACACCGGCGCGGCGCGGGTGCGGCCGGTCACCGCGGCCGGCACCTACGGCGCGAGCGTCGTCGCGCCGAGCTGCCTCGCGCTCGAGAGCTACTACCCGGGCGGCGCGGCGGTCGACAGCGCCGGCCGGCTGGTGCTCGCGCCGACCGGCGCGCAGCAGGATCAGACCGTCGCGGTCGTGCGGCTGGCGCCGGCGCTCGATCAGCTCGACCCGGCGTGGGGCTGCGGCCGCTGGTTCGAGCTGCCGCCGTGGTGTCCCGCCGGCGAGCCGTGCCTGGGCACCGGCACCGACGACTTCGCGGTCGCGGCCGATCTGGCGATCGCGCCCGGCGACGCGACCATCGTCGTCGGCTACCAGCGGCGGTTCCACGGCGTGAGCCGCGGCTTCATCGCCAAGCTCGCGCCGTGAACGGCGACGGCCCGCGCGGCGCTCAACAGGGCGGCGCCAGCGTGAGGAGTTGATCGCGGTTGCCGCCGTGGACATCGAGCGTCACCGCGGCGGTGCCCGGTGGCGCGGTGACCGCGACACAGTTGATCGGCAGCTGCACCGACGCGACGCTGGCGGGCGCGCGCGGGGTCAGCGCCCAGTCGTAGGCGATCACGTCGTGCCCGCCCGCGGTGGCCGCCGCGCACACCCGGAAGACGCCGCCGCCCTCGCAGGCCACGTTGCTCGCGCGGATGTCGTCGGCAGCGGCCACCACCTCGACCGGGAGCGCGAGCGTGACGGCGCCGCTCGTGACCGACACCAGCGTCTGCCCCACCGGCGGCGCCAGCAACGTCAGGCGCGCACCGTCGGTCCGCCAGCCCGGCCCCGGCGTGGCCGCGACGTCGAGATCGATCAGCCGCTGCCCGCTGGCCGCGAGCAACCCGATCGCGATGGGCACCTCGGCGGCGGCCGTGAACCGCGCCGCCGCGCCGCGATCGGCCCAGTCCGCGCGGTCGAGCCACGCCGCGCCGAGATCCGGCCGCGCGATCGCCGCCGTCGGCGTCGCCGCGACCTCCGTCAACGCGACCGTCGCGTCGTCCACCGCGATGATGAACTCGCTGGCGCCGTCGGCGATCCCGATCGTCGTGAGCTCGTCACCGCGGAGCGTCGCCGCCACCGCGGGCGCGACCTCATCGACGACGATCAGCCGCGCCGCGCCGTCGAGGTCGCCGCGGACCAGCCCGTAACCGCCACGACCGCCGGTCGCGATCGGTACGCGCGGAAGGTCGATGGACAGCAAGCGGTTGGGATCGTCGGGCAGCTTGACCTGGACGAGCGCCAGCGACAGGCCGTCGCCGCCAGGCGGCGCCTCGGTGCACGCGGCGAGCAACGCGACCGAGGCGAGGAGCGGGCGGAGGGATGGGATGTGGCGAGGTGGGCGCATCGGGGGGCCCGCTTCTGCAACCAGCGGACCACCCCCGCCGATGCCCGCCGTCGCGCCGCGCTCGTACGCCACGGGACAATCTGGCAGGGCGGCAGCGAGCGCGTGTGCCAGCGCGTCTGGGCCTCGGCGCCGCCGCCGATGGCGCGGGCGACGCGACGGTCGGACGCGGCTACTGGATGCCGTACTTCTCGAGCTTGTAGTACAGCGCGCTGGTCTTGATGCCGAGCAGGCGCGCGGTCTCGGTCTTGACGCCCTTGGCCTTCTCGAAGGCCTTGAGGATCAGCTGGCGCTCGAGATCGTCGAGGATGTCGGGCAGGCTGAGCTGGCGCGGCACGTCGAGGCGATCCTCCTCGGCCGAGGCCGGCCCCTGCAGGAACGCCGGCAGCGCGGTGGTGCCGATGTCGGCGCCGTCGGCGAACACCAGCGCCTGCTCGATCGCGTTCTCGAGCTCGCGGACGTTGCCCGGCCAGTGGTAGGCCATCAGCCGGCCGAGCGCCGCGTCGGACACCGTCCGCACCCGCGGGTTGGTCTTGGGCCCGAGCTTGTCGACGAAGTGCTGGGCCAGGAGCGGGATGTCCTCGCGCCGCTCGCGCAGCGCCGGCAGCCGCAGCGGCACGACGTGCAGCCGGTAGAACAGATCCTGGCGGAACCGGCCCTCGGCCACCTCGCGCTCGAGGTCCTTGTTGGTCGCCGACAGCACCCGCACGTCGACCTTGATCGGCTGCTCGCCGCCGACCCGCTCGAACTCTTGCTCCTGCAGCGCGCGCAGGAGCTTGACCTGCATCGACGGCGGCACGTCGCCGACCTCGTCGAGGAACAGCGTGCCGTGGTGGGCCAGCTCGAACCGGCCGAGCTTCTGCTTGACCGCGCCGGTGAACGCGCCCTTCTCGTGACCGAACAGCTCGCTCTCGAGCAGGGTCTCGGTCAGCGCGCCGCAGTTGACCTTGATGAACGGCCCGTCGGCGCGCCGCGACAGCCGGTGGATCGCCCGCGCCACCAGCTCCTTGCCGGTGCCGCTCTCGCCGGCGATGAACACCGTGGTGTCGGCCGCCGCGACCTTGTCGACCGCGCGCAGCACCGCCGCGATCTTCTGCGACGTGCCGATGATCTCGTCGAAGCGCCGCTTCTGCTCGTCGCGCAGGTAGGCGTTCTCGGCCTCGAGCTTCTTGCGCGCCCGCCGCGCGCCGCACAGCTCGAGCGCGCGCTCGACCTTGAGCCGCACCACCTCGGGCGCGAACGGCTTGGTCAGGAAGTCGAACGCGCCCAGCTTCATCGCCTCGACGGCGGTCTCGACCGTGCCGAAGCCGGTGACGATCATGACCGGCACGTCGGGATCGAGCGCCGAGAGCTGGCGCAGCACGTCGACGCCGGACAGCCCGTCCATCTTGAGATCGGTGATCACGAAGTCGAAGCCGGCGGGCCGAGCCTTGTACGCGGCCACCCCGGCCTGCCCCGACGCCGCCGCCACCGCCTCGTGGCCCAGCTTCTTGACGGTGTGGACCAGGCCGTCGCGGATGGTGTCGTTGTCGTCGATGATGAGGATCGCGGCCATGGGCGCGGGCAGCGTAGCCGATCCGCGCGGGCGCCGGGGCCGCGCCGCCGGGCTCACGTGCGCGCGCGCCGGTGGTAGAGCCAGCTGGTGATCAGGAGCAGCGCGCCCACCACGACCAGCGACAGCACCCGGTAGGCCTGGCCGACCCGCGCCAGGTCGACCAGCAGCACCTTGGCCGCGGTCAGCCCGAACAGCGCCAGCGCGATCACCCGCACCGGCGGCCAGCGCCGCGCGAAGCCGACGCCCAGCGTCGCCGCCGCCAGCGCGCTCCACGCGCAGGTGACGGTGGCGTGGCCGAGCCAGCGCGCGCGCAGCGCGTCCTCGACGCCGAGCCGCGGGTGGACCCAGGCCTCGCGGGTCACCAGCACCCACAGCGCGGCGCCGGCGACGAGGCCGATCACCAGCCCGAGGTCGGGGCCGACCTGGTCGCCGCCGCGCGCGCCGCCCGCGATCGCGCGGGCCGCGATCACCAGACCGAGGAGCGCGGCCAGCGCCGGCAGCGCGAACCCCAGGTTGGCGAACAGCGCGCCGGCCGGTGTCGCCAGCGCCACGCCGAACGCCAGCACCGCGGCCACCGCCCAGGTCGCCACCGCGAGCCACGCCGCCACCGCGCGCCGCGCCCCGACGGCCAGCGCGCCGGCGCACACCGCGAGCCACGCCGCCACCGCCAGCTGCCGCGCCGCGTGGTCGCCGCCGAGGGCGAAGCCGACCACGCGCAGCTCGCGATCGAGCGCGAGCGCGCCCAGGCCGATCGCGGCCAGCGCCGCGCCCCGCGCGAGCGCCGCGCCGACGGCGTCGTCGAGCCGCGCCGCGACGCGCCGGCCCCGCCACGCGTACGCCGCGACCGCGGCCACCACCACCGCCGCGCTCGCGCCGGCCGGACTGACGAACGGCCGCGCGCCCTCGAGCGCGTACGACCAATGCGCGGTCAACAGCCGGCCGATCGCCAGCGCCGCGATCGCCGCGCCGAGGTAGCGCACCACCGCCAGCCGGTAGTGCGCGCCGAGCCCGAGCAGCACCGGCGCCGCGATCGCCCAGCCGACGACGAGGCCGCGATCGCGCACCGCCAGCGGCACCGCCAGCGCCGCGCACACCACCGCGGCGCTGGCCATCACCGCGTGGGCCAGGCCGTCGCCGGGCAGCCGCCGCCGCACGATCGCGACCAGCGCCGCGTAGCCGGCGGCCAGCGCCAGCGCCAGGCCGGCGAGGCGCGGCCCGACGCCGTCGAGGATCTCGCAGCCGTAGCCGAACGTCACCGCGCCCGCGACCACCGCCGCGGCCAGCCGGCCGGTCGACAGCGCGATCCGGTGGCGCAGATGGAACGCCAGCGGCACGCCGACGAACACCGCCCCGAAGCCCAGGCACCACGCCAGCGTGATCGCCACGCCGGGCGCCGCGGTCGCGTGGTACCAGGCCGCGAACAGCGCCCAGGTGCCGAGGCTGGCGACCGCCTCGAGCCCGCGCCAGCGCCGCCGCGCGGCCACCACCAGCACGCCGAGATCGAGCACCGCGAGGTACCCGAACAGCGCGTCGCGGCCGCCGCCGCCCGTCGACGCCAGCGCCGGCGTCAGGTACGCGCCCAGCGCCGCCAGGGTCGCGAGGATCGCGGCGTCGCGCCACACCGCCAGCCCCAGCCCGAGCGCGGTCGCCACCACCATCACCGCCGCGCCCGCGCGCGCGTCGTAGACGCCGTAGCGTGCGAAGCCGGCGTAGGCGGCGCCGAACACCAGCGCCACGCCGACGCCCGCCACCGCCTGGCCCAGGAGCCGCGCGTGGGTACGCAGGAAGCGATCGCCGAGCGCGATCGCGGCGACGCCCGCCGCCAGCGCGCAGCCGAGCTTGGCCCACGGCCCGAGCAGGCCGCGGCTCACCGCCATGCGGAAGTAGAAGCCGGCGGCGCCCAGGAGCAACAGCGCGCCCAGCCAGGTCGCGACCTGGGTGCCGAGGCGCTGCTCGAGGCCCTCGATCGCAGACGGCGCAGCGCGTGGCGGTCGTTCGCTCATGGCTCGCAGCGATGCAGCCGCGAGGCCAGCGTGCGCGCCGACGCGACGTCGCGCGGTTGCGCCGCGGTCGTGAACCGCGCGGTGCCCGACCTCCACCACCGCGCGCGATCTTCACCACGCGTGCGCGATCGCACGCCGCGTCACCCCCGCGTCACCGCGCGTGTCCGGCCTTCGGACACACCGCTCAGGCGATCGGCAGCGCCAGCCGGAACCGGGTCTCGCCGCGCTCCGACGCGACCGTGACCTCGCCGCGGTGGGCGCGGACGATCTCGGCGACGAACGCCAGCCCGAGCCCGGTGCCCTTCTCGCGGGTCGTGAAGAACGGCGCGAACATCCGCGCCGACACCTCGGCGCCGATCGTCGGCCCGCGGTTCCACACCTCGACGATCGCGCGGTCGCCGTCGCGGCTGACCGCCAGCCGCACCGCCGCGCCGCGCTCGTCGACCTCGGCCGCCGCGGTCACCGCGTTCTTGACCAGGTTGAGCAACGCGCGGCGCAGCTGCCCGGCGTCGGCGGCGATCGTCAGCGGCGCGCCGTCGACCTCGATCTCGAGCCCGGCCGCCGCCGCGTCGGCGCCGGCCAGCTCGGCGACCTCGCGGCACAGCGCGGTCAGCTCGACCGGCGCCAGCTCCGGCGGCGGTCGCCGCGCGAAGTCGAGGAAGTCGCGCACCACCCGCTCGAGGTAGCCGACCTCGCGATCGATCTTGGCCGCGTGGGCCGCGCGCTCGTCGCCGGCCAGCTCGTCGCGCAGGATGCCGGCGTAGAGCTGGATGCCGGCCAGCGGGTTGCGCACCTCGTGAGCGATCCCGGCGAGCATCTGCTGCATCTGGGCGTCGCGCTCGGCCAGCTGCCGGCGCATCGCGTCCATCGTGTCGGCCAAGACGCCCAGCTCGTCGCGCGACGCCCGGGCCACCGGCGCGGTCAGGTCGCCGCCGCCGATCCGCGCCGCCGCGGTCGCGAGCTGGCGCACCGGCCGGGTGATGATCAGCGCGGCGAGGAACGTCGCCGCCAGCACCACCGCGGTCAGCCCGGCGCCCCACCACAACAGGCTGGTGCGCAGGTCGCGCAGGCGATCGAAGTACGCCGCCGGCGCCTCGACGCCGAGCGCCAGCACGATCTCCGGCTCGGTCTCCGACGCGTGGATCGGCGCGTAGCCGGCCTTGTAGATCTTGCCGCCGGCGCCCTCGAAGGTCACCGACGCCGCGCTGCCGCCGGCGAACACCCGCGCCAGCTCCAGCCGATCGAGCTCGGCGCGGTAGTGGTGGCCGCCGATCGTCGCGGTCGGATCGCTGTCGGCGCGGATCACGAACTGGCGATCGATCACGTACAGGTGCGCGCCGGTCGCCGCCGCCACCGCCTCGAGCTTGGTCGCGACGTTCTTGTAGGCGCGGTCCTCGGCGTCGCCGATCGCCAGCTCGGCGAGGTACTTGCCGCGGACCTGGGTCGAGGTCGCCGCCGCGACCGCGGTCAGCCGGTGGCCCAGCTCGGCGTCGAGATCGCGCCGGGTCACCTCGAGGGCGATCACCGCGAACAGCGCGAACAGCGCCAGCGTCGGCACCGCGAACGCGCCGAGCAGCTTGACCAGGACCGTCGCGCGCGGTCGCACCACCGCCGTACGCTACCACCCTGGCCCGGTTGCGACCCGCGGGCGCCGATGCGATCGTCGCCGCATGGCACAAGCCCAGGGACGGCCGTGGCCGCGGCTGGTGGCGATGTCGCGCAGCGGCCGCTTCGTGGCGTTGCGCGGCACCGGCGCGATCGAGCTGGTCGACGCGCTCGGCACCGCGCCGCGCACGCCGATCGCGTGCGCCGAGCTCACCGACTTCGCGTGCGTCGGCGCGATGCTGTGGTTGCTGGAGGGCCGGCGCATCCGCCGGCTGGCGCTCGAGTCGGGCCGCGCGCTCGAGCCGGCGATCGAGCTGGCCCAGCCGGGCCGGGCGCTGTCGTCGGCGGTCGGCGACACCGCCTACAACGCGGTCGTGCTCGGCCCCGAGCCGGTGCTGGCCCACGGCCTCTACGATCGCACCTCGATCGAGCCGCTGCCGATCGGCGACGCGCGGCCGTTCGCGCTGCACGGCCGGCGGGTCGCCGCGGCCGGCGCCGACGGCGTGCGGGTGATCGAGGCCGGCAAGGGCGAGCTGTTCAAGGTGCTGACCAGCGAGGGCGGCGAGGTGCTGCACGCGACGTCGCTGTTCTCGGGCCAGGCGATGGTGTGCCTGCAGCGCGGCGACGGCAGCGACATCTTCTGGGTGTGGCGCGCCAACGGAGCGCTGATCCACCGCATCCACGTGCCGTCGGCCGAGCGCTGGGCGGTGTCCGAGAGCCGCGGGCTCGGGGTGATCCGCACCGCCAGCAACGAGCTGGTCGTCGTCGATCTGCGCTACGGCCGGGTCCAGGCCGAGGCCGCCGCGCCGATGGCGATCGCCGACTTCGACGTCGACGCCGACGGCCAGTACGTCGTGATGGCCAGCGCGCCGGCGCCGGGCGGGCTGCCGCCGGTGCTGCACGTGCCGTTCACCGATCTGTTCAGCGCCAGCGCCGGCAGCCGCCGCGCGACCCTGCACGCGCTGGCCGGCGGCCGCGCCGGGCGCCCCGACGACGAGGAGGAGGACGACGATCGCGACGACGGCGACGACGACGACGAGCTGGGCCGCGGCGACGCGCCGCTGGCGCGGCCGATCGCGGTGCCGGTGGGCCACGCGATCGCCACCATCGAGGTGCTCGGCCCCGCCGACGCCGCCGACGCCGAGCCGCCGCCGCCGCCCGCCGATCTGCCGCCGCCGCCGCCGATCGTCGTGCCCGACCTGGTGCCGGTCGGCCTGGGCGCGCTGCCCGAGCCGCTGCGCGTCGACACCCCCGGCACCTGGCCGCCGTACCAGACCCCGCGCGAGCACCTCGACGAGCTGCTCGACCTGGTCGCGGCGCGCGCCGCCAAGGCCATCACCGACAACTGGAACAGCGGTCGGCTGAGCGTGCCCGCCGAGGACAGCCACCCGTTCGAGCGCGAGGTCAACGCCATCCTCGGCCGCGTCGGCAACTTCGCCGCCGACCTGCTGAACGAGTCGACCGAGCGGCTGCTCAACATCACCGCGAGCGCCGCCGGGCGGGCCCGGGCGTCGCTGGCGCGCGGCATGCGCCTGCCGTTCGTCGACCTGTGCCGCGAGTTCAACCTGTCGTCGGCCGCGGCCCAGATCCTGATGGTCGCGGTGGCGCCGATGGCGCGCGGCGAGATCGCGCGGCTGTTCGGTATCCTCGGCAACGACGAGAACCGGCCGATCGTCGATCGCTACCTGATCGAGATGGTGATCGCCGGCGACGATCGCGGGCAGCGCGCCGCGGTCGCGCGCGAGCTGGCCGACGACGCGCCGCTGGTGCGGTTCGGGCTGGTGCGGATCGGCGCCGGCGACCGCGGCGCGTCGCTGTTCGGCGCGATCACCGTCGACCCGGTGCTGATCGAGCGGATCCGCGGCCGCGCCGCGACCGAGGCGTCGTCGGACGCGTCGACGATCCGCGCCGGCACCCGCACGCTGGCCGAGCTGCACCTGCCCGCCGCGCTCAAGCGCGACCTGGTGCTGGCGCTGGCCGCGCCGCGCACCGTCGACGAGCCGCTGCGCCTGGTGCTGCGCGGCCGCCGCGGCGCCGGCCGCCACACCGTCGTCGCGACGATGGCCGCCCAGGTCGGCCGCACCGTCGCGGCGATCGACTGCCAGCGCCTGCCGCGGGCCGGCAAGCTGATGGCGCTGGCGCTGCGCCAGGAGCTGTTCCGCGCCCTCCTGCGCGGCGCGGTGCCGGTGGTGAGCGGCCTCGAGCTGGCCGATCCGGCCGACGCCGAGGGCCAGGACCTGATCAAGCAGGCGCTGCGCAACCACCCCGGCCCGGTGGTCATCCGCGCCACGCCCGAGGCGTCGGTGCCGCTCGATCCCGGCCACGTCACGCTGCGGGTGCCGCCGCTGACCGAGTCGGAGCGCGCCGACTTCTGGCGGGTCGCGCTGGCCGAGGCCGGGCTCCACGCCGGCGACGTCGACGGCCTGGCGGCGCGCTACCGGGTCGGCCCCGGCGTGATCTCCCACGTGATCGCCCAGGCGGTGCTGCGCCGTGGCAGCGAGGCGCCGGCCGGCAACGACAACCAGCCCGGCGACGCCGGGCCGATGCTCGAGGAGGTGGCCCGCCAGCACATCGCCACCCGCCTCGCGCACATCTCGAGCCACGTCACCCGGCTGGCCAAGTGGGAGCAGGTGGCGCTGCCCGACGACGTCCACGACTCGATCCGCGAGTTCATCGCGCGCATCCGCCACCGCAAGACCGTCTACGAGAAGTGGGGCTTCGACGAGAAGATGTCGACCTCGCGCGGCCTCACCGCGCTGTTCTACGGCCCGCCCGGCACCGGCAAGTCGATGGTGGCTGGCCTGGTCGCGCGCGAGCTGGGCCTCGATCTGTACCGGGTCGACCTGGCGCGGATCGTCTCGAAGTGGATCGGCGAGACCGAGAAGAACCTGGCCGAGGTGTTCGACGCCG
>Ga0075163_10002567_pt1 | contig 24406 bp, 18 predicted proteins | sample JI1023141ADNA_FD_71478 | JGI IMG/M metagenome (GOLD analysis project Ga0075163, IMG submission 71478) | Wastewater effluent complex algal communities from Wisconsin, to seasonally profile nutrient transformation and Carbon sequestration -... | ecosystem: Engineered > WWTP > Effluent > Algae... | reverse complement strand
CAGCCGCGCGGATACCCGAGATGTATGCCGCCAGCGCAGGCGTGACGGGCGGCGCGGAAGGCCTGGGCGCTGCGGGCTGAACCTGCGCAAGCGCGGGTTGCGCAAGGCTGGAGGTGAGCGCCGCCGCAGGCAGAACCGCTGCAGCCGCGATCGCCTGCCGCCGGCTGAAGCCTCTCACTTTGTCCAAGCGATCTCTCCCATTTTCTGCTCGCGGCCTTGTTACCCGGCGCTGCAGATCAGCACTGTGGGCGATTGCGAATTTGCAGTCCAGATGGATTGACAAAAGAGGAGCCTAGCCGCGAGGTCATCGCAGACAAGAACCGCAGCAAGCGGACGTGGGCGGAGACGAAGATGTTGCTGAAACCTGCACGCCGCCATCCGGCGAGCGCGCCGACACGGCGCGCCGTGCTGTTCACCGGCGTGAGTGCAGTTGCAACATCGGCCTGCGCGACGATCGGAGGCTCGCCATTGCGCGAGGGACCCGGCCGCGCGCGCTGGACGATATCCACGCCGGAGGCACATGGTCTCTCCTTGCCGTCGCTTGATACTGCCGCGTCTCAGCTGGCGGCTGGAGGTGAGCGCCAGGGCCTCGTGGTGATCCGTCACGGCGAGCTGGTCTACGAGAAATACTGGAGCAACGCCTGGGCGCGCGCCACGCCGGAGTGGAAGAACGTGTCGTTCTCATCCGGCAAGTCATGGGGCGCGACGATGGTCGGGCGCGCCGTTACGACGGGGAAATTGTCGATCGACGATCTCGTCAGCAAATATCATCCGGCTGCTGTCTCGGGCTTCAAGCCGCAAACCACGATCAAGCACCTGCTGACCATGAGCTCGGGCGGCACGATGAACATGAAGCCAAGCTCCAGGCCGCCGAAAAAACTCGACCATCCAGCGCCGCCCGGAGCAGGCGTTGAATACGAATGGTACAAGGAAGCCGAGAAAGGCACGCCCACAGGCTATGGCGTGACCATCCAGCCCGGTGAGCGCTATTTCTACGATGGCGCGCCAGCCGACCATCTTGCCGACGTGACTTCAGCCGCCGTGGGAAAATCCAGTCACCGCTACATGCTGGAAGACATTGTCGCGCCGCTCGGCTGCGAGAATTTCAGCTATCAGCCGGAAGGCGTCGACAAGAATGACAATGTCCGCATCGGTGGTTCGATCCTGATTTCCTGCCGCGACATGGCGCGTCTGGGCCAGCTCTACCTCAATGACGGGCGCTGGGCGGGACAACAGCTGATCGACGCCAGCTATATCCGTGACGCGATCACGCCGAGCCAGCTCAACACCGGCTATGGCTATCTCTGGTGGCTGAACGGCGCGGGGCGCGTCGCCGCCGCGCCGCGTTCCATGTACTACGCCGCCGGCGCGCGCGGACAGTTCTGCTTCACCCTGCCTGAACAGGACATGGTGATCGCGACCATGGGCTTTGGCGACAAGCAGCTCTCTGCCGACGACGCATGGGCTGCACTCTCCTCTGTTCTTCCTTCTCTCTAGGATGCTGGCGCGAGCCATCGGCAAGTCAGACACAAGCAACACGGCGCCAGGAAGATTTCGATGAGCCTCAACACGCTGTCACGCCGTTCGGTTCTGGGTGCAGGAGGACTGGCGCTGGCGGCGTGCGCGAGTTCGCCCGCACAAGGCGGCGATCCTCTGGTTGTTGAAACGGCGCAGGGCAAGTATCGCGGCCACGCCGCTACGGGCGTCACCATCTTCAAGGGCATGCGCTATGGCGCATCGACCGAAGGCGCGGGCCGCTTCATGCCGCCACGCCCGGCCGAGGCGTTCGCGGGAATCCGCGAAGCGTTCGAGTATGGCGACCAGACGCCCCAGGCGCGCGGCGCGCTCGCCGCCCCCGGCCCGATGAGCGAAGACTGCCTGCGCATCAATGTGTGGACGCCCGAAGCGAAGCCTGGCGCGAAACGCCCGGTGCTGTTGTGGTTCCACGGCGGCGGCTTTGAAGCCGGCAGCGGCTCCAGCCCGCTTTACGACGGAACCAACATGGCCAAGCGCGGCGATGTGGTGGTCTGCACGATCAACCACCGCCTCAACGTTTTCGGCTTCTGTGACCTGTCGAGCTTCCTGGGGCCCGACTTCGCCCGCTCCGGCAATGTCGGCTATCTCGATCTGGTCGCATCCATGAAATGGGTGAAGACCAACATTGCCGCGTTTGGAGGCGACCCGAACAACGTGATGATCTATGGCCAGTCGGGCGGCGGCCGGAAGGTCAGCGTCTGTTTCGCGGGCAAGGACGCCAACGGCCTGTTCGCCAAGGGCGTGGTGCAATCCGGCTCGCACCTGATGGTGCAGACGCGCGAACAATCTGCGGCCCTCACCAGCGCCCTCCTGAAAGCGCTCGACATCGACCCCAAAAACGCTCGCGACCTTCAACTCGTGCCGCAGGACAGGCTGTCCGAAGTCCAGCGTGCGGTGATCGGCAAGGCGGGGTATCGCTTTGAACCAGTGATGGATGGCGTCACATTTGATGCGCACCCCTTCATTCCGAATGCGCCGAAGCGGTCGGCCAAAGTCCCGATGATGCTTGGCACGACCAAGACCGAACTTTCCAACCAGCTCGGCCGCGACCCGGCGATCTACGCGATCGACGAGACCGCCCTGAAGAGCCGGCTGGAAAACTACTACCCACCTGCAGATCTCGATGCAGCGCTGGTCGTCTTCAAGGCGTCGAGCCCCGGCGCCACGCCGACCGAACTGTTCTTCAAGATGACGTCATGGCGGTCCTATATCCGCAACGCCACCATCATGGCGGAGAAGCGCGCCGAGCTGAACGGCGCCAGCAATCCGACCTGGATGTATCAGGTGACATGGCGCTCGCCTGCCGAAGGCGGCCGCCGCATCAGCCAGCACACGCTGGACCTGCCCTTCATGTTCGACAACGTCGCCCGCGCCACCAACCTCACCGGCCCGGAGAGCGAAGAAACCCGCGCAATGACCGAGAGCATGGCCAACGCCTGGCTGGCTTTTGCACGCACGGGCAATCCCAACCACGCAGGCATTCCTCACTGGCCGACCTACGATCTGGCGAAGCGGCCGGTGATGCTGTTCGAGACGCCGCCGCGCCTTGCCAACGATCCATTCCAGTCCGAGCGCGTGTTCATGGATCGCTACCAGCCCGTGCGCGCAACCGGGCGCGACGAGTAACGCCCAAAGTACCGAGAGGAACAAACAGATGAACACCGTCAATCTGAGCCGCCGCACTCTGCTCGTCAGCGCGGGCGCAGCCCTCGCGATCGCCCGCGCCGCGCACGCAAAGACCGAAGACCTGTTCCCGATTGCGGAGACCAGCAACGGCAAGCTGCGCGGCCTGGTCAGCGGCGGCATAAAAGTGTTCAAGGGTGTCCACTACGGCGCCAGCACAGCGGGCCCGAACCGCTTCCTGCCGCCGCAACCGGTGAAGAAATGGGCGGGCGTGCGCGATGCGCTCGATTACGCCAACATATGCCCGCAAGTGCCAGCAGACCGCACGCGCGATTATGCGAACCTCATCTTCAACGACATCCAGCCCGGCGGCATGGGCGAGGATTGCCTCAACTTCAACATCTGGACGCCGACCCTCGCGCGCGACGCACGCAAGCCAGTGCTGGTGCGCTTCCACGGCGGTGGTTTCTACGGCGGCTCCAGCAACTCGCCGGGGATGGATGGCGAGATGCTGTCGCGCTTCGGCGATTGCGTCGTCGTATCCGTCAACCACCGGCTCAGTGCATTTGGCTACCTGCACATTGCGGACTCTGGCGCTCCGGCCGCCTTCGCCCAGTCGGGCATGGCGGGCATGCTGGATCTTTCGGCCGCTCTCGCGTGGGTGAAACAGAACATCGAGAACTTCGGCGGCGATCCCGGCCGCGTGATGATCTTTGGCCAGTCGGGCGGCGGCGCAAAGGTCAGCACGCTGATGGCGATGCCGTCTGCCAAGGGCCTGTTCCACAGCGCGGTGCAGATGAGTGGCGCCCGCCTCCGCGCCACGCCGCGCGACGTCGCCAAGAAGGCCAGTGACACCCTGCTCAAGGCCATCAATCTCAAGGGCTCGGACATCCGCAAGCTGCAGGCCGCGCCGTGGTACGATCTACTCGCCGCGCAGGCTGATATCGAAGCCGGCGCGCGGGCCAAGGGCGAAGCGCCGGGCTCGTTCTCGCCCGTTCTCGATGGCCTCGCCATGCCGCGCCATCCGTTTGACCCCGATGCGCCGGCGCTGACCGCCGACGTACCCATGATCATCAGCACTACGCGCGATGAACGCACCTATCGCCAGGCGAACTACGACCAGACTTGGGATGGCGTAAAGACGATGCTGCGTCCCCGCGTCGGCCAGGCGACAGACGACGTGCTGGACCTGTATCGCAAGGAGGATCCCAAAGCTTCCGCCTATCTCATCCAGTCGCGCATCATCAGCGACCAGGGTCGCGGCGCCAGCTTTGCGATGGCGGAACGCAAGGCCGCGCAAGGCCGCGCGCCGGCATGGGTCTACCTCTGGAAATCGCCCAGCCCTGCCTGGGATGGCCGGTATGGCGCCACCCACGCCACCGATGTCGGCCCCAGCATGCACGAAATCCGCGGCGCCCTGCACGGCCCCAACGCCAACAGTGCACGTCTGGCCGACGAACTCTCTTCGGCCATGATCGCGTTTGCCACGACCGGCAATCCCAACAACCCGCGCCTGCCGAAATGGGATGCATACGAGCCGTCACGCCGGGCGACGTTGGTATTCGACGATCCGGTCTCGCATGTGGACGACGACGCGCGCGGGGACTTCCGAAAACTGTGGCTTCAGAACCCTGCAGGCACAGCGGCCTCGTCAGTCGAGTAGCCGGAAAACGCGCCCGCCAACGCCCATGCCCCTGGGCATGGGCGCCAGACAGTGACGCGGGGGCGCGGCCGAATGCAGCTGGTGACTGTCAGTCATAAGCATTTCGTGAAGCGTTGTTGGCGCGCCCGAAGCATTCGCAGCAGGCTTGGGGCTGGATGAGTTTTGAGAACACCGTGACGTGGGCCGCCCGCTGGAGTGTGCTTGTAATCACAGTCTATTTTTGACAATAAAAAACCCCGCCGAAGCGGGGTTTGGTGCCCAGAAGAGGACTCGAACCTCCACGCCTTGCAGCGCTAGCACCTGAAGCTAGTGCGTCTACCAATTCCGCCATCTGGGCAGATAGCAAAGAGCGCGCGTGATACAGGCGGCTGGGCCAGAGAGCAAGGGGCGAGGGCCGGTAAAGAAACGGTTTTTCGTCGGACGCCCGGCAGGGGCCCGCCCCTTCAACCCCGCGGGCGGATTATCTCGCCCAGGCTAATGGGCTGCCGCCGCTTTGCGCGCGGCGCTGGCGTTCTCGGCCAGCTTGTCGAGGTCCGCCCGGCCTTCAACGATGGCGGCTGTCCAGGCCACCTTCCCGGTCGGGCCGTTGAGGTCGAACGTCTCACCCACCTGCTTGTCGGCCGGCAAGGTGAAACAGATCTGCGCCTTGCCTCGCGCCGTCATGCAGAGCCGCGCGTTGTCGGCAGACCAGAAGCCGGACGCGCCCATGCCGACAGGATCGACCTGGCGGAGGGTTTTGTCGGCATTGATCAGGACCGTCGTTACGCCGCCGGCCTCGTCGGTCAGCGTCAGAGTATTCTGCGCCAGCACGGCGATCGTATCCGCGCTCACCGGAGCCGCACACAGCGCGACGAACCCGGCCGCAATCAGGACTCGCTTCATTGCGCTCCCCTTCCCTGCGCGGGGCTGCAGACTGGCCTATTTGAAATTGTAGACCAGCCGTACGCCGATTTCATCCAGGCCCTGATTGCGGCCCTCGCCGAGAATCTGGCCGTGCGAGAGATGCTCGTAAATGCCCTGAACGGCCCACGACTCGTTGAAATCCAGCGTCAGCGCCAGCGATGTGCGGAAGAGGTCCTTCGAGCCGAGCAGGACATAGTCTTGCGAATAAGCGGCGGCTTCGGGCGTGCCGTTGGCAAAGGGGTTGCTCACCGACCCGTCGTGGATCGCGTAACCGAAGCCCGGCTCGAAGTGCCAGCCCTTGGCGAACTCCCAGTCGTACTCGAGGCCGACCGCCACGTAGGAGGTGTTGCCATCGGTGTTGGCGGACACCATCGCATAGGGGTGCGGCGACCAGATGACTTTCAGGAAGTCGGGCGAGGAAAAGCGCACTTCGCCACTGACGTTTGCACCGCTTTCCTTGTCGGCATTCTTGCAGTCGGAGACGCAGATATTGTGCTTCATCGCACCGAGACGGACGCTGTCGATCGGGTCGGCCATGGCGGCAGGCGCAGCGATAGCGGACGCCGCAAGGGCGATTACAGCAAGCTTCATATCCAGATTCCTCCCAGAACTCCCGGCGAAGCTAGAGCATGTTCCTGTGCAACAGGAAACCGGGCTTGGCAGGCCTAACCAGCAGCAACTCCGGCGCCGACCGGGCAGGACACCCCCGTGCCGCCCAGACCGCAATAGCCCTCCGGATTCTTCGCCAGATACTGCTGGTGGTAATCCTCGGCGTAGAAGAACTCTGGCGCGGGCAGGATCTCGGTGGTGATCTGACCGCGACGAGCGCCTGTCAGCGCCGCCTGATAGGCCGCACGCGAGGCTTCAGCCCTCGCCGCCTGGTCCGCACCGTAGGTATGGATGGCCGAGCGGTACTGCGTGCCAACATCGCCGCCCTGTCGCATGCCCTGTGTCGGATCGTGGTTTTCCCAGAATATCTTGAGCAGCTGGTCGTAACTGATGATCTTCGGGTCGAAGGCGACCAGCACGACCTCGGTATGGCCGGTGCCGCCGGAGCAGACCTCCTGATAGGTGGCGTTGGGAGTGATGCCCCCGGCATAGCCCACAGCCGTGACCCAGACGCCCTCGGTCTGCCAGAACTTGCGCTCGGCGCCCCAGAAACAGCCGAGCCCGAACACGGCCGTCTCGATCCCTTCCGGGAAAGGGCCCTTCAACAGCCGGTGGTTGAGGAAATGCTCTTTTGCAGTGGGGAGCGCGGCCGGACGGCCGGGCAGCGCCTCGGCGGCGGTCGGCAGGTGGGTTTTCTTGCCCAGGGACAACATTGGCGGCTCCTTTTGTCGTGGATACCCGGCCAATGTGGGAACAGGCAGGCGTCAAGTCAAAGGCGGCGCGGCTTGCACATCTCTCGCGCGCCTTGCGCTCGGGCCTTCGCCATGCAAATACGCCGACGCCCTGCCTGGAGAGGTGGCCGAGTGGTCGATGGCGCACGCTTGGAAAGCGTGTGTAGGTTAACGCCTACCGTGGGTTCGAATCCCACTCTCTCCGCCAGGTGACCTGCCACGTCAGAAAGCCTCAGCAACACAGCGTCGCTCCACCGAGCGCCGCTGCGATGTAGGACAGATTGTCGTCCGAATGGACGGACAGAATGGAGACTGAGGTCGACGCGCCAGACTGTTGAGGACTGGCAAGAAAAAGGCCTTCAGTCCGTCTGGGTTCTTCTCCGGTCGCATGTTTCGTCTGGCTGTGAGCAGGCAACGCAAGACGACGCCCCGGCCTGCTAGGAAATGAACCGTTTGGCGCGCGTATGGGCGCTCCGGCCCCACTCCGGTTCACAGGTAACGCTCTTGGCCGGTCGTCTCGCCTCGTTGAGCTCCCACCCACCACACAGTGCATGATTTTTGACGCACAATCGTATTTTTCTTGGTTTAGTGCGCCTTTTTTGGTGCTTTGTGGGATTTTTGTTGAATTTGTAATTAGTGCATCGTATATGACGCGCTAGAGCACAAAACATGGCTTTATGCTTCACAAATGGCGCACAAAATAGATTTTGAAACTGCATCAAGTGAAAACATCGTCGCGGCGCTGGGTGAGCGGCTCGACGAAATCCGCCTAAGCCGGAACATCGCCCAGGCCGACCTCGCCCGGGAAGCCGGCGTGTCACGAAGCACCATGACCCGCCTCTCCGATGGTAAAGGGGTGTCGCTCGATTCCTTTGTCCGGATCATGCAGGCCCTCCGTCTCGCCGACCATCTCGCCGCCCTCCTCCCCGATCCCGGCGTGCGTCCGGTCGATCGCGTCCGCCTCGAAGGGGCCGAACGACAACGCGCGCGCGCAAAGCGGAGCAGGCCAGCAGACTGGACTTGGGGAGACAAGAAAGACGACAAGCAATGACCGACACGGCGCGCGTCATCCTCTGGGGCAGCGACATCGGCGCGGTTACCTGGCTCGACGAACGAGGCCTCGGCGTCTTCCAGTACACGCCGGAGTTCGCACGCTCCGGCATTGAAGTCGCGCCCCTCATGATGCCGCTGACGGATGCGCCTTATGAATTCCCTTCGCTTGCGCGCGAGTCCTTCAAGGGGCTGCCCGGCATGCTCGCCGACAGCTTGCCTGACAAATTCGGAAACACTCTGATCAACGCCTGGCTGTCAGCGCGTGGACGCGAGCCCGGCAGTTTCACGCCCGTTGAACGACTCTGCTATACCGGGACCCGCGGCCTGGGGGCGCTTGAGTTTCGGCCGCGGATGAACGAGGCGCCCCGCTCCGCCCGAAGGATTGACATTGAGACGCTCGTTACGCTGGCGAACCGCGTGCTTGACGACCGCATTGCGCTCGCAGGCAAGCTGACCGGAGAAGATGATCAGCAGGCGATCGAAGACATCCTGCGCGTTGGAACATCTGCAGGCGGGGCAAGAGCGAAGGCGGTTCTTTCCTGGAATCCTGAGACGGGCGAATTCCGCTCAGGCCAGGCGCCGGCGGATCTGGGCTTTTCGCATTGGCTCATGAAATTCGACGGTGTGAACGGCAACCAGGATCGCGAACTGGCCGATCCCCTGGGCTTCGGGCGCATTGAATACGCTTACCATCTAATGGCGCGCGCCGCCGGCATCGATATGGAGGAGTGCCGCCTGCACGAGGAAGGAGGGCGAGCGCATTTCATGACCCGGCGCTTCGACCGGACGCCCGAAGGCGACAAACGACACATGCAGTCGCTCGGCGCCCTCATGCATTATGACTTCAATCTTCCCGGCGCGTACGCTTATGAACAGGTGCTTCAGGCGATAAAACGCCTTGAACTGCCGATGACGGATGTCGAACAGCAGGTACGACGCACATTCTTCAACGTCCTTGCCCGGAACCAGGACGACCACGTCAAGAACATCGCCTTCCTGATGGACCGCAATGGGCTCTGGCGTCTCTCACCTGCCTTCGACCTTGGGTACTCCTACAATCCATCCGGGACCTGGACGAGCCAGCATCAGATGAGTGTCAACGGCAAACGCGATGGCTTCGATATCGACGATCTCATCGCATTCGCCACGGTCGGAGGCGTCAAGAAAACAAAGGCGAAGGCGATCCTCCGTGAAGTTTCAGCAGCCGTCTCGGATTGGAGACGTTTCGCCAGAATGGCTGGCATGCCCAAGAGCGATATCGAACGCATCGAACGCACCCAAAGAACCGAACTACGGATTCTGGCGACCTAGGGGAATGTGAACGCCGGACAAGATTCGCGAATCTGCGCGCAAACCTGCCAAGCAGGCGCACGATATCCGAGCGATGCATGCAGGCGGACCGCATTGTGGTGACGCGGCGAGCTGCCGATCACGATGCGCGCCTCAACGAGCAAGTGGAATGGGGACCATGTCCAAGGGGCCCATCACGCCCTGCTCAACCGAATTCGGCGCGCAGCCGTCGCTTGTCGATCTTTCCTGTCGCGGCGAGCGGCAATTTGGGCACTCTGACGATCGCATCGGGCATCCACCAGGACGGCACCCGGTTGCGCAATGTCGCGAGGAGATCGTCGTCGCCGGCCGTCTGATCAGCACGCATCTCAACGATCAGGACCGGGCGCTCGCCCCATTTGGGATCGCTGCGGGCAATAACCGCCACCTGCGCAACCGCCGGCAGCTGTCCAACCAGGGCTTCAATCTCGGCAGGATTGATCCACTCCCCGCCAGACTTGATCAGGTCCTTGGCCCGGCCGGTAATGTAGAGCGAACCGTCATCTCCCAACCGCGCCAGGTCGCCAGTGTCGAACCATCCCCCGCCATCAACTGCGGGTGCATCGTGGCCATAGTAGCGATTGACGACACTGTGCCCCTTCACATGCAGACGGCCTTCCACGCCCCTTTGCGTCGGCAGCGGGTTTCCGTCGGCATCCTTCAACAGGAGGTCGACGCCAATGGCGCAACGACCCGCGCTCGCCGCCTCGCGCGTCGCGAGCCCTGCCGGCGCAATTGCGCCCAGCGGCGTCAGTTCGGTCATGCCCCAGCTTGTCTGCACAATCGCGCCGATCCGCTTCTCTATGCGGTCCATCAGCTGCACGCTCATGGGAGCGCCGCCAACAATGATCCGCTTCAGCGTCGGAAGCTCCTCACCGGTTGCATCAAGGTGGTCGACGACGCCCAGCCACACCGTGGGCACGCCTGCCGCTATCGTGACGCGTTCAGAAGCGATCAGGCTAGAAAGATTTTCTCCATCCGCATGCCGGCCTGGCAGGATGAGCGAGGCGCCAACCGCTGGCGCCGCAAACGGCAGGCCCCAGCCGTTGGCGTGGAACATCGGCACGACCTTGAGAATGTTGTCGGCGGACGTCGGCGCGATCACATCAGCCTGAAGCACCCGCAGCGTGTGCAGGTAGGAGGAGCGATGCGTATAGACCACGCCCTTGGGATCACCTGTCGTGCCGGAGGTGAAGCATAGCCCGGCGGGCGTGGTCTCTTCGAAGTCGCCCCACGTGACCGGGCCGCCGCCCGCCATGTCCTGATGCAGACAGATCGGGATGGAGGCGTTCAGCGTCGCGATATCGACAGGCTCATCGATGACGATGATCTGCCGGAGCGAGGGAGCAAGCTGCGCAAGGTCGACGCCCATTGCAGCAAGACTGGCCGAGACGATCAGAAAATCACATTCGGCCTGCCTGACCATCACAGCCAGCGTCTCGATCGCCAGCCGTGGGTTCAGCGTGTGAACGATGGCGCCGATACCCGCGACGCCATACCAGGCCTCGACATGGGCCTGCGTGTTCCAGGCCAGTGTCGCGATGCGATCGCCCTTGCGCACGCCCAGATGCTGCAACGACGCGGAGAAACGCAGGCTGCTCGCAAGCAGGGCCTCGTACGAGATCCGTGTTGTGGCGCCGCCGCCGAGCGCGGTAACGACGCCCGCTGAGGGCGCCCAGCGCGCGGCATGCTCGAGAAAGCGGTTCAGTGTAAGGGCGTAGTCCTGGACGTAGGGCTGGGTCATGATCGAAAGGCCATCGTCGACGGCTATGGTCTCCGTGCTTGCGGCCCAAAGCGGGCCGTCAGTGATCCAGCAGCTCCCCTTCCCGCATCAGATAAAAAACAGGCGGCCGAAGCCGCCTGTTCAGGCTCGGGGACGTTAGAATGCCTTCTTGACGCCAAGTTCGATCGTGCGGCCCAGCGCGTTGCCCATGAAGGGATCATAGCCGAGCTCTTCCTGCGCCTTGGGCGGATCGCGATCAAAGATGTTCGCGACTGTCGCTGTAAGCGCCAGATCTTCGTCGATCGCCAGACGATAGGTGAAGTCTGTTGTGACCCAGTTCTCGCCATTCTCGCCGTACTGGACGCCTGCACGTTCGTCGCGGACGGCCGAGACATAGTTCACGCCGAGACGGAAATTGTGCTGGCCCATTCCATAGTTCGCGCTGAGATTGGCGCGCCATTCGGGAGCCGCCAGCGCGAAGGTCGCAAAGTTCAGCGTGCCGAGACGATCATCGCCCGTCGTGATGACGACGCCATCGAGTGAGGTCGGGCCGGTTTTCAGTTCAGTGATCCGCGTCGCCGTGAGGTCGACTGAAAGATCGCCCGGCCCAAGCGGCAGAGCGTATGTCGCCTGGATATCGAAGCCGTTGGTCGTCTGCCCCGGACCGTTGCCATACTGGGTGTCGACCATGCTGAACGTGCCAACGCCGTTCATGCCGACGGTGCAGGCGCCGTTGAAGGTGATGCGCTGCACCAATGGCTGCACGTTGGGATCGCACGTGGTGATCGTGCCGCCGGGGCCGTTGAAGACCAGGCTGGCGATCTGGTTGGGATCGGCGATCTGACCGATCTGGTCTTCGGTCTCGATGTTGAAATAGTCGACGATCAGGCGGAAATCGTGATCGGCCGCAAAGCCTTCACTGTCCCAGATGGCGCCAAGGTTCCACGACTTGGCGGTCTCGGGCTTGATGCTGGCGTCGGTGATGAACCGGGCCCCGAGCCAGTTGCCCGCGGCGACCGTGTAGGTGCGAGCACTGACGACACTGGCGCCCGGGATCGTGTTGACCGGAGGCGTCTGGTAGTTTGTGCCATAGGAGCCGCGGATCGACAGCGGACCCCAGATATCCCATTTGCCGGCGACCTTGTAGACCGTGGCGCCGAGACCGCCCGAGAACTCCTCGCGGCGAACAGCGGCCTGGACGTTCAGGTTGTCGAGCACCGGGATCTGCATCTCGCCGAAGATCGAATACTGCTGCTGATCGGCATAGTTCGGGAAGTCAGGCACGAAGGCCACGAAGGGACCCGGGCTGTCAGGCGTACAGCCGCGGAAACGCGGATCATTGGTGGCGACCGGATTCTGCTCGAGGTTTGGCGAACCAGACCCATTGGCGCTGGTTGTGCCATCGGGCCACTCGCAGGGCGTCGAACCATTGAAGAGCGGGCTTGGCACGTTCTCGCGGCTTTCGAACTGACGTCCCTGCCCGCCGAGGGCCCAGCTCACTTCGCCGCCGGGAAGCTGCAGACCTGTCTTGCCGTTGAACACCAGATCAACGGTGAGGCTGGAGCTGACTGTCTCGATCGCACGCTGATCGAACATCCAGCGCGTGAGTTCGAGCGAGTTCTCGGTCCCCGGAACGTATTGCGGGTTGGCAAGGCCGCGAACCGGCTGATTGGCGAATGAGGTTGCGAACGGGTTCCACCATTGGCAGGCGCCTTTGCCAGCCAGTGCAGCATTCTGCGTGCCGAAGCGCGCGGGATCGAGATCAGGCGCATTGCAGCCGGGTCCGCCGAAGCCGTTGAGCGCTTCCTGCAGCCGGTAGCCGATCGTGTCAGGGTGCGTGTTGGAGTTGATCGACTGGTTGTAGGTTACCGCGAAATCATAGCCGACGTCTTTGGCCGGTCCCGCCCACTCACCCAGCTTGCCGTCAAGCGTTGCAGACACGCGCCAGAGCTGGTTGTCGATTGCGTCGGGCACGCCCTGCGCGCCGAACGCCTGGTTGCCGCCATGGCCGAGCAGACGATAGGTGACGGGCGAGAATCCTGACGCCGCCGTCGTCCCCGTCCGCTGAGCGAAAGCTGCGGCGAACGGGTTCGTGATGGGCACGTAGAACTGGAAGGTCGCGCCGGTCGCCATGGCCGGGCCCCTGAGCACGGGCTGCGCAGGCGAGGCATACATGTGGGGCGTCTTGACCTGCCCGTAGGAAGCTTCGGCGTGGAAGTGCGTGTCATTGCTGAGGTCAGCGTTGAACTGCGCATAGGCGCGATAGATGTCGTTGTCTTCAACGAGGTTGTAGTAGTTCGAGTAATTGTACGCGCAGGTGAACGCGTTGTCGTATCTGCCGCCCACTGCGGCGCATGAGGCTGGCGTAAAATCTGAGGTGATGCCCGCGATGGGGGCGCCGAACTCGGCGCCGTTGGCGCCAATGGTCGGGCTCGCCGGCAGCGGGCCGTAGGGAAGCCAGCCAGCGAGGTTGGTGAGCGTCGACCACGGCGCCGGGTTGAAATTGGGTGAGCCGGGGGTGAACGAATCAAGCGTGAAATCGCGATCGATGGCGCGCAACTTCGAGCGGTGTTCCCATTCGGCCGACCACAGGAAATTGAAACGATCATCCCCGAAACCGCCAAGCAGGCTCAGGCCATAGTCGCCGTCGGAGCCATCGATGTACTTGTACTGGCCGCTCGCCTCGAGACCCCTGAAGTCATCGCGGGTGATGAAGTTGACGACGCCGCCGGTGGCGTCCGCACCATAGATGACGGCCGCACCGTCTTTAAGGATTTCAACGCGCGAAAGCGCGGCGAACGGAATGTTCGACGTGTTGGGGTTCATGCGCCTGCCGTTGAGCAGGGTCAGCGTCTTGTCCGCGCCGATGCCGCGCAGGTTGTAGTTGACCGATCCGATCAACGCTGGGCCGCCGAAATAGTACGCCTCCCCTGAGGTAGGCCCGGCAATCGTGAGGCTCTTGGCGAACTCAAGCGCGGTCGGCGCACCGCGCGCCTCGAGGTCTTCCTGGGTGAACACTTCGACCGGCAGGGCGGCGTCTTCCGGCGTCCCCTGGATGAAGGATCCCGTCACGACCACCCGGTCAACATTGGCTGGTTTCTCGGCTGCGGGCGCCGCGGCGACCTTGTCCGCCGTCGCCGGCTGGCCTGCTTCCTGCGCCCGGGCCACTGGCAAGACCCCCGACAGGGCGACGAAAATCGCAATGCTGGACGCGCTGCGCGTTACAAATTTCATGATGTCTTCTCCCCTTTGAGCCTGATGGCTCTCATTGTTGTGGGGAGAATGTTCCCTAGTCCGCCGGCCGCGTCAATAATCTTCACACTCGTTATAATGAATATTATTGACTGAGGGAGGACCATTGTCACAGTGTCTCCAGTGACGCCGGCATCAGTTCGGCGCGTGGGAGGGCGAGAAGCTGACGAGCAAGCGCATCTACGGAGCGGACCGGTCCGCGCAGACAAGAGCGGGCCGATCACTCAACCGGACAATCGCCCCCGGCCTTCCCGCGCGGAGGGCCTGAGCGGTGACAAACGAAACAGCTGCGGCACCGCCATCGACCGATCTATCGCAAACGACTGTTCCTGGCGCACGGGCATGGGTGGTGCTCGCCATGCTGTGGTTCGTCTATGTGCTCAACTTTCTCGACCGGCAGCTGCTCTCGATCCTGGCGAAACCGATCCAGGACAGCCTTCACGTCACCGACAGCCAGCTTGGCCTGATCAGCGGGCTCTATTTCGCGGTGTTTTACTGCCTCATCTCCATTCCGGTGGGATGGCTGGCTGACAGGACAAACAGAGTGAAGGTGCTGTCGCTCGCCTGCGCCATCTGGAGCGCGGCAACGATGGGCTGCGGCCTTGCCGGCAGTTACGGCCAACTCGTCACCGCACGCATGATCGTTGGCGTGGGTGAGGCAGGCGGCGTGCCGCCCTCCTATGCGATCATATCCGACTACTTCCCGCCGCGCCGGCGCGGCACTGCCCTGGGGCTATTCAATCTTGGCCCGCCCATTGGGCAGGCGCTCGGCGTAGCATTTGGCGCATCCATCGCCGTGGCGTTCAGCTGGCGACACGCCTTTCTGGTTCTCGGCGCAATCGGCCTCGCTGCGGCCGTTGCAGTCCTCCTGATCGTGCGCGAACCGCGTCGTGGAGGACTGGACCCGGTTTCAACGGCCGGGCCAGAAGCCAGGGCGGAATTCTGGGCGACAATCCGGATGTTCTTCCTGCGTCCAACGCTGGTGATCGCGGCATTCGGCGGCGGCGCTACTCAGTTCATCACCTATGGCATGGGAAACTTCACGGCGCTCTTCCTCCAGCGTGAGAAAGGCATGACGCTGTCCGAGGTTGCGATCTACTACGCGCTGGTCGTGGGCTTGGCGATGAGTGCGGGGATCTTCCTTTCCGGGCGCTTGATTGACGTTTTCACGAAGCGCTCCAAAGTCGCCTATGCGCTTCTGCCAGCCATATCGCTCGCGCTTGCCGTCCCCTTCTATGCTGGGTTTGTCTGGGCGACATCCTGGCCGGTCGCGCTTCTGTTCCTGATCGGCCCGACCTTCCTCAACTACTTCTATCTGTCATCCTGCGTGACGCTGGTGCAGCAGGAAGTGCAGCCGAAACAGCGTGTCATGTCCGGCGCCCTCCTGCTTCTGGTCATGAACCTGATCGGCCTTGGCCTTGGCCCGACCTATGTGGGTGCCGCCAGCGACTTTTTCCGCAGCACGCATCCCGAGAACTCACTGCAGATCGCCCTCTACACGCTCCTGCCTTTTTATGGCGTGGCCATCGCCTGCTTTCTGTGGCTCGCCCAGCGGCTCGGCAAGGACAACCGAACGAGCCGGATCGCCGCCACATGACATCGCGCCTTCGCGCGATCGCAAACACTGAAGCCGCGCGGCGGGGCCTTGCACTTCAGGTGATGGGGATCAGTCCTTGAGCGAGTGAAAGCCCGCCGCCATGAATTTGGCGATCCGCTTCTTCACCGCCGGAAAATCGTCGGAATGGCAGAGACCGCCCGACAGCCGGTCAATCCGTCCGGTCCGTGCGAGCGTATTCATCAGGGCGCCTGTAACGAAGTGATAGCCCCAGAAGATATCCTCATCGGAATAGGTCGGCAAAGCACGCTTCAGGATGCTGACCAGCTTCAGCACGACCGGATCAAAATAGACATCCATCAACTCGGCGCCCTCGGGCGTCGGACTGACGCGGGCGCAGAAGGCGGCATAGTTCATCCACGGCTCGCCGCCTTCGAAATAGAGATCAAGGTCGGTATCGAGAAAAGCGTGAAGTGCGCCCTCGACCGTCGGGCGATCGCCAGCGTCTGATTCGTACTGCTCGAGCGCGGCCATGCGCCGACCGCTGGTGACGCCCGCGCGCCGCGCAAACACAGCTTCGAAAAGGTTCGCCTTGTCCTTGAAGTAGTAATTGAGCAACGTCGTGTGGATGCCGACCCGCTGGGCGACGTCGCGAAGCGTGACGCCGTGAAGGCCCGTTTTCGAAAACAGATACTCGGCGGCATCGAGGATCTGTTCGAGGCTTTCTTCACGCTGCTTGGCCTTGGTCCTGGGCTGGCGCTTTGCGGTCTCTGCAAGTGACATTGTATAGCCTTTGGGCGGCAAAGGACGGCTGGTCGCATGAAATCGTTCAGCAAAACGGCGACAACCTGATCCGCGCTCCTAAACTGCATGTGGCGCGATATTGTCAATCCTTTCGCCCAGCTCTGCGTCCTCGCAGATCCGTCCAGCGCATTTCACGCGCGTCGATATGCAACCCGTCGGCCTGACGCTGTGATCGCCCTGATCTGGCCGGCTCACGCGGCCTCGGCTGACCTGGGATGGCGCAGCGAGGATGCGGGCGGCAAAGGAACACGCCCGGCGCGGTCAACAGCCCCTCACCCGCAAGCGGTTGGGCTCGCTGATCCACGTCCGTCATCAGAAGCGTGCGTTCGGGAGTGAGGGGCGCGCCATCGCTCAGGCTGTTCGCAACCCCGCGGGCGCGGGCCCCAGCAACAACGGACTTCAGTCGACGGGCTGCGCGCTTCAAGGCGAATGCGTGATCGAGATGATCGGCGCGACTTCATTGGACGTGCAGGAAAAACCTGGCGTGATCTCGCAACAGCGCCCTTGCCGCGCCAGCGACCGCCGATACTGGCGACCGCTGACGCATCCAATCGGACGTTTGCAGGCGCAAACCGGCGCTCAGCGCTCCCTTGCGACATTCCCTGTCGTATCTGCGATCAGCCAGCCTTAGCGGATGACCGCCAGCAACACGGCCGACCAGTGAACTGCGGCGGCGGCCACCACATGCCCGTGCCACACGGCGCGGCGGTATCTGAATCGCTTGCTGGCGTAGAACCCCACACCAAGCGTGTACAACAGTCCGCCAATTCCCAGCAGGATGAGAGGCGCCCAACCGAGGCTCTCGAGCAGCGGCTTCAAGGCGACCACCATCACCCATCCCAGCACAAGATAGACCACAACCCAGAAGACGCGGCCCAGACCGGGCAGCAGAAGTTTTGCGACAACGCCCAGAATGGCAATCGACCAGACTGCGAGCGTCATCCCCCATGCCCAGGCTCCGGCGAGGTGCAACGTGGTGAAAGGGGTATAGGAGCCGGCGATCATGACGAAGATGCCGGCATGATCGAACCGGCGAAGGATGGGCTGGAACCGCGCACTGGAAAAATTGTAGGCGGTCGACAGCGCCAGCATGGTCAGAAGACCAAGCGTGTAGATCGAAACTGCGGTGAGCCCCCGCCAGTTCGCCGTACCGATCGCAAGGCCCAGCAGCAGGCCGCCGCCGAAGAGCGACAGGCCCAATCCCGTCAGATGGACAATATAGTCCGCAAGCCGGGCCCCTCGGCTTTCATAGTGAGGCAGGGACGGCGGATCCGGGGGATTGCGCACACTTTTCATGACAGGGAGCCTGCCCTGCATCGCAGGCAAGACCGGCTCGGCCGCAACCCGTCAGGCATGGCGTTCCGCCCTCCAAAGCCCGCCAGGTGCGCGCACAACGGCGTTCCACATGCAGACGTAAATCAGATGAAGACCTGTCTCAAGGCAGGCGGGCAGCACGGAGCTGCATCCGGCGCCGCCGCACTGCCTGTGTGCGTGATGCACGCCTTTACGGCGTAGAGCGAGCACGAAATGGACAAGGATCACAGGCGTCGTCGATACGGATTTAGCAGCGGGACATGCAGACGTCGGCCGGATCGATCCAGATGTGAGCGCCCATTGGCGCCGGGAAACCTCGACCTGACAACGACTGACCCGGCTAGATGTACACGATGCCGCCATCGGGCTCGGGCGTGTGTTGCCAGAAGGCGCGTGTATAGGCGGACAAAGCAAGATCAATGTCGAGCGTGATGACGCGGGAGAGAGCGCTCAAGATATCCCCAAGGTCATGCCTGTGGCCTTGCAGCCTGGTTACGCGCGCCACAATGAGGCACTGAACATAATTGTACGCCGCCAGATAAATGTAGGGAGGAATTTTCCGCTCAAAATGCGTCTGCCCGATCCGGACGGCGTAGGCTGCATAAGCTTCATCAAACCTGCACTCGAACATGCGCAGCCAGTGCGCCTTCTGTTTCATCTTCAATGATCCCGTTTCCCGTGCGGGCAAGAGCCTTGCACACTCCGGAAAGGAGAGCAGATGGAGATAGAGCTCTTCAATGATCGAACCCAGTTGCTCGACGAGGAATGGACGAATGAGCCGAACATTGTGAACCGTGCTGTCGTCGATCCCCAGAAGACGTTTGCGGGCGTCCAGCATGATCGCAGAAGACATGTGAGCTTTCCAATGAGAGCGTCAGGGACAATCAGGGCGCAGACAATGGCGGGTCATCTCGAATGGAGCCCGACCGTGCGTTCGTCATCGGTTTCTCCGCCACGCAGGTCCAATCCCAGGCTGTCCATCGCCTCCTGCATCGTCAGAACCAGCTCCATGGGCGAGAACGGCTTGGCGACAACGGCGACGAACCCTTCCTCGATCAATGCCTGGCGCGTCGAGAGGGCGCAGTCTGCGGTTAGCGCAATCGCCGGCGTCGAAACGTTGGGGGAAGGCGGCGATCGGATCCGCCTCAGCGCCTCAAGGCCCGACATTTCCGGCATGCGGAGGTCAAACAGGAGAATATCGAACGGCTGCCTGAGAGCACATGCAACCGCCTCAGCACCGTTGGCCGTCATCACCGATTGGGCTCCCAGACTGTTCAGGATGATCGCGAGGAATTTCCGATTGATCGAGTGATCTTCCGCGACAAGCACCCGGAGCAATTGTCCGGGCGCCTGTTGTCTGTCGCCGTCCAGCGCTGCTCGACCCGTCGCCGGCAGATAGACCAAGACACCCTCCTCCCATCGCCAGGCAAGGTTTGCGCGTTCAGGCCGCCTGAATTGAAGCCACAAACTGACTGACCTGTTGTCGCAGTTCAATCGCCCGCTTCCCAAGCTCCGTTGACGCCTCGACGACCTGTCCCGCCGCCGTACCGGCGTCCGAGGCGTCGCGCTGAACATCCATGATGTTCCGGGTTACATCCTGCGTGCCCATTGCGGCCTCCCGTGTGTTGCGGGCGATTTCCTGCGTTGTTGCAGTTTGCTCCTCAACAGCGGTCGTGATCGCCATCGAAACCGTGTCGATCTCGTTTATTGTGGCTTGAATGCTGGCGATCGACTCAACCGACCTGCGCGCAATCGTCTGCATGGCGCCGATCTGGGCGGCAATCTGCTCCGTTGCTTTTGCAGTCTGCCCCGCCAGCGATTTCACCTCTGCCGCCACGACCGCAAAGCCCCGTCCCGCTTCACCGGCGCGTGCGCTTTCTATGGTCGCGTTGAGCGCCAGCAGATTGGTCTGACCGGCAATACTGGAAATCAGCGATACGACCTCGCCGATCCTGTCGGCGCTCGTCGCCAGCTCATCCATCGTTGCGCCCGTTTCTCTCGCCTTGACCACAGCGCTGGCTGCGACGCGGGAGGCCTGTCCGACCTGGTTTGCGATCTCCTGGACAGAGGCGCCCATTTCGTCAGCCGAGTTTGCAACAACATTCACGTTGCTGGTGGCCTGCTCGGCGGCCGCGGACACCGCGATCGCCTTTCCGGTTGTCGATTCCGCCGTTTTCGACATCGCGCGGGCAGTCTGTTCGAGCTCGTGCGCCGCTGAGGCGACAAAAGTCACCAGTTCATCAACAGAGGCGCCAAACCGCGCCGCAGCATCAGCGATGAATATTGCGCGTTTTTTCGCGGCTTCGCCGACTTCCAGATACACCGACGTAACAAGCTCCATGTCGAGCATGGCCGCCCGGAGAAAGGCCCCGTTCAATCTGGCAAACAGCCGTTCGCGTGCGGCGCCGCCGCCCTTTGATTTCTGATAACAATGAACCGCGATTTTTTCGCTGAGTTCTTCGACAATGATGCTGTAGCCGGCGACATACCACCGTGGCTCGAGGCCGATCCGTGCGTGGGTCAGACCGATCCGCTTGACGGACTCCTGGTATCGCGATCCAAAATCACCTTCGAGGATATAGCCCCAGTGTTCGCCCTGCTTGCGCGCTGCTCCGTCGATCATGCCCTCGCTGGTGAAAAACCGGGCGACCTCGGGCCATTTTCTGAGATGCGCGTAGAAGTGCTTCATGATCTCGGGAAGCGCCGTCGCGACTAGCGGCTTCAATTCTCTCAGAGCGGCTCTTGTTTCATCGGTGAGACGCGCGAAGCGCAGGCGTTCGGAGATCGTGTCTTCGGTCTTCATGGCGTGGAGTATCCCCAATCTCATTCCTGAAAGCCCGGATCATGTTGAGCCGGGATCATTGTTGTCTGCGACTACTCAACACGTGAGGCAGGCTCTGCATCGTCTGATTTCCGGGAGAGGAGACATTGCGGGGCCTGGATCTCTGTAGCGGCGTCCAGGGCGATCTGGATCGCTTTCAATGTAGCCGCGATGCGCTGGAAGTCGGCCGCGTGAAGATCGTGCTTTGACGTTGCCTCCAGTAAAACGCGGCGAAGCTCGCGAATGGCCGCGGCGAATGGCAAGAGGTGCGCATGGAGAGGGTCGCGGCCGATCTCCGCGATGCTCGCATCCACGTCGATGAGCAACTGGTCTGCAAGAGCGATCTGCCCCCTCACGGCACGGGATGAAATCACCGCTCGCTGACGTGCTCTGATGCGATCATGCATGCGCGACCCCGCATGTTTCAGACCGCGAATGGAGATTGGCGCCACTTCGCTGGCCTCGTCGAAAGGTCGGCGCCGCCGCGCGCGTCATCCGGCCCGATCGCGTCACAAACCACATCGCGCAGATTGCCTGCGCCGTTTCACCTGGCCGGATCTCTGAAGATCCGCTCTGGTCGAGGCGTGCGAAAGTCTGATGCATCCCCTGCCCCTGCTTCGACCAGCCGTCGAACCACGGTCAGCTGACGCTTCGGCGGTTAATGCAAAGTGAATCGCGCCGAAAAACATCAATGTTTTCAGGTATATACATAGGTATACAGTTTTGGCGGCGCGCAGCGCCGTTACGCCAAACGTGATGCATCTTGCCGGCGGAACCGATTGACCGTCGCGGCGCTCTCCTGCCGATAAAATCAGACCCTACTTTGGGTAGGATATTAGGATTAGGGCGTGTTGCGGCCATGAAAACGGAGACCGCGAAATCGTGTGAGGGCTGCCTGTCGGCTGCATTTTGCATACCTCGCCAACTCGACTTGATCGATTCCAACGGCTCGACACTGACCAAATCCACGTTCTGTGGACCGGCAGGCAGGGTCATCCGGCCCGACCCTTCCTCGCCCAAGCTGATTGTCATCCGAAGCGGATGGGCCGCGAAATATCTGCTTTTCACCGACGGGCGACGACAGATCGTCGACATCCTGTTGCCGGGCGATCTTGCCACATGCGAGGAAGTGGTTTCTCCCGGCTCTTCGCTGCCGATGTTTGGACTTTCGGATCTTGAAGTGTGCGTCTTCGATCGCGATTGTTTCATGAGCGCAATCGAAAAAAGACCGGAGGCCCTATTGGAGCTCTGGCGGACCTGCTCGGTTCAGGTTCAGCGCCTTCGCCGCCTGCTGGCGGCAATGGGACAACAGTCAGCGGAAGCGCGAATTGCCGACCTTATCGTGTCACTGCACAGGCGCCTCAAGACGTTAGGCAAAGCGACCGACGAGGACATGCCGTTTCATCTCCGTCAGATCGATCTGGCGGAGATCCTCGGGTTGACGCAGGTTCACGTCAGCCGAATGCTGGCGTTGCTAAAAGCCAAGAAAGTCATTCGTATCGAAGAGAGCGCGATCACATTTCTTGATCTGCCGGCGCTGAAGCTCATCGCACAAGCCTGACATTGGCGTGTGGATCGGAACCACACGACATAGCGGCTGCAGGCAAACACGTCGGCCAGCACCATCCAGTCCCGCAATTGTCCTATCGATCCTTGGCAGGGCGATGGACGCCAATTGACGCAGTTTCCCCATATCGACTGGCGAGGCAAGGACGCGATCGAACGCGAGAATGCGACAGTGCTCAGAGCCATCAAACGCCGCAGTCGTTGCGCACGCGATAACCAATGCGTGTCTCGCGCGGGCGGAAACCGCCAGGCTTCTGATGACGTTCAGAGCCGCCTCGCAATCACGAGCCCGCATGTGGACGCCCAAGACACCCGGCCAAACCATCCCGGCGGGTGAAGTCCGCGAGCTTCCTTGCCGTCACAAACATAGACAACCGCGACACCCTTGCCATCGAGGAGGGTCCCGATCGCATATGCATCGACACGATCGCTTCCTCGACGGACGCACGCGGTAGCAGCGGCGATTGCTTCAAGGATCGATCGCGACCGTCTGCTCCCTCTCCGTTTGCGGCTCTGCGAACACCTGCATAGGCAATTTCACTGTGAAATGCGTTCCGCATCCGAGCTCAGAGCGTACAGCGATCACGCCGCTCATGGCGTCAACAAGACCTTTGACAATCGAGAGCCCAAGGCCCGTCCCACCGAAACGCCGCGTGATGGATGAATCCGCCTGGGAAAATCTCTCGAAGATGATCGCCCTGTGCGCCTCGCTCATTCCTATTCCGGTATCCTCGACATCCAGCACCAGCCGTTCGACATCCCGATCGTCTTGCTCATAGCGGGCGCGAACAATGATCCGGCCCGCCGGCGTGAACTTCACGGCATTGCCGACGAGATTATGCATGATCTGCTGAACTCTGGCCGGATCTCCGATGAGCGCCTGCGGGACAGTGCCATCGACGATCAGATCCAGCGTGACGCCTGCAGCCTCCGCCTTGACGCCGTAGAGCCGATGCACCTTGCGCAAGACAGTCCGAGGGTCGAATTTCACCAGCTCGATTTCGAGCCCCCCTGCCTCGATCCGCGAATAGTCCAGGATATCGTTGAGTATCTCCATAAGATATGTGCCGGCCTCCCGAGCGGCTTGAACCATCTCCATATGTGCTGGGTGCAGCGGTTCAGTTGCGAGAACAGACAGCATCCCAAGAACTCCGTTCATGGGCGTTCGTATTTCGTGGCTCATGGTCGCAAGAAACAGCGACTTGGCCTCCACTGCAGCCTCGGCGCGCGCCTTCGCGCTCAAAAGCGCCGCCTCATATGTCTTGCGCTCGGACAGATCGCGCAGGATCACGACAAACAGATCTCCCTCGCCTGTCGACATCCTTGAAACTGAAGCCTCTGCGGCGAACTCCTCTCCCGTCAGACGCCTCGCCAGAATCTCGGACCGTTCGCCCATCTGCATTGCAGTTTTTTTCGATCGACCAAACGCGGCGAGGTGACTGCGATGTGGTGCGTGAAACCTCTCCGGCATGAGGATGTCGATTGACCTGCCGATCACCGCCTCACGTGGGCTCCGAAAGATTCGCTCCGCCCCTTCGCTGAAGGTTCTGATGGCGCCAGAAACATTCGTTACAAGCACCGCCTCCGGCGACAATTGCAGGAATGAGGAAATCATCAGTTCATTTCGCCGCCCCACCTGCTCGGCAATTACCGCCGACGTCCTGTCCTGAAAGGCTCCGCGCAGTGTCGCTGTCTCGCCAGACGACGCAGATTCCCATTCAAACTGCTGTTCGACCCAAATCGTCGGGCCGTTCGCAAGATTCATTCGGTGCCGGATACAAGCTGGTTCGCGCGTTTCACTTGAACGACGAAAAACAGCGCTCACCCGCGCAAGATCATCGGGATGGACCATCTCCCGGAAGAGATCGACGGAAGGGGTGACTTCCGCCGGATCGGCGCCGAGAATGCGATAGAGCTGAGCAGA
>Ga0075163_10002566_pt1 | contig 24409 bp, 19 predicted proteins | sample JI1023141ADNA_FD_71478 | JGI IMG/M metagenome (GOLD analysis project Ga0075163, IMG submission 71478) | Wastewater effluent complex algal communities from Wisconsin, to seasonally profile nutrient transformation and Carbon sequestration -... | ecosystem: Engineered > WWTP > Effluent > Algae... | reverse complement strand
TGTCGGCGCCCCAGCGCGTGGCCCACACCATCTTGTCGACCTCTTCGGCGATGGACGAGGTCACCACCGAGTTGCCGATGTTGGCGTTGATCTTCACGAGAAAGCGCGAGCCGATGATCATGGGCTCGGACTCGGGGTGGTTGATGTTCGACGGGATGATGGCGCGGCCGCGGGCGACCTCAGAGCGCACGAAGTCGGGGTCCATGCCTTCGCGCAGGGCGATGAACTCCATCTCGGGCGTGACGATGCCGCGGCGGGCGTAGTGCATCTGGCTGACGTTGTGGCCCGGCTTGGCGCGCAGCCCGCGACCCTTGCCCGCCTCGACATCGCCGCGCTCCAGGATCCACGGCTGGCGCAGGGGCGGCAGGCCGCGCTCCAGGTCGAGCTTGGCCTCGGGATCGCTGTACGGGCCGCTGGTGTCGTAGAGATCGAGCGGCTGATTGGGGCGGTCGGCGGCGCCGTTGCGACCCCGCGTCGGAGAGAGCGCGACGCGGCGGAAGGGGACGCGGACCTCGGGACGGCTGCCCTGCACATACACCTTCTGGCTGCCGGGGATGGGCTGGCCTTCGGTGGGAGGCGAGATTTGAGCGATTTCCTTCGCATTCTTCATGTTCGGTGTCCTTTGCGGAGCCGGCATTGTAGCGCATAGATAGCAGCCAATCGGCGATCATGCCCGGAGCAGGCGCCAGGAATGGACACGGCGGCGACGGTCTGATAAGAGAGCCTGCCATGTCGGTCCAGCCCATCCGCCCCGGTTTTACTGGTGTTTTTACTGCGCTCGTCACACCGATGCGCTCCTCTGCCAGCGATGGCGACGCGCCGGAGATTGACGAGGCCGGACTTGCCGCGCTGGTCGAGGCGCAGCTGGCCGGCGGCGTCACGGGTCTGGTGGCCTGCGGGACCACGGGCGAGGCGGCGACGATGTCGGCGGCCGAGCAGGGGCGCGTCATTCGCGTGGTGGTCGAGGCCGCGCGGCGGCGGGTGCCGGTGCTGGCCGGAGTTGGCTCACCGTCGACGGCGCAGTCGATCGAGCTCAGCCAGGCGGCGATCGCGGCCGGCGTCGATGGGCTGTTGGCGGTGACGCCGTACTACAACCGACCGCCGCAAGAGGGGCTGTTTCAGCACTTCAAGGCGCTGGCGCGGCTCGGGCAGCCGATCATGCTCTACAACGTGCCGGCGCGCACCGGCTGCGACCTGCTGCCCGAGACGGTGGCGCGGCTGTGTGAGCTGCCCGAGGTGGTGTCGATCAAAGAGGCATCGGGGCTGGTGACGCGCACCGAGCAGATCGTGCGGCGCGCCGGCGACCGGCTGACGGTGCTGTCCGGTGAAGATGCGCTGAACTTTCCGCTGTACTGCGTCGGCGCCAGCGGAACGGTGTCGGTGGTGAGCAACGTGGCGCCGCGGCTGACGGCCGATGTCTACGCGGCGGCGGCGGCCAGCGATCTCAAGCGCGCCGAGGCGCTGCACCACCGCTTTGTGCCGCTGGCCGAGGCGCTGTTCAGCGAGCCGAACCCGATCCCGGCCAAGGCCGCGCTCAGCATGGTCACGGGTGGGCGGATCGGCGCTGCGCTGCGGCTGCCGCTGGTGCCCATGACGGAGGCGGGGCAGGGGCGTCTACGGGCTCTGCTGGCGGAGCTGGGCCTGATAGGATAGGCAGATGAGCGGAGAACCGTCTTCTAGCACTGTCGGCAAGGGGGAAGTCTCGGCCCTGGTCGGAGCGACGGCGCGGGTGGGTGTTTATGGGGCGCTCGGCCGCATGGGGCAGATGGTGGTGCGCACGTTGCTGTCGCCGCCCGAGCCGGCGGATCTGTCGGTGGCGCTGGTGTCGGCGCTGGTGCCCACCAACAACGCGCAGCTGGGGCGCGACATCGGGCCGCTGGTGGGCCTGGGGGCCGTGGGCGTCAGTGCTACCTGTGATCTGGGCAGCGCCCTGCGCATCTGCCAGGTGATCATCGACTTTTCGACGCCGGCTGCCACGGCGATCCTGGCGCCTGCGGCAGCGGCGGCGGGCGTGGCGATGGTGATCGGAACCACGGGGCTCCATCAGCCGGCGCTGGCCGCAATCGGAGCCGCTTCCGAGCGGGTGCCGGTGGTGCACTCGGCGAACATGTCGCCGGGGATCAACGTGCTGCTGGGGCTCATCCGGCGGGCGGCGGCGGTGCTGCCCGACTACGACGCCGAGATTGTGGAGATCCACCACCGCCACAAGCGCGACGCTCCTTCGGGCACGGCGATGCTGCTGGCGGATGCGATCGACAGCAGCCGGCGCAAGTCGGGCGTTGTGCCCAAGACGTTTCGCACCGGTCGCGACGGCATGATTGGCCCGCGGCCGTCGGGCGAGATCGGCGTGATGGCGCTGCGCGGCGGCGATGTCGCGGGCGATCACACGGTGATGCTGCTGGGAAATGGGGAGCGGCTGGAGCTGACGCACCGGGCCAACTCGCGCGAGGTCTTTGCGCAGGGGGCGGTGCAGGCAGCGCGCTGGGTGGTCGGTCGGCCGGCGCGGCTCTACGACATGCAGGACGTCCTCGGCCTGAGATAGCTGCGCTCAGGCGAGGACCAGCGGTCTGTGGGGGAGGGGTAGGAAGGGGGGGACGAAGCGCTACTTGGTCATGATGCCGATGTTCTTCGCACCGGCGCCGCGGCAGATGTCCATGACCTTGATCACGTCACCGTACGGGGCGTTGTCGTCCGGGTTGAAGAACATCAGCTTCTTCGAGCGATTCTGTAGGATCTCGCGCACCTTGTCGGGCAGCGCTTCGAGCAGCACAGGCTCGCCGTTGATCGCCACGCGGCCGTCTTCGCCGACGGCCACCACCAGCTGATCACTGGCAGGCGGCGTCTCGGCGTTGTCCGGTGCCTTGGGCGGCACGTCCACGGCGGTCTGGTTCAGCAGCTTGGGAACCAGCACCATGAACACGATAAGGAGCACCAGCACCACGTCGATGAGCGGCGTGACGTTGATGTCCGAACGGACTCCTTTTCCTCCAGCTGCGAACGACATCGCTTAGTCCTTCTTCACTTCTTCGGAGCCGAGCGCCACCGAGCTCACGCCTGCAGCATGGATGAGCTCCATGGTGTGGCGCACCGCGGCGTAGTTCAGCTTCTTGTCGGCCTTCAGGTGGATCTCGCGGTTGCCGGTGCCCTTGCGCATCTCTTTCTGCACAAGGTCAGCGATCGTCTCGTCCGTCGCCGGTTCAGAAGCGACGTAGACGCGCGAGCTGCCGCACTCCCAGTGGATGGCGCCCATCTTGCCGCCTTCGCACGTCACCGAGACCACGATCTGTTCGCCAGAGTCGCTCTTCTTGTCGTGGTACCTGGTCTCGGGCTGCTCGACGGGCATACCGCGGGTGATCATCGGCGTCACCACCATGAAGATGATGAGGAGCACGAGCACAACGTCGACCAGCGGCGTGACGTTGATGTCCGACCGGATCGATGCAGTGCGGACGCGCAGCTCGCGCTTCCGGTGGATCTTTTTCTTCAGCCGCCGACGCGGCGGGGGTGTCTCTTGGTCGCCCTGGCTGGACATCGCCGGTCTCCAGTGTGTTTCTGGCGTATTTCTGGGTCGCTACGCCGCTCGGTTGGTGCGCCCCTCGCGGAGCACATACGAAAGCAGCTCGGAGCTGGTCTCGTCCATATCGACGACGAAGCTGTCGATGGCGTTGGTGAAGTAGTTAAACACCATGACGGCCGGGATTGCGATGAACAGACCGAACGCGGTCGTGATGAGCGCTTCGCCGATGCCGCCGGCCACTGCGGCGATGCCGCCCGAGCCGCTGACCTTCATGGTCGCAAAGACGTTGATGATGCCGACGACGGTGCCGAAGAGGCCGACGAACGGTGCGGTCGAAGCAACGGTGGCCATGCCGCCCAGGCCCTTCTTGAGATCGGCGACCTCACGCTCCTTGACGCGGTCGATGGCGCGGTTGACGGCGTCGACGATGTCGAAGTCGCCGATGTCGTCCGGACCATGCTCCTTGAGCGCAGACAGACCTTCGAGGTACTCGCGCAGAGCGGCCTCGACGACGATCGCGATCGGGCCCTGCGGCTTGAGCTGGGCCAGGCTGAGCGCGGCCTTGAGATCCTTATCGCGCAGCTTCTGCTGCAGGCCATACACGAACTCCAGCGAGCGGCTGCGGGCCCGACGGAACGTCACCAGTCGCTCGATGCCAACGGCGAGCAGATACACGCCCATGAGGGCCAGCATGACGATGACCGCTTTGCCTGGAACAGAGGTCTGGGTCCAGAGGCTGACTAAGTTAAAATCCATTTTCCTTCCTCGTCTGGTGTCGTGAACCGGTTTCGGATCGAGTTCTTATTCAACGTGGAACTCGAAGAACTGAATGAAGCAGATGGGGATCGCCTGCGGCTTATACCTCCACTGCCTCACCGTCGAGATGATGGTGTCGTCGGCGCCCGGGATGCCCTGCATGACATCCACCGAGCTGATGCTGCCGTTCTGGCCGATGCAGACCTTATAAGAGCCGTTGACCACGCTGCCGCGGCGCTGCGCCTTGACCACGTCCGGCAGGTGGGGGTCGTCGCCCGTGCTGAGCTTGTCCTTCTTGATCAAGATCGCGGGCACAACCTTGGGCTTGGGCGGCGGCTTGGGCTCTTCCTTGGGCGGCGGCGGCGGCGCACCGGTGGGCACGCCTCCGGGAACACCACCTTCCACACCGCCCTCCGCGCCTTCCGAGCTGCCGGTGTCCTTCTCTTCCGGCGGCTCGGGATCGGTCTTGGGCTGGATGAACTTGGGCACTTCCGTCGGCTGCAAGACAGGCTTGGGCACCTTGGGCGGCGTCTTGGGCTTGTTGGCGGCCTTGGGCGGCGGCGGCGGCGGCGGCGGCGGCGGCGCAGTCGCGATGAACTGCACCGTCAGCGGCGGCGGCTGAACCTCGTCCACGTGAATGAACGAGTAGATGATGAAGAAGATGATGACGCCAGCCTCCAGGACCGTGGAGGCCACGAAGGCGGCATAGAGCAGGGGCCGCTTGCGCTTCTTATCTGCTACGTAGCGATCAAACATCACCACTACTCCTGCGGAGGCTCATCGCCATCGTCAGATGCGGCCGGAGCCGGAGCCGGTGTCGGTGGTTTAGCCTGCGGTTCAGCTGCGGGCGCATTGTTTGCTGGGGCTGCCGGAGCCGCGCCCTTGCGGGCCTTGGGCTTCGGTGCCGGTGCTGGCGCCGCTGCCGCAGGAGGAGCAGCGGGCGCGGCCTTTGCCGCTGGGGCCGGAGCCGGCGCCGCCGGCGGTGGTGCCGCCGTGGGTGCAGCCGGCGCCGTGGGTGCAGCCGGCGCCGTGGGTGCAGCCGGCTTGGCTGCCGGAGCGGGCGCTGCCGGAGCGGGCGCTGCCGGAGCGGGCGCTGCCGGAGCGGGCGCTGCCGGAGCGGGCGCTGCCGGAGCGGGACCGGCGTTGGTGCCCACCGGGATTGCGCCGGCCGGAGCGGGCTCGCCCGGAGGCGGAGCCGGCATGCCCAGGTAGCTCGTCGGGATGCACGGACCCACTGGCAGCGGCGGCGGCTCGGGCGGCTTGCCCTTCTTGGCCGGCGCTGCGGGCGGCGGAACCGGACAGGGCGGCGGCAGCGTCGTGTTGATCGCCTGGATCGCCTGCACGGCTTCGGTCGGCTTCCAGACCTTGATGTTGTCGGCCGGCGCTGCGGCTCCGCCATCGGGGTTGGCCGCTGCTGGGGCTGCACTGGCGCCGGTGGCTGCCTTCTGGATCGCCATCGACAGCCGCATGAGCGCCGTGGCCTGCTCCAGATCGCCGCGCTTCAGATCGTCGTTGGGCTGCGCGTAGGAGCGCTCGCGCAGCAGCAGGTTGGCGTAGATGACCGGGGTCGGCGCCTGCGGCGAGAGCTCGATGGCCTTCTTCAGCAGGTCGATGCCGGCGTTGGTCTTTACGAAGCGCTGCTCGGGCGTGAGCGTCGTCAGGTTGCCCTTGCGCTGCTCAAGCGGGGTGCGGCACTGGCTGTCGGCGCAGAGCTCGTCCCAGTTCATGATCGCGAGCGCCACGTAGCCGTCGGTATCCTTGGGGTTCGCCTTGACGCGGCGCTCCAGCCACATGCGCGAAGCGTCGGTCTTACCGATGCTCTTGGCGATGTTGCCGAGGATCGTCAGGGCCTCAAGATCGGGATTTTCGCGTTCGACTTGCGGCTTGAAATACTCGACCGCTTCGTCGTAGCGCCGGGCATCCACGAACGTCTGGAGGAGGTAGTCGCGCGCGCGCTGCTGCTGCTCTGGCTTGAGCCCCGGCATGTTCATGTACTGCTTGAAGGAGACGATGGCGAGGTTTGCTGCCTCGGCCCCCTCCTTGCTGCGCGGGTTCTGCTGGTAGAGCTGCAGGTGCGTGAAGCCACGGTTGATCATGATCGGGGGGACCGTGGGATCGATGTCAGCAGCCTGCCGGAACAGCTCGGCAGCGCCTTTGATATCGCCGTCGCGATACTTCTCCACGCCCTTCTGAGCCCGGGCCCGCGCGCGCAGCGTGTCGCACCCGGCCGACCCGAGGGCCAGCGCGGCCAAAGCGGCAGGCCAGGCGAGGGAAAAGAAGACACGGGAATTGCGCATGGTGCGGCACAACCTAGCAACGCATGCCGATTCAGGGCAACCCTTTTTTAGGTCGCGCCGTCGGTTGTGTGCTCGGAATGTGCGATTTCGCGCCGTCGGTCATCAGCCTGATTTGAGGGCTGATTTGGCTCGGTCCGCTCCAGCAGCTCGGCGTGCTCAAGCAGGTTCAGAAAGCCCTGGCGGGCTGCGGGGTCGGCGATGCAGGCGGCCTGGGTCAGCAGCCGCTCGCGACCGGTGCGCAGGACCTCATCGGCGGTGCGCGTCTCGCCGAACAGCTCCAGCGCCGCGGCGTAGGCCAGCCGGATGAGGGGCTCGTCCGAGCCGATGCGGCCCAGCGCCTGCAAGATCGCGAAGCTCTGGCTGGCGCTGCGCAGCGCTTCGGCGGGCCTCTCAAGCGCGGTCATGATGCGGGCGTGCATGGCCAGGGCGCGGGCGCGAAAGCGCGGCATGCCGTCGAGATCGCGCAGCGCCCGGTTTATGTACTGCTCGGCTGCGACCAGATCGCCGCGTCCCATCGCGATGCGCGAAAAGAGCAGGTTGCCAAAGCCGCTGATGCGCAGATCGCCGGCCACCACCGCCAGATCCATGGCCAGCTGGCCGATGCGCATCGCCTCTTCGTGCTGACCCAGGTGATAGAGCGCGATCGAGAGCACACCGCGCGCAACCGAGAGCAGCCGGCCCAGACCCAGGCGGGTGGCGACGTCGACGATCTCGCGGGTCAGCTGCTCGGTGCGCGCGAACCTGCCGATATCCATGTAGAAAAGCGCGGCATCGATCTTCTGCGAGCCGGCGTTGCGCAGATCGCCGATCTGCTCGTAGAGCGCGGCGGCGCGCTCGAAATAGAGCGGACACAGGTCGAGCTGCCAGGCGTAGGCGGCGCGGTTGGCGCGCAGGATGTAGATGACGGCCTCGACGGCTGGCGAGCGCTGCGTGCCCAGCTCCAGGATCGGATCGCACGCGCGGATGAGCTCATCGGCGCGCGGGTAGTCGCCGGCAATGTACAGCTGAAGCGAGGTGCGCACGGCCGCGCTCAGGAAGTCATCGCTGGTCTCGCCCTGCTGCGCCAGCGTCAGGAGCTCGTTGGCCAAAAGCTCCAGCTGGTTGCCTTCGAGGATGCGGCCCGCCGCGATTGCCAGAGCGCCCGCGACCTGAAACCAGCGCTCGCTGCGCGCGGGCAGCAGCGCCATCGCGGTGCGCGCCAGTCCAATCGCTTCGCGATACGCGCCGCGCCACTGCGAGGCCTCGGCCTGCGCCGCCCGCAGCTCGCCGAGCTCCTGACCCGCGGCGCCGCAGGCCACGGCCCGCTCGGCATGGCGCAGCACGGCATCGAGATCGTTGCCTTCGAGCGCCTGCCAGGTGGCCCGCCTGTACCACGCCACGGCCCGCTGGAGCTCGCCGCTGCGCTCCCAGTGCTCGGCCAGCACCACGGCATCGCGCTCGCCCGCTTCTTCCAGATAGCGGGCGGCCAGGCGGTGTCCGAGCGTGCGGTCGGACTCGGTGAGCATCGCATAGGCGGCGTCGCGGACCAGCGCGTGCACAAAGACGTACTCGGGCTCGCCGGGAAAGCGCGTGTCGGGGCGGCGGGCGATGAGCTCGCGCTCGCTCAGCACTTCGAGCCAGCTCGAGACCTCGGGCAGCCGCTGCTGATCGCCCAGGAGCCGCGCCACGCCGCCGCGCCAGAACACCGCGCCAAAGACGCACGCGGCCCGCAGCACCCGCCGCGCCTGCGGCTCCAGCCGCTCGATGCGCGACTGCACCATGGCCAGCACCGTCGCTGGGGCCTGGTCGAGCTGGCCCGCGGCGGCCGCGCGCAGCATCTCTTCCAGGAAGAATGCATTGCCGCTGGCGCGCTCAAGCAGGCCCAGCACCGCCTCGACCTGCTGCGAGTCGCCGAGCACCGCCCGGGCGATCTTCTCGCTCGCCTTGCGCGACAGGCCGCTCAGCCGCAGCTCCTGAAGGCCGCGCTCGCTCCACAGGCGCGGGAAGGCCTCGTGCACGCTCGGTCGGGCAAGGGCGAGGACGAAAAAGGGGCGCTCGGCCAGCTGGCGCAGCGCCGCATCGACCAGCCTGACCGTCGGCAGATCGCCCCAGTGGAGATCTTCGAGCACCCAGATGAGGGGGCGCCGCTGGCACTCGCGCTCCAGCAGATCGAGCACGGCGCGGCGGATCTGATCGCCCATCAGCATCGGATCGCGGCGGGCCGCTTGCAGCGCTTCGCTTGCGGGCTCGTCGTCGGCCAGGCCAGGCAGGAGCAGCTCGCCGACAAACTCGCCGATGCGGCGGCGCTCGCCCGGCGGCAGCCAGCGGTCAAGATACTTGGTCAGGCGCTGTCGCTGCACCGCCGGCTCCGCGCCCTCGGGAAGGGCCAGCGCCTGGCGCAGCGAATAGGCCAGCAGCGCAAAGGGCGAGCCCGCGCCCAGCGGGTCGCCGCGGCCGATCCAGACCGCCAGCTCGTTGTGGGTGGCCACAGCGCGCTGGACAAACTCCTGGCAGAGGCGGGTCTTGCCCATGCCGGCCTCGGCGGTGACCAGCGCGGCGCGGGCCTGCGGCTCAGCGATGCAGTCGCTGGCGATCGCCAGCAGCAGGCCGAGCTCGCGCTCGCGGCCAAAAAAGGGCGTGCTGCGGCCCAGGACCAGCCGCACCGGCTCTGCGATCGGCTGCTCGGAGATCAAAAGCGGGAGGTTGGCGACGACCGCGGTCTGAAAGCGGGTGTCGAGCAGGCCGCGCGTCATCTCATCGAGAAGGATGGGAAAGCCGGGCATGCCGCCGTCTCTGCTGCTGTGCTGGCCGGCGCGGGCGATGAGGCCGCTGGCGCGCTCGATCGAGCCGGCATCGAGCAGGCCGCGCTCCAGATCGCCGCGACCGGTGCACACGGCGATGCGCGCGGTCTCGGGCGGCAGCTCGGTGGCTGCGCTCTGCCAGCGCTCGCGGATGCGCAAGGCGAGGCGGGCGGCCTGACGAGCCTGGTCGCTGGCCGTGGGCTGACCGGTCAGCAGCGCCAGCAGCGAGCCGTCGGGCAGCTGATCGGTGCGGGCGCCAAACGGCGCCGCCAGCTCGCGGACCAGGTGCAGCCAGCTCTGCTCGGGCGACACGCTCACCGTCGGCGCTTCGGACGAGACGGCGGGCCGCGCGGCCACCACGACGATGCTCAGCAGGCGCTGCTCATGGGTGGTCAGGGCCTTGGGGCGCGAGGGCTGACCGGCGCCCAGCTCGGGATTCGATGGAGAAGGGCGGTACAGCTCGGATATCGGGATGCGCCCGAGCGTCGTCAGCACATCGGCCGCGCGCGCCGGCCGCTTGACGCGATCTTTTTCGAGCAGCGCGCTGATGAGCTGCGCCAGCTCCGCCGGCAGCCCGGAGCGCACGCCCGAGAGGGTGGGCGGCGGCTCGAACAGGATCTTGCCGAACACGCCCATCATCTGATCGGATGCAAACGGCGGGCTGCCGGTCAGGCACTCGAAGAGCACGCAGCCCAGCGAAAACAGGTCGGCGCGGGCATCGATCTCGCGATCGCCGCGCACCTGCTCGGGCGCCATGTAGTCAGGGGTGCCGATGATGGTGCCGGTGCGGGTGTTCATCTCGGCGCCGAACAGGCGGGCGATGCCGAAGTCGAGCAGCTTGACGCGGCCTGGCTGCTCGTCGGGCAGAAAGAGGTTGCCCGGCTTGATGTCGCGATGGATGACGCCGCTGTCGTGCGCGGCTCCGAGCGCCCCGGCCACAGCCATGCCCAGCTCCACGGTCTCGGCGACGGTGAGCGGCTGCCTTTGCATGCGTCGCGCCAGATCTTCGCCGCTCAGCCACTCCATCGCCAGGTAGGGCGCACCGCCCGGGAGCACGCCGTGGGCGACGTAGCGGACGATGCCCGGGTGGCGCAGATCCTGAAGCAGCTGCGCTTCGCGCTCGAAGCGACCGATGGCCATGCGATCGCGGCCGGCGAGAACCTTGACCGCAACCGTCTCGTTGCGCAAAAGATCCAGCGCGCGATACACCGTCCCCATTCCACCCGAGGCAACGGCCTCGGTGACCTGGAAGCGCTGATCGAGGACGCTCCCCGGCGCTATCTGAGTCGGTTGCATGCGGCCATTGTACCGAGGCTACCGTCGGGAAAAATCTGTAAATTCGGTAGGATCGTGTGCGGAAAACAGGCGAACTTCGCTGCTGTGCGAGATGGCCAGCTGTCGCAGGCGCTCCTGGTTGCGGATGCGGCTGGGGCCGTCGAACTGCGCAATCTTCTGGAACCCGTCGAGGAGCCCGGTGCAGCGGCGGCCGGCCTTCTCCATCTCGCCGTGGTAGAAGTAGGCGTCGCCGCAGTGGAGCAGCCAGCCCGAGTCGCTCTTGACCGCGATGGCGGCGTGGCCACGGCTGTGGCCGGTCACCGGGACGATGAGGATCTGGTCCTCGATGCTGGGTAGGGCGCGCACCGACTGGAAGCCAAACCAGCTCTCACCGGCGAGCTTGTAGCGCTCCCAGAGGGGATGGTGCTCCCACTGGGCCGGGCAGTAGCGCTGCTTCTCGAAAAAGGTCGAGCGCTGCATCGCGGCCTGATATTCGTCCTCGAAGATGTGGATCTTGGCGTCGGGAAAATCGGCGATGCCGCCCGCGTGGTCGAAGTCTAGGTGCGTGAGCAGGATGTGGCGGACGTCGCTCTTGCTGAAGCCGAGGCGGGCAATCTGGCGCTCGGCGGTCTCCTCGGGGTCGAGGCGGGCGCCCATCATCTTGAGCGACCCGGGAGGGCTGCGGCGGCCGGGCTCAGCGAGAACGCGCGAGCCGAGTCCGGTGTCGACCAGCACCAGACCGGCTTTGGACTCAATCAATAGGCAGTGGCAGACCAGCTTGCCCGCGTCATTGATTCGATTGGCAAAGAGCGGGGGGCAAAAGGTTGCGCAGTTCAGGTGGTGAATATTCATGGCGGCCCAGTATACCGTGGCCTGTCAATCTGCGCGGGCCCGCTTAGCGCCCGAGGAGCGTGCGGTCGATGTGGACGCGCACGGGGCCGTATGCGAGCAGGTTGGCCAGGCGGCGCTTGACCAGCGGGCGGGCGGTGAGAAAGCGGAGCCAGGCCGGGATCTTGAGCAGGCGGTCGCTGCCGCCGTCGCTGGCCGCGCTGAGCGCGGGGTGGACGATGCGCTTTTGCGCCTGGGCCTGGAAGGCCTGGATGATGCGCGTCGGCAGCTCGCGGGCGCGCTGCACCGCGGCGAGGTCGGCCTCGTCGAGCGTGCCGTCGCGGAGGGGGCGGGTCAGGCGGTTGAAGGCGACGACCGCGTCCTGGATGGCGAAGTTGATGCCGACGCCCGCGATCGGGGACATGACGTGGGCGGCGTCGCCGATGAGCAGCAGGCCGGGACGATACCAGCGGCGAACGCGGCTCGACTCGACGGAGAGCAGCGAAAAGTCTCTGAAATCGGTGAGCTCGCCGATGCGGTCGGCAAAGTTTGGCGCCAGCGCGGTGATGGCGGCTTGCAGGGCGGGCAGGCCGCCCTGGCGCAGCTCCTGGTAGTGGCCCTTTGCGAAGATGAAGCCGAGCTGCCAGTGGTCGCCGCGGTCGAGCTGGATGAGGATGTGGCCGTTTTTGACGCGCGTGATGACGCCGTCGCCATCCTCGCTGCGGCGGCTGAGGCGAAACCAGAGCACATCCATGGGCGGGGCGCTGCCGATGGGCTCCTCGCCGATGAGCTTGCGCACGCGGGAAAAGCGACCGTCGGCGCCGACGACCAGCTTGGCGCGGATCAGGCACTGCCGCTGCCCGGCCTTGAGGGTGACGCCGCGCACCGTGCCATCGGGATCGCGCAAGAGGTCATGCACGGTGGCGCCCATATATAGATGAAAGGCGGGGTAGCGGGCGGCCTCGGCAGTGAGCAGCCCGAGCAGGCGGGCCTGCGGCACCATGGCCACGAAGGGGTAGCGGCCCTCGATGTAGGACAGATCGATGGGAGCAAAGGGGCCGTCGGCGGTGGCGGTCTGGATGCTGGTCATGCGCGAGTGGGCCAGTGCCAACACCCGATCGACCAGGCCCAGCTCATCGAGCAGCTCAAGCGTCGACGGATGCACGGTGTCGCCGCGGAACTCGCGGTCGAAGTCGCGGTGCGTTTCGAGCAGCACGACCTCGACGCCGGCCTGGGCCAGGAGCAGGGCCAGGATGGCACCTGCGGGTCCGGCGCCGACGATGCAGACCGTGGTCTCCAGGACATCGGGAGGGGTCTGCCCTCCCGGGCCTCCCAGACTTTCCGAATCGGGGGCGGTTGCCATTTTCTCGCAGCTTACTGCCGGGGTCTGACCAGCTGCTCGCTTATCTCCCACAGCCGGCGGGCCGCCGCTTCGTCGTAGGAGGCGCGGTTTGAGCGCGCCTCGCGGCTCTTGACGAAGTACTTGCCGGTGACGCCCGAGACCTCTGGGGATTTGCAGAGGTAGATCATGGTCTTGGCGCCCTCCTGGGGGCTGAGCGCGAAGGGGCTGGCCAGCTTCATGACCAGCGACATGAGCGGGCCGTTGTTGTGGCCGAAGCCACTGGCGACGAACCCGGGGTGGAGGCAGTTGACCGTCAGGCCGCGGGCGCCGCTGGCCTGGATGCGCCGGGCGAGCTCATAGGTAAACAGGATGTTGGCGAACTTGGAGCGCGAGTACACATCGAAGGTCGAGTAGCTGCGCTCGCTCATGAGATCGTCGAAGTCGAGCCCGTTTTTGACCCGCACGTGGGCATTTGAGGCGACGTTGACGATGCGCGCTTCGCCGCTCTCGCTGGCCGTGCGCTTGAGCAGGTCGAGCAAGAGGTCGGTGAGCAGGAAGTAGCCGAGGTGGTTCAGCGCAAACGTGGTCTCGTGGCCATCGGGGGTGAGCTGGCGGGTGGTGAACACGGCGCCGGCATTATTGAGGAGGAGGTGCAGCTGCTTGTGCTTGGCCATGACCTCGGCGGCCAGGCGGCGCACATCGGCCTGTATGGACAGGTCGGCGATGAAGAGCTCGATGTTCGGGTTGCCGCTGCTCTTCTTGAGCTCGTCGACGAGCTCGGTGCCGCGCCGCTGGTCGCGGGCCACGATCAGCAGGTGCGGACCCAGCGGGGCGAGCTCGCGGGCAGTGACCCGTCCGATTCCCTGGGTTGCGCCGGTGATGAGACAGGTCTTGCCTTCGAGAGTCCAGGTTTTGGCCATGTGATGCATAAGAAGAATCGCCGGCGGTTCCGTCAAGGTCTTTGGCAAGCACAGGTAACAACTTTCACCTGCGCCGCTGTGAGAAGTTGTGCTCCGGCGAAAATTCGAGTATTTCTATGTGCTTAGGTGGTCCGGCAGCGCCGCACCCCTCATCTGTCGCGCCAGTTTTTGGTCCGACCGTGGTTGGCAGCAGGTAACAGAAGACAGTCGCTCAGGCGCAAGACCTAGGTCGAGCCCAAGAGGCTGTCTCTTTGTGTCTGAAGAAACCTGGCGGGCAAAAAACACTTGACAGCGTGAACAAACGGCGCTACTACTCGCAACCTCATAGCCGGCGCCACGTGCTGGCGTAGCTCACTTGGTAGAGCAGCTGACTTGTAATCAGCAGGCAGCGGGTTCGATTCCCGCCGCCAGCTCTTTGAAAACTCGAAGAACGCAAACGAGCCTCCAGCTCTCCTGCGCCTAATTTTCGCGCCTCGCGCCCGCGCGACCGCCTTTAAAGGCCCGCGAACGCAAGATGCGAAAAATAGCGCAAGCAGACGAATCGCGCGAGAAGCGAAGGGACGCGCGAAACCGAATCGCGCGAGAAACGCGCGGCGAGGGGGAGGCTCAACTGGCTTCGCCAGTTGAGGGGGAGCGGGAAAGCTCCCCCCTATTAGGAGGGATTCCCGAGTGGCCAAAGGGAGCAGACTGTAAATCTGCCGCGTTACGCTTCGAAGGTTCGAATCCTTCTCCCTCCACAGATGGTTGGTCCTAAGTAAGTGCCGTGCGGGTGTAGCTCAGTTGGTAGAGCTCTAGCCTTCCAAGCTAGACGTCGCGGGTTCGAACCCCGTCGCCCGCTTCCATGACGCAAGCCGGCCGATGAAGTGATGCCGGAGGTTGCCGTAGTGGTTTGAGTCGCCCACGTAGCTCAGTTGGTAGAGCGCGTCCTTGGTAAGGACGAGGTCTCCAGTTCAATCCTGGACGTGGGCTCTTAAGAACGCTTTAAAAAATTCCTGAACCTGGCTCTGCTTCGGCAGGTCTGGGTGTCTGGGGGACTATTCATGGTCCCTCCTGAACGCATGTGAGGATAGAGTTATGGCTCGCGGCAACCGAGTTCTCGTTACGCTGGAATGCAAAGAGTGCAAGCGGCGTAATTACCATACCAACAAGAACAAGCGTACAACCCCAGACAAGCTGGAGTTCAACAAGTACTGCAAGTGGTGCCGCCGCGCGACCGCGCACAAGGAGACCAAGTAGTCTCACTTGGCCTTGATGTGTATAATGGGCTGAAGCTCGCCCATTGCGCATCGGCCAAGGGCTGCGGACCAGAGCGTCAGCCGAGATTAGGCGAGTAGCTCGAACTGGTAGAGCAGCGGTCTCCAAAACCGCGGGTTGGGGGTTCGAATCCCTCCTCGCCTGCTGCAAGACGACTGATAGGCTGATCGCTCAGTAGGCAGCTGGAACCTAAGCAGACAGACATCGCGGACAGGTATCTGGAAAGAGATCGATGGACCGTAAGTGGGTACACTTCCTATATGCGATGGCCGGCCTGGTGGCCGTCTTCCTGCTTGTGAAGACCGGCGACTGGGTGTGGAGCATTTTCGCCAAGCCCAAGCCGCTGATCCTTTACGCGGCTTCGTTTGTCGTAGGTGGCGGCGCAGTCTGGCTGGCCTGGCGCAACGAGGAGCTTTTCGGTCTCGCATCGGAGTGTGTGGCGGAGCTGAGCAAGGTCGCCTGGCCAACCCGGCAGGAGACTGGCGCCGCAACCCTGGTTGTGATTGTGACGGTTATCGTGGCATCGATCTTTCTGGGACTCTTCGATGCGATGTGGGCCTTTCTGACCGGTCATCTCTATGGATGAGCGGGCTGCCAGAAAAGCTGACCGGGAACGGATAACAAACCTGTCTCGTCGACCTTCGTGAAAAACCTCATAGCAAAACCCATGGCTAGGGATGCTGCACAGCAGGTTTCTGAGATAGGTACGGTGAATGCAATGGCTCTCAAGTGGTACGTCGTGCATACCTACTCAGGCCACGAGAACAAGGCCCGGCTATCGCTGCTTGATCGCATCAAGCAAATGGCGATGGAGTCGGAGTTCGGCCAGGTCTTGATCCCGACTGAGTCCGTTCTTGAGATGGTCAAGGGTCAGCGGCGCACCACGACCCGCAAGTTCTACCCTGGCTATATGTTCGTCCAGATGGAGCTCAACGAGCGCTCCTACCATCTGGTCAAAAACACCGCTCGGGTGACCGGGTTCCTCGGCGGCACGAGCCCCGTTCCGGTCAACGAGAAGGACATCGCGCAGATCAACTCGCAGATGTCAGAGGGCGCGCAGAAGCCCAAGCCGCGCGTGTCCTTTGAAGAGGGCGAGAACGTGCGCGTCATCGAAGGTCCATTCGCCAACTTCGCCGGCATTGTCGACGAGGTCAAGGCAGAGAAGCAGAAGGTCAAAGTGCGCGTCAGTATCTTCGGACGCGCCACCGCGGTCGAGCTGGACTTCGCGCAGGTTGAGAAGGCCTGACCGCAACGTCGGCGCAGCGGTAAGTTGCTGAAAATACTTGCCTAAGCGCTGAATTTGTGCCATACGAGGCGCCCATACCGTACCAAAGATTCGGAATCGCGAATCGACATACGGAATCGCTAGCAGCTAGTAAGCGTTCAGAAAGATAGCTCAGCCGGTCCTGCCGGTTGAGAGGGGGACGCGGAGTCTCCCTCTAGACGAGAAAGAGCCATGGCAAAGAAGGTTACCGGTTTCATCAAGCTGCAGATCCAGGCCGGCAAGGCCAACCCCTCGCCCCCAGTCGGCCCGGCCCTCGGTCAGCACGGCGTCAACATCATGGAGTTCTGCAAGTCGTTCAATGCACGAACGCAGAACATGGAAGCCATGATGATCCCGGTGGTGATTACGGTCTACTCAGACCGCTCGTTCACCTTCATCACCAAGACCCCGCCGACGCCGATCCTGCTCAAGAAGGCCGCAGGTCTGTCGCTGGCCAAGAAGCCCGGCTCGGGCTCCAAGGTCCCCAACAAGCAGAAGGTCGGCAAGGTCACCCGCAAGCAGGTGCGCGACATTGCCCAGCAGAAGCTGCAGGATCTCAACACCACCAACGTTGAGAACGCCATGCACAGCGTCGCTGGCACTGCCCGCTCCATGGGCATCGACGTCGTCGACTAAGAGCAGCTCTTCCCCCCTAGCCTGACGCTGGGACGGTCTTCAAAAGGGGCCGACGGGGAGCCGCCACCGCACGGACTTGCGGGAGATTTTCGCCGCCAGCGGCAAGCTGGGCAGCGATATCGAAGAGGAGAAAACCGATGGCCAAAGCAGGAAAGAAGTTCGCCGCCGCCGCCAAGCTCATCGATCGCGAGAAGCGCTACACGATCGAAGACGCCTTTGAGCTGGTCCCCAAGCTGAAGATCTCGTCCAAGTTCGACGAGACCGTCGACATGGCCGTGCGCCTGGGCGTAGATCCCAAGCACGCCGACCAGATGGTGCGTGGCGCCGTTGTTCTTCCCCATGGCACCGGCAAGAGCGTTCGCGTGGCCGTGTTCGCCAAGGGCGACAAGGTCAAGGAAGCGCAGGACGCTGGCGCCGATTTCGTGGGCTCGGACGACCTGGTGAATCGCATCCAGACCGAGAACTTCCTCGACTTTGACGCTGCGGTCGCGACCCCGGACATGATGGGCCTGGTCGGCAAGATCGGCCGCGTGCTCGGTCCCCGCGGCCTGATGCCGAACCCCAAGGTCGGCACCGTGACCACCGATGTGGCGCGCGCCGTGCGCGAGCTCAAGGGTGGTCGTGTTGAGTTCCGCGTTGAGAAGGCTGGCATCGTGCATGCCCCGATCGGCAAGGTCTCGTTCGGAACCAAGAAGCTCATGGAGAACGCCCGCGCGCTCCTCGAGCTGCTCATCAAGCTGAAGCCGCAGACGGCCAAGGGCCTGTACATCCGCTCCATCGGCGTCTCGACGACGATGGGTCCGGGCCTCAAGCTGGACGTCAATCAGATTCAACAAGAAATGATCAAGTAACTGTCGGAGAAGCAGGCGCCGCAAGGCTTAATCCCCTGCTGAGACTGGAGCCCTGGAGCATGGATCGGACAAATAAAGAGCAGCAGATCGCCGAGCTAAAGGAAAAGCTGCAGAAGAGTGCGGCTATCGTGCTGGCCGATTACCGCGGCCTCACCGTGCCCGCGGTTACCAGCCTCCGCGAAGACTTTCGCAAGCAGCAGTGCGAGTACAAGGTGTACAAGAACACCCTGGTCAAGCTCGCAATCAAGGGAACGTCCATGGAGAAGATGGGCAAGTACCTCGAGGGCCCCACGGCCATCATCTTTTCGTGGGAGAGCCCCTCGGCTGCGGCCAAAGTAGCCAAGGAATTTGTCAAGACCAACGACAAGTTCAAGATCAAGGGCGGCTACCTGGAGGGCAACATCCTCGATGAAAAGGGTGTCGTTGCCTCCGCGTCTCTGCCCGGCAAAGACGAGCTTCGTGCAACTCTGTTGGCCACTTTCATGGCCCCAGCCACAAGCCTCGTCCGCACGCTCACCGCAGGCGCCCAGAACTTTGCCTACGTGATTGATGCACGTCGGCGCGCGCTTGAAGCGAAACCCTAAGCTCGACATCCGAAATCCATACCAGGAGAGATCAAAATGGCAGACGCAAACATGGACCAGATCGTTGACCAGCTGTCCCACCTGACGGTGATGCAGATCGCTCAGCTCACCAAGATGCTTGAGGACAAGTGGGGCGTGAAGGCTGCTCCGGTCGCGGTTGCTGCTGGCCCTGCGGCTGGTGGTGCGGCTCCGGCGGCCGAGAAGCCCGCCGAGCAGACTGAGTTCACCGTCATGCTGACCGGCGCTGGCGCCAACAAGATCGGCGTCATCAAGGTTGTTCGCGAGCTCACCAACCTCGGCCTGAAAGAAGCCAAGGATCTGGTTGACGGCGTGCCCAAGGAGCTGAAGGTGGGCGTCGGCAAGGATGAGGCCGAGACGATCAAGAAGAAGATCGCCGAAGCTGGCGGTACGGTCGAGGTTAAGTAACCATACGGCATACGCCCCAGCGCGCGAGGTCGTGGGTTGGGGCGTGGCTCGCCGGGGGTGCCTGGCGAGGGAGCAAAGAGTCCTTGCGAAGCAGCGAGGTTCGGTGCTCTTCCTTAGCGAAAGATGGGGTCTGGCGCTGTCGCCACCTCGTAGCAAAAACAAAAGTTCAAGGGTCATGCAACGGCTCGCAGGGATACGTGTCTCCTGTGAGCCGATTGCCTATTTCCGGGTCATAACGACGCCGGAAACCCACAACGACTGAGTACTCGTCGAAGAAAGGATCTCTATGGCCTCGGTGATTCAGAACAATTTCCGCGTTCGGAAAAATTACGCGAAGATCACCAAGATCATTGACATCCCCAACCTCATCGATATCCAAAAGCAGTCTTACGAAAAGTTCCTGCAAAAAGATCTGATGCCCGACCAGCGTGAAGACGTTGGCCTGCAGGGGGTCTTCCGCAGCGTCTTTCCGATCAAAGACTTTTCGGAGACGTCTTCTCTGGAGTTTGTCTCGTATCACCTGGACAAGCCCAAGTACGATGTCGATGAGTGCCGCCAGCGGGGCATGACCTATGCAGCTCCAATCAAGGTCGTGATTCGCTTGGTCGTTTGGGATACCAACGAAGAGACGGGGCATCAGTCGATTCGCGACGTCAAGGAGCAGGAGGTCTACTTCGGTGAGATCCCGCTCATGACGGACAACGGTACGTTCATCATCAACGGTACCGAGCGAGTCGTCGTCAGCCAGCTCCACCGATCGCCCGGTGTCTTCTACGACCACGACAAGGGCAAGACCCACTCGTCGGGCAAGCTCCTCTACAGCGCGCGCGTGATTCCGTACCGCGGCTCGTGGCTCGACTTCGAGTTCGATCCCAAGGACATCCTGTATGTCCGCATCGACCGTCGTCGCAAGCTCCACGCCACCGTGCTGCTGCGCGCCCTCGGATTCTCCACCGAGGAGCTGCTCAATTACTTCTACGCGACGGAAGCGGTTCATCTCGACACCACCGAGAACCGCTACACCAAGTCGGTCGAGTACGACCTTCTGCCCGGCCAGCGTGCGACCCGCGACATCCGCCACCCCGAGTCCGGCGAGATCCTGGTCAAGAAGAACCGCAAGTTCACCCGCGCCGCGATCCGCAAGCTGCAAGAGTCGGGCGTGGATCGCCTGCCGGTCGAGGGCAGTGAGCTCGTTGGCAAGGTCGCCGCTCACGACGTCGTCGATGAGAACACCGGCGAGGTCCTCCTTCAGTGCAACGAGGAGCTCACCGAAGCCAAGCTCGATGAGCTGCGCGATCACCACATCGCCCACTTCAAGGTCCTGTTCATCGACGGTCTGAACGTCGGCAGCTATCTGCGCGACACCCTGATCGCCGATCGCCTGAACACGCCGGAAGAGGCGCTGATGGAGATCTATCGCCGGCTGCGTCCGGGCGATCCTCCGACGATCGAGACCGCGCAGTCGCTGTTCGAGAACCTGTTTTTCAATGCCGAGCGCTACGACCTCAGCAAGGTTGGCCGCCTCAAGCTGAACTACAAGTTCAAGATCGATGAGCGTCTCGACAACTGCGTGCTCACCAAGCGCGACATCCTTGAGACCGTCCGCTACCTGATCGATCTCAAGAACGGCAAGGGCGCGATCGACGACATCGATCACCTCGGCAACCGCCGCGTCCGCGCCGTCGGTGAGCTCATGGAGAACCAGTACCGCATCGGTCTGGTCCGCATGGAGCGCGCGATCAAGGAGCGCATGAGCATGTCTCAGGAGATCGAGACGCTCATGCCGCACGATCTGGTCAACGCCAAGCCGGTCAGCGCGGTCGTCAAGGAGTACTTCGGCAGCTCGCAGCTGTCGCAGTTCATGGATCAGACCAACCCGCTGTCCGAAGTCACCCACAAGCGCCGTCTCTCGGCACTTGGACCGGGTGGTCTGACGCGCGAGCGCGCCGGCTTCGAAGTGCGCGACGTCCACGCCACCCACTACGGCCGCATCTGCCCGATCGAGACGCCGGAAGGACCGAACATCGGCCTCATCGCGTCGCTCTCGACCTATGCGCGCGTCAATGAGTTCGGCTTCATCGAGACGCCGTACCGCAAGGTCCACGACGGCCGCGTCAGCGACGATGTGGAGTTCTACTCGGCGCTTCAGGAAGAGGGCCACTTCATCGCCCAGGCCAACGCACCGGTCAACAGCGATAGCCGCTTCACCGGCGCCTCGGTGTCGTCGCGTCACAACGGCGACTTCGTCCACGCCAAGGCCGAAGAAGTCACGCTGATGGACGTCTCGCCGAACCAGCTGGTGTCGGTTGCGGCCTCGCTCATCCCGTTCCTTGAGCACGACGACGCCAACCGCGCACTCATGGGCAGCAACATGCAGCGCCAGGCCGTGCCGCTCATCCGCACCGCCTCGCCGCTCATCGGCACCGGCATCGAGGGCATCGTGGCCCGCGACTCCGGCGTTACCCTGGTCGCCAAGCGCGAGGGCATCGTCGAGTCGGTCGACGCCGCCCGCATCGTTGTGCGCCCCATGGAGCAGGACGATCACGAGCAGGTGTCGGCCAAGCCCGACATCTACACCCTGGTCAAGTTCCAGCGCAGCAACCAGAACACCTGCATCAACCAGAAGCCGATCGTCCAGCGCGGCGATCGCGTGCGGCCCGGCGACGTCATCGCCGACGGTCCCGCCTGCGAGATGGGCGAGCTTGCGCTCGGTCAGAACGTGGTCGTCGCCTTCATGCCCTGGGGCGGCTACAACTTCGAGGACTCGATCCTCGTCTCTGAGCGCCTGGTCAAGGAAGACGTCTACACGTCGATCCACATCGAAGAGTTCGAGTGCATCGCGCGTGACACCAAGCTCGGCAAAGAAGAGATCACCCGCGACATTCCCAACGTCGGTGAGGAAGCGCTCAAGGATCTCGACGAGTCGGGCATCGTGCGCATCGGCGCCGAGGTCAAGGCCGGCGACATCCTGGTCGGCAAGATCACGCCCAAGGGTGAGACGCAGCTGTCCCCCGAAGAGAAGCTCCTGCGCGCCATCTTCGGTGAGAAGGCCGGCGACGTTCGCGACAGCTCGTTGCGCGTGCCGCCGGGTGTGCAGGGCATCGTCATCAACGCCCGCGTCTTTGCCCGAAAGGGAACCGAGAAGGACGAGCGCGCCAAGGACATCGAGGACGCCGAGAAGGAGAAGCTGATCACCGATCAGCGCGACGAGGTCAAGATCGTCTGCGACTCCTACTGGGCCAAGATGCGCCGGCTCCTGCTCACCAAGACCACCGCCTCGCGTCTGGTCGATGACAAGGGCAAGGTGCTGCTCGCCAAGGGGCAGGTTCTCGACGAGCCGACCCTGGAGCAGGTGCCGCCGCGCCAGTATCGCGAGATCCGGGTCGAAGGCGAGGGTCGCACCGAGGAGAAGCTCGAGCAGCTCGCCCAGCAGCTCGAAGACGACATCCACGCCATCGAGGCGCTGTACCGCGACAAGATCGCCAAGCTGACCAAGGGCGACGAGTTGCCGCCCGGCGTCATCAAGATGGTCAAGGTCTACGTCGCCATCAAGCGCAAGCTGGCAGTGGGCGACAAGATGGCCGGTCGCCACGGCAACAAGGGCGTTGTCAGCCGCATCCTCCCCGAAGAGGACATGCCGTACAACGAAGACGGCGTGCCGGTCGACGTCGTTCTGAACCCGCTGGGCGTTCCGTCGCGCATGAACGTCGGTCAGATTCTCGAGACCCACCTGGGCCTCGCGGCGCTGCAGCTCGGACGGCAGATCGACTCGCTGCTCTCCAAGCAGTACAGCGCCAAGGATCTGCGCACGCGGCTCAAGAAGATCTACACCACCGATCAGGCGCACCAGTTCATCGATGCCCTGGACGAAGAGGATCTGCGCCAGTTTGCGAGCAAGCTGCGCCGCGGCGTCCACATGGCCACCCCGGTCTTCGACGGCGCCAAAGAAGAAGAGATCAAGATCGCGCTGACCATGGCCAACATGTCGACCGGCGGTCAGATGCTGCTGTTCGACGGCAAGACCGGCATGGCCTTTGACCACGACGTAACGGTCGGCGTCATGTACATCATGAAGCTGCACCACCTCGTCGACGATAAGATCCACGCCCGCAGCATCGGACCGTACTCGCTCGTCACCCAGCAGCCCCTCGGTGGCAAGGCCCAGTTCGGTGGACAGCGGCTCGGAGAGATGGAAGTCTGGGCAATGGAAGCCTACGGCGCGGCCTACGCGCTCCAGGAGTTCCTCACTGTCAAGTCGGACGACGTGGTCGGTCGTACCCGTATGTACGAGTCGATCGTAAAGGGCGAGCACAACCTCGAGTCTGGTCTACCCGAGTCCTTCAACGTGCTGCTCAAAGAGCTGCAGTCGCTCTGCCTCAATGTTGAGTTGATTGAGGATCCGAGCGCCCCGAGCAAGGATCAGTCCTCGTCGGCAGTGCAGCAGATGGCACGCGAAGTGGCCGCCAAGATTGGCGCGTAACCAAGGAGTCCTCCCGTGAAGGATCTGTTTAACTTCTTCGAGAAGCCCAAGGACCCGCTGTCGTTTAGCGCCATTCGGATCAGCCTGGCCTCGCCGGACAAGATCCGCGAGTGGTCCCACGGCGAAGTGAAGAAGCCTGAGACCATCAACTACCGCACCTTCAAGCCGGAGCGAGACGGTCTTTTCTGCGCCAAGATCTTTGGGCCAGTGAAGGACTACGAGTGCAACTGCGGCAAGTACAAGCGCATGAAGCACCGTGGCGTCGTCTGCGAGAAGTGCGGCGTTGAGGTCATCCAGTCCAAGGTGCGTCGTGAGCGGCTCGGCCATATCTCCCTGGCGACGCCGGTTGCGCACATCTGGTTCCTCAAGTCGCTGCCCTCGCGCATCGGCAACCTCCTCGACATCACGCTCAAAGAGCTTGAGAAGGTGCTGTACTGCGAGTCCTACGTTGTCGTAGATCCGCGCACCAGCGGCCTCCAGGTCGGCGAGCTCCTCTCCGAGGAGCGCTACCAGAAGCTCGTCGAGGAGCTGGGTGATGAGTCGTTCGTCGCCGGCATGGGCGCCGACTCGATCCGCGAGCTCCTGCGCGGCATCAACATCTTCCAGCTGTCCGAGCAGCTGCGCAGCGAAATGCGCGAGGCCACTTCCGAGGCCAAGCGCAAGAAGATCGCCAAGCGCCTGAAGGTCGTCGAGGCGTTCCGCGAGTCGTCGAACAAGCCCGAGTGGATGATGCTGGAGGTGATCCCCGTGATCCCGCCGGATCTGCGTCCACTGGTTCCGCTCGACGGTGGCCGCTTCGCGACCTCGGATCTGAACGATCTGTATCGCCGCGTGATCAACCGCAACAACCGCCTGAAGCGCCTCCAGGAGCTCAACGCTCCCGAGATCATCATCCGCAACGAGAAGCGGATGCTTCAGGAGGCCGTCGACGCCCTGTTTGACAACGGCCGTCGCGGCAAGACCATCACGGGTCCGAACAAGCGCCCCCTCAAGTCCCTGAGCGACATGCTCAAGGGCAAGCAGGGCCGCTTCCGCCAGAACCTCCTCGGCAAGCGCGTCGACTACTCTGGCCGCTCGGTCATCGTCGTCGGTCCCGAGCTCAAGCTGCACCAGTGCGGCCTGCCGAAGAAGATGGCGCTCGAGCTGTTCAAGCCGTTCATCTACAACAAGCTCGAAGAGCGCGGCCTGGTCACCACGAT
>Ga0075163_10002565_pt1 | contig 24414 bp, 15 predicted proteins | sample JI1023141ADNA_FD_71478 | JGI IMG/M metagenome (GOLD analysis project Ga0075163, IMG submission 71478) | Wastewater effluent complex algal communities from Wisconsin, to seasonally profile nutrient transformation and Carbon sequestration -... | ecosystem: Engineered > WWTP > Effluent > Algae... | reverse complement strand
GCCGCCGCCGCCGCCGCGCTGGCCGCGGCCGAAGGTGCGCGAGGCCTCGTACTGCTTGTACTGCTCAGCGTCCAGGATTGCGCGCGCTTTTTGATCGGTCTGGAGGCGCAGCGCCTGCAGGGCCGGACGAATCTCGTCGGGATTGCCGTCGCCGCGGCCGTTGCCCAGCAGCGCCTGGCGCTGCGTCCGCTCATCGGCCAAGGCCTTGGTCAGGTCGTCGACCTGCCGGCTGTTCAGGTGCGCGGCCTCGGTGAGGCGGGTGAGGATGCGCTCGTCGCGGCGCTGCTGGCGCTCGGCCCACTGCGCCTGCTGGGTCTCGGCGATGAGCGCGCGCAGCCGCGCCTTGCCCTGCTCGGTGGACACCGCTTCACCGGTGAGCAGCGCATCCACATCCTCGCGCAGCTGGTGCACGTCCTGGGGCGCAGCCGCCGGCGCCGCAGCCCCGGCCGGAGCAGACGGAGCTGCTGCCGGCGCCGCGCTGCGCCACGTGCTCTGGCGCTCCAGGCGCTCGATCCGCGCGAGCATCAGCACCGTGGCCTCGTCTCCCGCGCCCTTCTCGCTGGCCGCTGCCACCGCCGCGACCCGCGCTTCCAGGCTCGTGATGCGCCGCTGTTGCATGAAGTTCCCGCCGAGCGCCACAAGCGCCAGCAGGGAGGGGCCGATCCACGCTAGCTGGTTCATTCCCAAGAGCGTTGCACGATATTCGACTGGCGACAACAGCAACAGCGCCTGAAGTTCACCGGCTGTCAGCAGGTGGCCAGGAGGCCGTAGGCCATGCGGTGGCTGTCGCGGGATATCTCATCGGCGGCCGGGTGCGGCAGGTCGAGCCAGGCGGCCAGCGGTAGGTGCTTGACCACCTGCCAGGGGCCGAGCAGCTGCTCCAGCTCCCGCGGCTGGCGCGGGAACAGGGGCGTGCCCACCTTGCGCGCGTACTCTCGGGCCGCGGTCTCAAGCGCGCTGCCGCTTGCCGCGGGAATGAAGTTCGAGATCGCCAGCTGGCTGCCCGGGGCGCTGAAGGCGTGCAGGGCCGCGAAGAGCTCGCGCAGCTCCTCATCGCGCAGGAAATAGCAGAGGCCGATGCAGCCGATTCCGACCCGGTGGTCGTCGCCAAAAAAGCGCCCGGCCTCGCCCAGGATCGGCTCGGGCGCGCGCGCGTCGGCCTGCAAGAAGCGCAGGTTCGGCTGGTCTTTAATCAGCTCCTGCGCCAGCTCCACGACGCTCGGATCGAAGTCGGAAAACAGGATGCGCCCGTGCGCCAGGCGCTCGTTGAAGTGGCCCTGCGTGGGCAGCCCCGAGCCCAGATCCAGCACCTGCGTGATCCCCTCGTCCGCCCACTTGTTGGCGATGAACTTGAGGAAGCAGCGATTCAGGTTCGTCCAGATGCGGATGTGCGGAAACAGCTCAAGCAGCCGCTCGGTAACCAGCCGATCCGACTCGTAGTTCTGCGTGCCCCCGAGCATATAGTCGTAGATGCGCCCGATGTTGGGCTTGGAGGGACAGACCTCGCGCTTCATACCTTTGTCCTGACCGGGGCTAGCTTCACAGATTCACCGCCTGATATAATATGTTACAAGAAAACTTAATTTGTTCAATGTGTGCAAACATTCAATTGCTTATAATTAATCTATAAACGGATGCTTGATTAAGCATTAAATGCTTCTACATTGAAAACTAAAGTCGAGACAGCGGCGCGCCCTGGCTGGACCAATTGATCAGCAGAAACTCCGACTGCGACAGAGAGACAACATGCCTGCCCATATCCCCGCATCGCCGCCGGCTTTCAGCCTGGGGGCTGTCCTGGCGCTGGCCTTGACCCTGGCGCTGGGCGCCGCCGGCTGCAACCGGCGCGGAGCCGCTTCCGTGAACGGCGAGCTGCAGCAGGCGGTTCGCGATGGCGGCGGTCTGCTGTTTTCGTCGCGCAGCTGGGATGGCCAGCGCAGTCGCTACCACGCCGTCGCTACCGACGCGGAAGGACGGGTGCGCTGGAAGCTCTCGGATAGGCGCGCGGTGCTGCTCTTTGACTCGCCCGCGGCGCCGGTGCTGGCGATCGCCGATGCGCCCGATGCGGCGCGGATCGAGCTTCACGAGCGCTGGGACGGACGGCTGCGCGAATCATTTGTCGTGCCCATCGCGCGCAAGTCCTGGGATACCTGGATATGGAACGGAAAAGAGCTTTATGTGTTTCAATCCGAGGTCTCGCCAGGGGCCACTGTGATGCATCGAATTGATATAGATAAGCACGCTGTGGTGTGGTCGGCAACAACTGAGCTTTATGTAATGCCATATGCTTCGATATCAGAGAGTGGGCCCGCCTATGCCCCTGATGTTATGTGGCTATATTGCGAAGATCCAAGAGGGAGCCACGACAGGTATGCATGTAGGTTTTCCACGCCCACCGGCGCCCTCCTGGGCAAGAGCCTCGCGCCCGTCGAGGCGATGGCGCAGGAGTCGCCCGGCGCCGACCTGGTGTTTCTGGCCCACGGCAAGTCCGTCGAGGCTGTGTCTGCCGCCACCGGGGCGACGGTCTGGCAGGCGCCGCTTCCCGAGGGAGTGGGCCTGCGGACCGTGGTCGCGGGCCCGGGCTATGTGGCTGCGCTGGCGCTGGGCAGCCGGGCCGAGCAGCGCCCGGATCTGCTGCTTGCCTATCAGGCCCAGGATGGCGCAGCGCTGTGGAAAAAAGAGGCGCTGCCGCACGGCGAGCACTTCTGGCCGGCGCTGGCCGCAGCTGGAGATCGAATCGCGTACATCTCCAACATCTCGCCCAACTGGCGCGTGCTCGATGCGCGCGGGCAGCAGCTTCAGGGCGGCGAGCTCCGGACCGATTTTGTGGTCACCACCGAGGCGGCCGGCGGCTTTGTGCGCGATCTCAAGGGGCGGCCCATCTTGCTGCCGGGCATGCTGCTGCTTCAGCGCGACAGCGCGCTGCACCGCATCTCGGTGCCGTGAGAGCCGGCGCTTCCCCGTCGGGTGCGGTCAGCGCTTGAGCGACTTTGCGCCGAGCACGCGCCGCAAGAGAGCCGGCTCGTGCGCCGCCTGCGTCAGGCCCGGCACCTGCGACGCTGGGACCGTCTTGTCGCCGTCGACCCAGTGGATGCTGCTGCCGCTGGGGGCGGGGCTGTCGAAGCGGCCGTCGGCGGACAGCACCAGCCAGTCGCCGCTGGCAAAGGAGCTCAGCTGTAGCAGCGGGCGGCCGCTGGCCACGTCCCAGAGGCGCGCGGTGCCGTCGAGACTGCCGGTGAGCACGAGCCTGTCATCCGGCGAAAATGCCACCGCGGTCACGCCGCTCAGGTGCCCGACCAGCACCTGCTGTAGCTTGCCGCTGCGCGCCGCCCACAGCAGCGCCGTGGCGTCGAGGCTCGCCGTGGCCACGATGCTGCCGCGGGGCGGGCGGGCGCTGCTCAGGCTGATATCGGTGACGTCGCGCGAGTGGCCATCGAGACGGCTCAGGACCTTGCCGCTCTTTAACTCCCAGACCGCCGAGCTGAACAGGCTGGTCGCGCCCGCCGCCACCAGGTTTCCGTCGGGAGAGAAGGCGACGCAGGGGCGCATGTCGGCATCGGCGTGGGTCAGCTCGCGCTGCTCCTGGCCGGTGCGGGCGCTGCGCAGCGTCACGTTCCCCGCGCCGCCCACCGTCGCCAGCAGCGGGCTGCCGGGCGCGAACGCGAAGGCCCACTGCTCGCCGCTCTCCACGCGCTGAAGCGACTTGCCGCTGCGCGCGTCCCACAGCGCGATGGTGTAGCTCTCGGCGCCGGCGGCGCTGCCCGCGACGGTGCGTCCGTCGGACGAGAGGGCGAAGCCGCCGCGCCGAACATCGGTGGCGAAGCTCTGCACCTCGCGCCCGCTGGCCGCTTCCCACAGCCGCGCCGTGCACTTGGGACAGTCCTCGGGATCGCCGCGGACGCCGGCCGCGAGCAGCCGCGAGTCCGCCGAAAAAAAGAGGCTTGAGACCGCTGCGCCCAGCAGCTCCAGCCGCCTCGCTTCGCGCCCGGTCGCGAGGTCCCACAGGATGACGTGAAGCGCCTGCGGCGACCGGCTCGGATCCACGCCGTTGCCCGTGCCCACGGCCAGCCACTTGCCGTCGGGCGAGAAGCGGACGGCGCTCACCGGCTCGACCTCGCCGCCCAGCGTGAACGCGATGCGGCCGGTCGCTGCATCGAAGATCCGCGCCGCCGCATCGTTGCCGGCCGCGATCAGCGATTTGCCGTCGGGGGTAAAGGCCAGCGCCTTGATGTCCTGGGCGAACCTGGCCTGGCGCCAGAGCTCGCGACCGCCGGGCAGCTCCAGCACCTGCACCATGCAGCGCCCCTCGCACTTGCCAAACAGTCCGGCGCCGGTGCCCACGGCCAGCCGCCGCTTGTCCGGCGCGATCGCGAGGGCGCGGATTCCGTATTCACCGTCCGGGGACAGCGCTTGCAGCGCGCTCTTTGCGCTCTCCCACAGCCACACCTTGGCGCGACAGTTGTCGCCCTTGGCATCGCACTCGCTGCCGCCGATCGCGGCCAGCGCAGCGTCGGCAGAGAACGCAAACTCGGGCCGCGATTCCTTGAGCTCAAGTCGCTTGAGCAGCGCACCGGTGGCGACCTCCAGCAGCGTCACGTGGTCTGCGGAGTCCACGGTCAGCAGGCTCTTTCCGTCGGGGGCAAAGGTCGCGCTCAGCCCGTGCGCCGCCTTGTCGATCTTGCTGGTCTGCTGGCCGGTGGCCAGATCCCAGATGCGCAGCGAGTCGTCCCAGTCCACAGAAGCCAGACTCCTGCCGTCGGGCAAAAAGGTCAGCGCGCCGATGGCAGCGCCGTGTCCCAGCAGCGCCAGCCGCTGCGCTCCGGTCGCGGCGTCCCACACCCGCACCGCCGGATCATCGCCGCCGCCCGTGGCCACGAGCTTGCCATCGGGCGAGATCGCCGTTGCGGTGACGTTCGACTGCTGCCCGACAAAGCGCCGCAGCTCGCGGCCGCTGGCGACCTCCCACAGCCGCGCCGTGCGATCGTCGCTGCCCGTCACGAGCAGCCGTCCATCCCTGCTCAGCGACAGGCTGCCGATGGCGCGGCTGTGTCCGAGCTGGGCCGTGAGCACCGGTGCGCCGCCGGCCACCGCCTTGGGCAGCGCCTGGAACGCGGCCAGGATCCGGCGCTGGTTGTCGGCGTAGCTCTGCCGCCGCCGCGCCGCCAGCTGCTCCTCGGGGTCGGGTTGAGGGTCAGGGGCGGCTTCACTTTTTGGGAGCACGCCCAGGGCGAGCCCACAGAGGAGCACAGTGCGCAGGATCTTCATGCTTGGATCGCGAGGGAGGCTCAGACGGATGGTGCCCCATCTTAACACTTCCCAGGGCGGCGGTGGCGGCGCTGTCGCGGCCCGTGAGATGCATTGATAGTTATTGCTATCAAGTGTTTCATGAGTTCCCGGACCTGCTACAGACCTTGCTACACAGCGAAACGGCAGCACGCGCCGGGTTTGCGATACAATCTGGCCCTTGATTGCCCCCTGGGGCCGCTGAGAAAATCGACATGAGCACCTTGCCCGACCACCCTCCCTCCAGTCAGCCGCGCAAGGAGGAGCTGCCCGCCGACAAGGGTATGGGCCAGCTGGCCGCAGCTGGCGGAGCAGAGGTCTTTTCTGCGCTCATCGCGAACGCGCCGTTTGGGGTGTTTGTCGTGGACTCGCAGCTGCGCGTGCGGGTGGTCAACAAGGGGGCCGAGGCGCTGTTTCGGGGGCTTGAGCCGCTGCTTGAGCGCGACCTTGCGCAGCTTGCCCGGCTGCGCTGGTCCGAGCGCTTTGCCAGCGATGCCGTTGCGCGCTTTCGCCACACGCTGGCCACCGGCGAGCCCTATGTGGCGCCGCCGCCGAGCGCGGCCTGCGCCAGCAGCGAAAAGAGCGAGAGCTATGACTGGCGGCTCCAGCGGCTGACGCTGCCCGACGGTACGCCCGGCGTGGTCTGCTACTTCTACGAGCTCACGGCGATCCGGCGGGCCGATGCGGTGGTGGCCAACGCAGCCCGGCGCGATGCGTTCCTGGCGCAGCTGGCCGATGCGATGCGTCCGCTGACGAGCGCGCAGGAGATCACGCGGGTCGCGGCCGAGCTGCTCGGTCAGCATCTTGAGGCCGGGCAGGTCATGTATGCGGATGTCGATGACAGCGGCGAGTACGCGATCATCGAGCACGAGTGGAACGCCGGCTCCATGCCGAGCTTTGTGGGCCGGCATCGCATGCGGGACTTCGGCCTTCTGACCGAGCTCAAGCGCGGCGAGGTGCTGGTGGTGCCGGATGTGCGACTCGATCCGCGCACCGCAAGCGGACCCGCAAGCCAGAGCGCGGAGAGCAGATCGATCGGCGCATTCCTGAACGTGCCGCTGGTCAAGGATGGGCGGCTGGTGGCTGTGCTGGCCGTGCATTATCACAGCAGCCGAGCGTGGCTGCCGGCGGAGATCGAGCTGACCCGCGAGGTGGCGGAGCGCACCTGGTCAGCGGTCGAGCGCGCGCGCGCCGAGCTGGATCTGGGGCGCACGCAGGCGCGGCTGGCTGCGGCGCTGGATGCCGGACTGGCGGGAACCTTTTTCTGGGACATTCCGAGCAACCGCATTGTCACCGATGCCAACATGCAGGCCTATTTTGCGCTGTCGGATCGGGCCTCGGGCAAGGGCCTGCCGCTGGAGAGGGTGCTTCTGGCCATCGATGAAGAGGATCGACCCAGAGTCACGGCCGCCCTCCAGGAAGCGACCGAGCGCACGGGCATCTATCAGATTGAATATCGCGCCATTCACGCCGATGGCTCGCGTCGCTGGCTGTCGGTGCGCGGGCTGGTGGAGCGCGACGAGCGCGGTGCGGCGGTGGGCATGCCCGGCTTTGCCGTGGACATCACGCGCATCAAAGATGCCGAGGCTGCGCTGCGCGAGTCGGAGGCGAAATATCACTCGCTGTTCGACTCGATCGACGAGGGCTTTTGCATTCTTCAGATGATCTATGACGATCAGGGCAAGGCCGTTGATTATCACTATGTCGAGACGAATCGCATCTTTGAAGAGCTGACCGGCTTCAAGCCCATGGGCAGGACCGCGCTTCAGATGCTTCCCAATCTTGAGAACTGCTGGATCGACGCCTGGGCCAAGGTCGTGCGCACCCGCGAGGCGGTCCGGTTCGAGAATCACAATCGCGCCCGCGACAGGTGGTACGACGTGTACGCATCGCCGGTGGGGTCGCAGGCGAGCGGGCAGGTCGCGGTGGTCTTCAACGACATCACGGAGCGCAAGCGCCGGGATGCCAATGCGGCGTTTCTGGCCGACCTCAGCGAAGCGCTGCTCAACGTCTCGACACCTGCGGACATCGTGAGAGTGCTGGGCGAGCGGGTCGGCAGCTTTTTCGGCGCTGCGGGCTGCACCTTTACCAATATAAACGAGGCCAAGGATGAGGCCGCGGTCAGTGCAGACTGGCATCCATCAGACTTGCCCAGCCTGGTGGGCAGCTATCGCCTGAGTGACTATGTCACCGACGAGCTTCGCCAGACGCTGGCCGCAGATCGACCGACCGTTGTGCGCGATGTGAGGGCGGACAGTCGCATCACCGAACAGCAGCGGCTGGCGGCGCGTCGAATCCGCTCGTTCATCAACGTGCCGCTGGTGCGGGACAACAGGTGGCGCTTTGTGCTGGGGGTGTATCACGACGAACCCTACGACTGGCGGGCCGACGAAGTCGCGGTGATGCTGGAGGCGACGATGCGGGTGTGGAATCGGCTGGAGAGCGCCCGTGCCGAAGCGAGCCTGCGCGAGACCGAAGCGCGGCTTCAGCAGGCGCTCGCTGCCTCCAACATGGGCACCTTTGTCTGGCATGTGAACGAGGATCGCGGCGAGCCCGATGCGCGCATGCTGCGTCTGTTCGGCCTGCCCGAGGACGGCACGCTGAGTCTGGCCATGGCGCTCGCGACCATGATCCATCCCGAGGATCGCGAGCGCTATGCGAGTGCGATCCGGGCGGCAATGAGTCCCGAGGGCTCGGGGGTGCTGCGCGAAGATCTGCGCGTGGTGCACAAGGATGGCTCGGTGCACTGGCTGGCGCTCACCGGACAGATGGTCTTTGCGGGCTCGCCGCCGCAGGCGGTTCGCCTGGTGGGGCTGGCGGCCGACATCACCCAGCGCAAGCTCACCGAAGAGGCGCTGCGCGAGCGCGAGGAGCGTCTTAAAGATACCGATCGGCGCAAGGATGAGTTTCTGGCCGTGCTCGCGCATGAGCTGCGAAACCCGCTGGCGCCGATTCGCACGGGCCTTGAGTTCATCCGCCTGGCCGGCAATGCTCCGGGGGCAATCGAGCGCGCGCGCAGCATGATGGAGCGCCAGGTTGGCCACATGGTGCGCTTGATCGATGATCTGCTCGATGTGTCGCGGATCACCTCGGGAAAGATTCGCATGCAGCGGCAGCTGACGCCGCTCGTGATCCTGGTGAGCACCGCAATCGAAGCCCATCGCGCCGCGCTGCAGGCGGGCCGGATCGAGCTTGAGGTGGAGCTGCCGCCGCTCCCGGTGTCGCTGGACGTGGATCCCACCCGCTTTGTGCAGGTCGTGTCCAATGTGCTCCACAATGCGGTCAAGTTCACCGAGCCCGCTGGACGCATCCGCATCACCGCAGCGCTGCAACCGGCCGCAGCCGGCGAAGCGCAGGAGCTGGTGCTGCGCGTGACGGATACCGGATCCGGGATCAGCAGCGAGATGCTCCCGCGCGTATTCGATCTGTTCGTGCAGGATGACACCGCGGGACAGCGCGCGCACACCGGCCTCGGCATCGGGCTGGCGCTGGCGCGTCGGCTGATGGAGATGCACGGCGGGGCGATCGAGGCGCACAGCGATGGGCCGGGTCGCGGCAGCACGTTTACGATGCGCCTGCCGCTTGAGCGGAGCAGTGCGCCCGCGGTCGCAGCCTCGCCGCCGCAGGGTGCGAGCGCAGTGCAGTGCCGCGTCGGAGTGATCGATGACAACCGCGATGCTGCGGACATGATGGCGATGCTGGTGCAGGCGCTGGGCGGCGAGGCGTGGGTGGCCTACGACGGCGAGAGCGGCATTGCGAAAGTGCGCATGTTCAGGCCCGATGTGGTGCTGCTCGATATTGGCATGCCGGGAATCGATGGCTATGAGACCTGCCGCCGCCTTCGCGAGGAGCTGGGCTCTGAGCTGACGATTGTGGCGCTCACCGGTTGGGGGCAGGAGCAGGACAAGCAGGAGGCGGCCGAGGCCGGCTTCAACGCGCATCTCACCAAGCCAGCCAGCCCCGCTGCCCTGGAGCAGCTGCTGGCCGGGGCCGCAGCGGCTCGCAGTCGCGCATCCTGAACGCAGGCCCAGGTGGTCAGACGTGCTCCGATTCCGGCAAGATGCGCCGCGGAGGTGCTCTGACCATGAAGCTGCGCAACCTGACTGTGTCTGTTTCACCTGCGAGCGTCTTCGCGCTTGCGATGCTCGCGTCGCTGTCGTGCGGAGGCGATGGCTCCGGAACCAATGGACAGGACGGTCAGCAGGGCTTGCAGGGACCGCCGGGCCCTCCGGGAATGGACGGCAAGGATGCGACCTCCGCGGACAAGGTCGGCACGCGCCTCAAGCGGTACTCGTCGGTCACCGTCGCTGAGGACGGCACGCAGAGCGCGACCCCGAGCTACGTCTATCGCGATACCAAGCTCAGTATCGACTGCTCGTTTCAACCTTCGATCGATGGCAAGCAGCGCTGCCTTCCGATCTATGGCGCCGCCGATGTGGTTTCGGTGGCTGCGCAGGCTTCCTATTTCTGGGATGCCGGATGCACGCAGAAGGCCTACTCGGCCTTGAAGCCCTGCACCAGACCAAAGTATCTGCTGCTCTATTCCAGCACCACGGCCAGCTGCCCCGCAGCGTCGCAATACGCGGTCTACACAGCGCCGGCCGAGGTCACGCCGACCGCGCTCTACAGCGGCTCCTCACCGGCCTCGTGCTACGCGCTGAGCAAGGCGAGCATCGACAGCTTCCTCATGTCCTTTGTGCTCTACGATTTAAGCGGCAAGAGCCCGATCAGCCCCACAGAGTTCGTCGGCGCCACGACCACCCAGCAGCTCCTGCCCTGACATCCCGGTCAGGACTTCTTGGCGGCGGGCGGGGCGAGCTTGGCTTCGAGACGGTCGCGGTATTCGCGGATCGGAGCCAGATCCACTTCGGTGCAGCCCGGGGCCATGGGCTCGTCGGTGTCGACGGGGTTGCTGTACTCGAAGGGGTTGTCGAGATCGTGGATCAGGCGGAGCATGTAGACGAAGATCAACGTCACGAATGCGACCAGCACAATGGCGCCGAGCAGCGACTTGAACTTGGCAATGAGCAGCAGGCCCATCACCAGGACCGTGAGGCTTTCGAGCAGCGCATAGCCGGTCGCAACGTAGCTGGTGTCGGCGATGACGTGCACGCGGATGATGATCTTGCGCAGGGCCGCGACCTCGGAGATCAGGCGGTTGGCGATCGCAGTGGCTCCGGCCGCGTCGATCTCGGCGCCGCGCTTGCTGATGCGCTCAAGCGCTGCATAGGTGTCCTCGGGCTTTGTCTGGTGATAAAACCAGGTGAGCAGGATGTCCGAGGTCTCTTGCAGCGACTCCATCATGCCGCGTGCGTCGAGCGCTGGCCGTGAGGCGGCGGCCAGCGAGTAGGTCTCTTCAAGTGACTCCAGCGTGGCGGCGATCTCGCCGGGAATCTTCTCGCTCTCTTTGTAGTCTGCGATGACGCCGGCGAGCATGAAGCCGATCAGGAACACGCCGCCGGTGACCACCACGCCGATGTCGGAAAAGTCGAGCATTCCTTCAAATGCAAAGAACTTAAAAAGAAATACTTTCACGGCAACCATCATGAACACATAGGGAATTGTGCTCATCATCAACTTCCACTTCGCCATGCGCACTCCTTGTCGGGAAAGGAAAATGGATTCACATCCAGGATACGATGGATGCGGACGCGATGGGGAGTCGCGAATGCCCGAGTAGACAGACGTAAGCTGCTCGCCCACGTGGAGGGACCACGGTTGCCTCCCGTCCTTCGCATCGACTAACATCTTCTGGTCATGGCCTATCGGTCGCAGTGGTTCGACGATGTCCTGGTGGTGTGCTGGGGAACGCAGTGCGAGGAAAAGGACATCGCGGTCATTACCGAGATGATGATCGAGCGACATCGGGCCACAGGACAGATGGCTGCGATGATCGCCCTTGTCTCCGAACGCACGCAGGTCCCCGATGCATCGGTCCGGCGCGCGTTCGGCGAGAGCACGGCTCGCATGGCCGATAGCTTCCGCTGCATCATCAACGTGATCGAGGGCACCGGCATCGGCCACAGCATCAAGGTGAGCGTGGTCACCGGCATCCAGCTGTTTGCCCGCCAGAAGCACTTCTACTGCCGCGGCTCGCTTGAGGACACCCTGATCACCAAGCAGCCGCGCGAGCTGCGTGTCGATGGCGCCCAGCTCCTGGAGCGGATCCGGCGCTCGGGGATCCTGACGCCCCCGGGATAGCAGTCCGTTGCAAGAGTTCAGAGCAACCCCTCTCCCGCGAGCGGGAGAGGAGACTCGGCCGATTTTGCAACGCACTGATAGGGCGTCTATTAGAAGCGGTAGCCGAGCGAGAGCATGGCCAGGGCTGTGTGGCGATCCGCGCCTGCCACGGGCGCTGCGGCATCGAGCTCCAGATTGAGCGTGCGCACAATGCGAAACCGCAGGGCCACGGCCGGGGCAACGTAGTCCACCGGCGCGACATAGTTGAAGTGCAGCTTCAGATCCACGGCCAGGGCAAACCAGGTGGCCGGTGCGTAGACGATTCCCAGCGCAGCGGGAACACCGACGCGCTGAAGCGCTGGACCGGCCGAGATGCCGGCCGTGGTATCGACCCCAACGTAGCCATGTATCGAAAGCACGGTCAGGGGGCGCAGATCCGCAGCGATTCCCATCTCTCCGCCCAGGGTGCGCACGTGCGGCGTGGTGGTCGCGGTGGGCAGCATCACGCGCAGATAGGGCGAGATCGTGAGGCCGCGGTGGGCGACCGCCACCACGGAGCCACCGACGGTAAGCTGCCCAAGCCCGGCGGTGGTGCCTTTGATCGTTGCGTTCTGCACGTACTCGAAGTGGAAGGCCTCGACCGTGGCAAAGATCTCGCCCCGGTTGAAAAGGGAATAGCTGGCCGAGACGATGGCGTCGGCAGCGATGGCGCCGTAGAACTGCGCGGTGGCCAGGGTTGCGCCGAGCCGGCCGCCCACGCGCACCTCGGTGCGGGGACAGGCCCGCCGGCCCATGCCCAGATCGGCCTCGTAAAAGCCCACGTTTACGGGATCGTACGACAGGCCGAGGTGCTTCTGTCGGTCGCAGCCCACAGGTGCCGCATCCGAGGCCGCAGGCTGCGCCCAGGCGCGAGAGTCCGCGCTGCACAAAAGGGACAGCGCGAGCGAAGCTGCCAGGGGGAAGATCGTGGCTAGGGACTTCATCGACTGGCCCCTTTCACGGCAGCGCGCAGCGTGGCTGCGCTGCTCCCATCCGGCTGCGGCACTGCGGTTCGCGGCGGCGTAAACTTGCCGTCCCCATCCAGGTCGAGCAGGAATGGATTGGTGAACGAAGCGGGATACGAGTCGACCACCACCTGCGCGAAGTGATACCGCGTGTCCGTTTCGTCCTTGGGCGGCGGCGGATTGCTGAGCGGCCCATAGGTCTGTCCCACCCCAACATCGAGCTGGTCGACCCGGCCATCGTTGTTGTTGTCGCTGGTGTCGGGGATGCCATCGGGACCGCCATCGGGACCGCCTCCCAGATCCGAGGCCAGGGGCAGCGGCCAGCCGGCCTCTATCACGATCCAGGCGTCGCCCGAAGCCGGCAGCAGCTCGGCCAGCGCAACATCGCCCTGGTAGCGCAGGATCCCCGCGGCTCCAAATGGATCGGTTGGGTGGGTCAGCGCTGCGCCGGAGATCCGCTTGCGCACCACGCCGTTGACCACGATGCGCACCTCGTCCACGGGAACCCAGGGCGCTGCCGCCACTTCCAGGTGCAGCTTGCCGGCGGGCGCGGGCCTGATGAGCTGCATGCCGAAGTCGGCCTCGCCGCCGCCCAGCTGATCCACCTGCGCCTGGATGATCGGCCCGTTGGTGCCAAAAGAGCGGCCATCGCGCAGCGCCTGGTTCACGCGGTTGATGTCGAAAGCAGGACCGATGCGCGTGTCGGTGTAGACCACGTTGCGCGGCGAGCCCACGGTGTCATCGGTCAGGCCGTGCGAGTCGCTGTTGGCCGTGCCGGTCTTGAGCTCCCCCTGGTTGAGTCCCCAGAACCAGAACTGGCGGTAGGCCAGCAGCTGCTCGTTGCGGCCGCCGTTCATCACCTCCTGCGTGACGTGGTCGTTGTTGCGGTGGCCGCCCTTGGGCCGGCGCACATACATGCCGTTGGCGGTGCCGTCATCCTGATCCGGAAGATCGCGCAGCGCGCTCATGCCGATGGCGCGCGCAAAGCCGAGGTCGCGCCCAAAGATGGGATCGGCCCAGGGATGGTTGAACTGCGTGATGGTCACGGCGCTCTGGACGAACAGCGGATCGGTGTGATCGAACAGCTCGCCCGGCTCCATCAGCTCGTCGAAGGGAGCTCCGAAGCGTGGCATCCCTGGCTGATAGCGGATGGGCCAGAAGTTGTAGTGGCCGATGACCAGGGGAAAGGTGAGGCCCGGCGCGTACAGGAAGGGAATGTGGCCGGTGGTCTCGACGCCGACGACGGTGGCGAGGGTGCTGTCGAGGCCGAGCTCGCGGACGATGCCGCTGTAGTCGTGCGCCACGTCGTGATCGGTTGCGATGATCACATCGACGTTGGTGGCGGCAAACGAGAGCACGCGATCGCGGTCGGGGATCGAGCTATCGAAGCTGCCCGCGCCGTGCACGTGCAGGTCGGCAGAGAGCGAGCCCATGGGCTTGAGATCGAGCGGCGTCAGCTTGAACTGCACGGCCACATCGCCGGGCTGGAGATCCACGGTCTGCCTGCCCAGGGTGTAGAAGGGGCCGTGAAAGGCGTAAAGATGGTAGCGGCCCACCGGGATCTGCACCGGGCCGTCGCTGCCCTTGGCCGCCACCAGGAAGCGGTTGCAGGCCGGAGACTGCCCCGGCGGCGGTCCGAGCCACGGCGCGCAGCTGCCAAACTGCCCGTGCAGCGTGCCGATGGTCGCCAGCCGCGTGGCCTCATCGGCGGGAATCACAAAGACCTCGGCGTCGAGCGGCAGCGCGCTCTTGGTGTCCTGCACCGTGGCGGTCACGCGCGCGACCGCGGGCAGCTCCAGCGTGCCGACATCGCGGTCGCCGCTCACATCGACCGACTCCACCTCGGCCACGCGTCTGCCAAAAGAGTGGAGCGCGACCACGTAGCTCGAATGCACCGGCACCACGGCCGAGAAGCTCCCATCCGCTGCCGGCACCACCTGGCTGAGCGGGGTTCGCTCCCCGATGGAGTTGGAGAGCCTGCCGGCGCTGATGAGCACCGAGCTCTCCCTCTCGGTGAGCGGCTTGCCCGGGGCGGGATTTTTCACCCGTCCGCGCAGGACCAGCGTCTGATCGCCGTACAGGCGCGCCCGCATTCCCTGCGCGATGTCGGCCGCGCCGGCCACATCGCCGCGTGGAGCCACCGCCAGGAAGCGCTCGTAGATCGCATACTCGCGCGGCGGCATCACTGTGCGCGGCAGACCCACTGTGGAGACGCCCTCGCTCTGAAAGCCCTCCAGGCTGTCCTGGTTGCAGCCGACCACGGCATAGCTGGCCGCCGGTGTGCTGTGTCCGGAGGCGGCCATCAGCGGCGTGCTCTTATAGGCTTCGTTGATGGTCAGCAGATCAAAGCTCTGATGATCAAAGCCGGTGCCGGTCGTGGGCGTAAAGGGCAGCGTCTCGCGCAGGCTCCAGTAAAAGCCGTCGGACAGCGCGTAGACCTGCTGATCCGGGGTGCCGTTCACAAGCTCGGTCCGGATGCGCACACCGGGATCGCAGGGGCGCATCTCGTAGCGCGTGTAGATGGTGGCGCCGGGGACGCTGTCCAGGGTGCCCTGCACCTGAACCGCGACCAGGTTTGGCCGCTGATCGATGAGCTTGATCCGGCCGCTATAACGAGCGGTGTCGCGCGGCAGGATGCCCACCACCTGGAGCACCTGATTCAGCGAGTCGTCGTCCTTGCCGCGCGCAGACAGATCGAGCAGCGAGCCGCCGTTCGGGTCGAGGTAGTTCTGGTTGCCCAGCGCGGCGATCACCGCCACGGCCTTGCTGTTTCCGAGCACGATATCGCCGAAGCCGCCGATGGCAGCCAGGCCCCCGGGAAGCGGATCGCCGGGCGCAAGGACGCGCACCTCCAGCAAGGGATCGTCGCAGGCCTCGGGGAAGGCCAGGGTGGGGCAGGGTGCGGGCACCTGGCACTCGGGTGCGCCACTCAGGCAGCCCTCGCTTTGCTGGCAGCCGGTCAGCCCAGCCAGCCCGATCAGGCCGGCCAGGCCCACAAGTGGTGCCAGCCCGGACCCGACGAAAAAGCGCCACCCAACGCAGCCTCTGGAGAGCATGCAAGACTCCTGTATGAGGGCCTATTTTCGCAGAAAATAGCTTTTAGTCAGCTACGCTCGCCGTCTGGCTGCATGTGGTTCAAGGTTGAACGATATGTGCGGAGTGGGATCGAGGTGGGAGCGCCGGAGTGCGCTTACTTGTTGATCAAGTTGGAGAGCCGGCCGGTTGACTGGCGCAGCCGCGAGACGTGAAAGCTCGTGCGGATGGTGCTGATGAGCGACTGCGGCTCGACCGGCTTGAGCAGCACCCGATAGCGCGACCACTCTTTTTGCGCCTTGTTCACCTTGGCGTGCTCGGCGCGGCCGGTGAGCAGCAGCCCCACTGTGGCCGGGTACTCCCGCTGCACGTAGTCCAGAAAAGACAGGCCGTCCTGGACCGGCATCTCGAAGTCGCTCATCACCACATCGAAGGGCTCGCGGCCCAGCAGCGCGCGCGCAGTGTCGCAGCTGCTGGCTGTGCGCACCCTGAACTCATCTTGAAGAATGGCCGAGAGCGATCTGCGGATGCCGCCGTCATCATCGACAATCAAGACGCGGCCTTGGCTCTTCTGGCTTTCGGGAGCGGGCCGGGGGCTCTTGCTGAGAGGTCGATAATCCAGAGACAGATACGGCTCATTTACCCTGATGAACATGTGCCACTCTTCTTTTGAATACGATCCAATTTTGATGCACGGCACATGCCAGGTGACCGGCGCTCTGCACAGCGCTGCGGTCAGCCCATTCTCGACGAGAAGCTCCGATGTTGACCGCGAAGCGTTGCGCGCGCGGCCGTGCTGTTTTGTCACAGCGTGCTGAGATGCCCTGCACAGGCCCGGATCTCGACCTGCGGCGCTGCCATCTTCACAGTTGGGCGCTGCTAGGACAAACCCAGGTTGCTCACACCGCACTACCCCTCGCTATTGGGAAGCGCTTCGGCTCTGCGGCGGCGCTCGCGCTGCACGAAGAGATAGAGGCCTTCAACCTTGAGTCGCGCCCAGGGCGTCTTGCGCAGAAACTTGAGGCTGGAGGCCACGCTCGGGTTGCTGCTGAAGCAGCGAATCGGGATGCGCAGCGCCAGCTCCTCCCAGCCGAAAAATGCGACAAGATCGTTGACCATATTTTCCAGCGTAATGCCGTGCAGCGGATTTTTGGGCTGCTCCCCTTTCATCAACCGAGCCTCCGGGCGCGAAACGACCGGCCCTTGATCTTGCTTGCCCGCAGCCCTTTGAGCGCGACCTCGGCCCGATCGCGGCGGATCGCGACATAGCTCTGCTGCGCGTCGATATCGATCTTGCCCACGACCTCGCCCGGCAGACCGATGTCGCCGGTGAGGGCTCCAAGCAGGTCGCCTGGGCGCAGCTTGTCCTGCCGGCCGCCGCTGATGACCAGTGTGATCATGGTGGGCGGATCCGGCGGCAGCTGCCCGGTGCTGCTCGGCAGCTGGCCCCAGCGCACCGGCGCTCCGGCCGCCCGCTCGATGGCTGCGAGTCGCTCCCGCTCGCGCGCTGAGCAGAGCGCAAGCGCGAGCCCCTTCATGCCAGCGCGACCGGTGCGGCCGACGCGGTGAAGATGGATGTCGGCATCCAGGGGCAGCTCCCACGAGATGACCGCAGCCAGCCCTTTTATATCGAGCCCGCGTGCGGCAACGTCGGTGGCCACCAGCACCGCGCAGCTCTTGTTGGCGAAGCGCAAGAGCACCTCATCGCGCTGGCGCTGATCGAGATCGCCGTGGAGCGCCAGCACTGAAAAGCCCTGCGAGTCGAGCAGCGCGGCGACCTCGCGCACATCGCTGCGGGTGTGGCAGAACACGAGCGCGGACTCGGGCCGATGGTGCAAGAGCAGCGCGGTCAGCGCCTCGCCCTTGCGCTCGGGCTCGGCTGCAAAAAAGAGCTGCTCAAGGTCGGCATCGCTGACGGCATTGTCGACGGTGACCTCCACGGGCCTGTGCTGGAGCGTGCGGCTGAGGAGGCGGATCTCATCGGGGTACGTGGCGGAAAACAGCATGGTCTGCCTGCTCTTTGGGACCTGCGCGACGATCTCGGTGATCGAGTCGAGAAAGCCCATGTCGAGCATGCGATCCGCCTCATCCAGCACCAAGGTGCGCAGGCCGCTGAGCTCGATCGTCTGGCGCTGCAGATGGTCGAGGATGCGGCCCGGCGTGCCGACTATGACATGCGGCGTGTTCTGGAGCGACGGTCGCTGCGTCCGCACCGGCACGCCTCCGCACAGGGTGACGACCCGCAGGTTGGCGATGAAGCGCGCCAGACGCCGCAGCTCCTGGGTGACCTGATCGGCCAGCTCGCGCGTGGGACAGAGCACCAGCACCTGCACCCGCGCCACCTCGACATCGACGCGCGTCAGCAGCCCCAGGCCAAAGGCCACGGTCTTGCCGCTGCCAGTGCGCGCCCGGGCAATCACGTCGCGTCCGGCCAGCAGGCTGGGCAGCGCGTGCTCTTGAACAGGCGTCATCTGAGAAAAGCCCAGCACTTGGATCGCCTGAGCGAGCGGCGGTGCGAGCGAGAGGGTCGAGAAGCTGGTGGTTTCTGCTCCGGGCGCAGAGGTCTTGAGCGTCGGTTGGGTCATGTTCTGGTGCGCGGTGCCCGGCAGTATACAGCGCACATGGTGCGACCTTGCGGCTCCCTCGATGACAAAGCGATAAATCGCACCCGAGCGTCTCGGATTCACTGTAAAATAGCTGGTCTTCGTCCTCAGTATGACCACCCCACCGGACGCGTTTCACACATGAGCCAGGGTCTAGCGGTCTCGGTCGGAGAGCGGTACCGCCTGGAACAGCTCCTCGGCAGAGGTGGGATGGGCTCGGTCTACCGGGCCTACGACCGACTGAGCGGCCAGCGGGTTGCGCTCAAGCTCGTGCCCGTTGAGCACGGCGCCGACTACGCGAGCGACGGCGAGCACGCAGCGCGGGGCAGTGACAGGACTGCGGCACTGAGTCTGGATGAGCTGACTTCGGAGGACGCCCGCGGGAGAACCGCTGCGCAGCGCACGGCGCTGCTGGCCCAGACCGTGGCAGCCGGGCTGCAAGCCGTGCACCTTGGACGAAGCTCCCGGATTCAGATCTCGGTGAGCTCGTCCCGGAGCTCGACCAACGCGATGTGGGCCCGCCTGGCCCTGGCGCAAGAGTTTCGGACCCTGGCGTCGGTCCGACACCCCCATATCATCAGCGTCCTCGACTACGGATTCGTCGCGCGAAGTCAGCCCTTCTTCACGATGGAGCTCCTTGAGAACGCGCAGCCCCTGAGCGCCGCCAGCAAGCTGCTGCCGCTGAAGCAAAAGGCGCTGCTGCTGAGCCAGCTCCTGCTCGCACTCTCCTATCTGCACCGCTACGGCATCCTGCACCGCGACCTCAAGCCTGCCATGGTTACTTCCGTCGAGAAATCGGGGCGGTTTGTCCGCAGATCGACGCTAAAGTTGCGGACAGAGCGATGGCATCAGGGGGGGCAAGCCAGTTTCTAATCTGTCACTTCGGCCGAGGCCGCATAGAGGTGAACATGGCTGGTCATCAGGCACTGGGCGAGCAGGCAACAGGCCTTGTGTTTGCGTGCTAGAGCGCGTTTCTTGAAGGGAGGATCAGTGCATCGAGAGCTGATGAGTTGCCAATCCTGATCGAGAAATGCCTTTTGATATCGGGTTCGGATAGAGCTCGGAAGCGGGCAGCGGACCGGTCGGTGCAGGTGCTCGGGATGGACTCGCCCTGGACAGCAAGTCCCTTGCCCATTGTTGGGTGACCGCATTCCAGCGTACCCTGGTATAGTGCAGACTTATTTTTTGATGATGATAGGAGCCGCAGCCCTGCTTGGCTGCGGCGAGAGTGCGCAGCAGAACCAGCCGCCGATCGTCTCGGAGTTTGGCCTCGATGCCCGCCCGCCGAACCCGACCTGCAAGGCCCCCGCGCGCCCTCCGAGCACCGCCGCGGTCAAGCTGCAGCGGGTCTATACCAACGTCAACCTCGGGACACCGATGGCGATGGCGCAGGCTCCGGGCGATGCGAGCCGCTGGTTTGTCGCCCAGCGCAACGGCAACATCGTCTCGTTTCCAACAAGCAGCCCGCCCAATACGCCGACCCCGGTCGCAAACCTGCCGATGGTCGCTGGCCTCACGATCAACACCGCCGGCGAAGGTGGCTTCCTCGGCTTTGCCTTCCACCCGCGCTTCGCCCAGAACGGCAAGCTGATGGTCAGCTGGACGAGCACCGGCGGCGCCACCGGCATGCGATCGCTCCTCGGCACGCTCACCAGCACCAATCAGGGCGCATCGTTTACAACCTACACTCCGATCCTCGGCTTCGATCAGACCACCGCCACCAACCACAAGGGCGGCGGTCTGGCATTCGGCAAGGATGGCTACCTATACGCCTCGTTTGGCGACGGTGGAGGTAGCAACGACGCCTTCATCAACGGCCAGAAGAAGACCGGCTTTTTCGCCAAGATCCTGCGCCTCGATGTCGACAACACCGGCGGTCAGCCCTACGCCATTCCCGCCGACAACCCCTTCAAAAGCGGCGGCGGCGAGCCTGCGACCTACGCAATGGGTCTGCGCAACCCCTTCCGCTTTTCCATCGACCGCGACACTGGCGAGGTCTGGGCCGGCGATGTCGGCCAGAACCGGTGGGAAGAGATCGACCGCATCCAGCTCGGCGGCAACTACGGCTGGCCCTGTCGCGAAGGTGCCAACGACCACCTGATAAACGATATGGCAAAGTGCCCGAGCAAGGCTGGCCTTATCGACCCGGTGGTGCAGCACGGACAGCCGCCACGCTCGATCATCGGCGGCGTCGTGTACCGCGGTAAGGCCATCCCGAGCTTCGTCGGCAGCTACATCTACGGCGACTACCTGACGCAGGAGATCTTCATCCTCAGCTTCGACCTCATCACCGGTGCTGCGACCTCCACCGTCCTCACTGGCGCGCCCGCCGCTCCATGGGTCTACTTCGCTGAGGACAACGACGGCGAGGTCTACCCGGTCGGACTCAACGGCCAGATCTTCCAGCTGGTCGCCGCGCAGCCCAACGCGCCGTCGACCTTCCCAGAAAAGCTGTCGCAGACCGGCTGCGTCGATCCCGCCAAGCCAACCCAGCCCGTCGCCGCCATGATCCCCTACGCCCCCACCGCAACGCTATGGAGCGACGGCGCCGAAAAAGAGCGCCTGTTCGCGCTGCCCGACGGCAAGACCATCACCATCAATGCCGACGGCGACTTCGACCTGCCGCCCGGCTCGGTGACGCTCAAGAGCTTCTCCCTGGGCGGCAAGAAGATCGAGACCCGCCTGTTCGTCCGCCACGACGACGGCGAGTGGGCCGGCTACACCTACGAGTGGCTCGACGATCAGTCGGACGCTCTGCTCCTGCCGTCGAGCAAGTCCAAGATCGTGGGCACCCAGAGGTGGCTTTACCCAAGCCGCAGCGACTGCGTGCGCTGCCACACCACGGCGGCGGGCCGCACCCTTGGGCTGGAGCTGGGTCAGCTCAATGCCGAGTTCACCTACGCGAGCACCAACCGGGCTGCGAACCAGCTCAAGACGCTTGAGCACATCGGCGTGTTCTCGGCGCCGCTCAGCGCGCCCGTCGATCAGCTGACCGCCTACCCAAGTCCGATGGGAAGTGCCGCGCTCGAAGGTCGCGCCCGCGCCTACCTGCACGCCAACTGCGCGCACTGCCATCGGCCCAACGGCGGGGGCCGCGGCAACCTCGATCTGCGCTTTTCCCAGGCGTTGAGTGCGACGATGTCCTGCAATGCCCTGCCCGAAGCGAGTGATCTGGGAATCACGGGCGCCAGACTGCTGGTGCCCGGCGCGGCCGCCAGCTCGCTGATCTCGGTGCGCGCGCAAGCCGTCGACGTGAACCGCATGCCGCCGCTTGCCTCCAGCGTCGTCGATACCCAGGGTGTTCAGCTGATAAATGAATGGATAAACTCGCTGACCGCCTGCCCGTAATTCGATTGCAGCGCCCCCCGGAAGCGGTCGCCTAGAACCAGTTCGGGTTCAGCGTGACGTCATAGAGCCGGAACCCTGATGTATTCGTTTTCTTAATCGGCACCGCCAGATTGTATTTCTTGCTACTGCCCCCGATCGTAAGCGCTTTATAGAACTCTTGCAGCTCCTTTGCGTCTTCGATTGCATAGACATCCTCATTCGGAACAAACGCCAGGAGGGGATAGTCCGGCTTCTCCGAGAAGGGATTTCCGGCTTCATCACTGTGCATGACGACGTTGCCTCCGGAATACCCGCGCGAGGTAACTTCTTTATTCAGCAATGTCTTGATCGTCTGACCGATTGAAGTGATGTTGCCCGTATGCTCCATTTCCTGGAGGTTGGCAAGACAGGACTTGGCCTCATTGTGAAATATCTTGATCTTATTGAGCGGGATGAGAGCGGACGTCAGCTTGCGGAGCCTCTCGGTAAACTTGGTTTTGTTCTCATCTTTGCTGAGCTCTGCTGGCTTGATATCTTGTACTTCTTTTTTGATATCGTTTTGTTTTAACAGAGCTTCTAGTAGTTTCTTGCGATTGTGAGCCGACATATCGCTGAGAACGTCAAGGAGGGGATCCAGGACGGAAGGGTCGACTATTCTTTTTTTTCGCTCTTCTTCTGATTTATACTTCTCGGAAGGTGGGTTCAGCATCTCCAGCTGCGACTCGGTCAGCAGGACCTCGGTTCGCATCGGCCGCTTGGTCTGCTCTGCCTTGTCGTTCGAGGTGCCTCGCCGAGGACAGAGGCAGAACAGGTCGTAGTCAGCAGCGACTGCCGCCAGGTAGTTCTTGGGCTGGACTCCAAAATCTTTCTCGCAGCCAGGCGGGTTGGTGAGGCCATAGACGGGATACTCTTCTTTATCGATAACAGCTGGACCTTCCAGTTTGCTACCGTTGAGCGTATACCATTTTTTCGGGTTTGCGGTTGCCTTGATGTCAATGAAGAGCTCCAGCTGTCCAGATATGTTAAGTCTGGCGATATATTTTACATCCTTTACGCCATCGGGAAGGTCTCCAATCGCCTCAATCTTATAAAGTGATGCGTTCTTTTCTGTAGAAGATATTTTAATTTTTTTAAGATTTACAAGCTCTTGCAGACGCTCCTTTGTGATTTGGATCTGTTTTTCCTTACAACCAGCTTGCAGAGACTTTTTATTGTTCTTGAATTGTGAGTCTACGCCCTTGCTGCCATTCTTGCTGAAAAGAGGCTCCAAACAGACAAATCCCGCCATCGGTCCGAAGTTGCAGGACTTGGCCTTGATGTGAAAGCCCTTGGCGGCATAGCCCTGCTGCAAGAGCCCGGTGCTGAGCACGTTAACAGCACGCGACATGATGACCACATCCTGCGTCTTCGCGATGTGCGCAAACGCATCGGCATGAGCCTGCACAAAGCCGCACAAGGCCACTGCTTTATTTCCTGATTCCATAGTTTCGCCTTTTCCCCGCGTTCATAAGTCATTGAATGGAAAAGTCCCAACTGTTGCTCCGCCCCCCCGGCAGCAGCAAGTGGACACCTCCCATGATCGGAAAAGTGTGAGGACTTGGCAAGGTGTCCCCCAAGCCCCCGAATCCTGAGCACTACACGCGGGCAGCAGAGATGGGAATCTCGTCGAGCTGCTGCTTCTCGGGCGTATATTTCACCGGCGCCGACCCCATACTCGGCCACCTGTCGCGCCCCTTCAGGAGCCCATGAAGAGCGGCGAGATCAGGCCGTAGGGAACGCGGGCCAAGCCGTTGAGCAGAGACTTGCTGACAGGGGGAAGAGCAGGCGAGTCGCGCCCCTGCTTCTGCTCTGCGCGCCGTAGCTCCTCCTGATCACTGCCCACTGCCGCGGGCGCATTCTTCGTCTCAGACTCGCCCTGTCCCCAATTTGTCCGCAACCAAATCAAGCGCCTAATTTCTCGACGGAAAGTGATTTTGGAACATCAAGCCTGCCAACGGAGCCATGGACGGAGAAGGGGTGCTGAAGATTTGATCACGGGTTGTAGGCTCGATGGGAAAGCGCGATCAAGAAATGCCGGACTGCTGCGTCCTGGGTGTCTGCACAAGAATGCCGAGTCGTGCCGTCGATGGCCTCGTCACTGCCCGGGGATGATGAAGCCCAGTGCAGCGCCTGCCAGGCGAGCCGTCAGAGCTCGTCGCTGTCTCGGTGCGCGCTGTGCCGCTGTGAGCCGCCCGTCCAGGCCGATCGAAACCGGCTGACGGCTGAGACCTCGTCTGGCCCTGCGCGTTGGGAAGGTGCGCTGGTGACTGCTTCTACTTGGACTGGTTAAACAGAACAGACACAGCTGCCAGGCTTCGATCTGCCACCGCGACATCGGGCAGGCCGTCGCGGTCAAAGTCGGCAGTGGCAATGGCCACAGGGTCTGGGCCCGCCGGATAGGTGTCGGGCAGAAGCTCCAGCCCTTTTACGCCGCGGCGCACCCGGGTGTTGCGCAGGACAAACAGCTGCCGGCTCGACCCCGACGCCGCCACCACATCCAGGCTGCCGTCTTGATCCAGATCCAGGAGAGCCAGCGCGCTGGCCTGAGCGCCACCGCTCAAAGGCACGACGCTCTGCCGATCCTCAAACAGCCGGCCGCTGCGATCGTTCCAGAGCACATGAAAAGAGGAGTCCGCGAGTGCCACCACAGCGTCGGGCGAGCCATCTCCATCGATGTCGCCTGCGGCCAGCGAGAGGGGAGCGGCAGCGAAAGTCGTGTCCTTGCGCAGGTTGGCTGAAAAGCCGCCGCCAGAGTTCATGAGCACGGTCAAGGTGGCGGTGGCCGCGCTGCGCACAAGCAGGTCTGGTCTGCCATCTTGGTTGAGGTCGGCGAACACCACAGACAGCGGCTCGCGCGGGACTGCATAGTCACGGGCCGCGCTCTTGAGGAAGCTGCCCCGGCCATTGTTTAGGAGCAAGCTCACGTCGCTGCTCAGCTGGTTTGC
>Ga0075163_10002564_pt1 | contig 24415 bp, 25 predicted proteins | sample JI1023141ADNA_FD_71478 | JGI IMG/M metagenome (GOLD analysis project Ga0075163, IMG submission 71478) | Wastewater effluent complex algal communities from Wisconsin, to seasonally profile nutrient transformation and Carbon sequestration -... | ecosystem: Engineered > WWTP > Effluent > Algae... | reverse complement strand
GGGGGGGGGCCTCAGCGATGGCGTGGGCGCTGCCCAGGGTGGTTTGCAGGACGAGCGAGCGCCCCACCCGACTCTTTGGGATGTACCGCGCCAGGATGAGCGCTGCGACCACCGTACCGGCCATGGAGAGCATGACCTTGCCCAGCGCGCCGCCCACCGCGCCCAGCTCCCAGGCGGTGGACACCGGCATGCCCAGGAGGGCCAACACCAGGCTACCGACAATGGCGGCAATGCCGAGGGCCCCCACGACGCCAAAGCCTGGGATCACAAAGATCTCCACGCCGAGCAGCACCAGACCCACCACAAAGAGGATGACCTCCTCCCAGCCGGCCAGATCTACGATGAGGTGGCCGCTGAAGAAGAGCAGCAGGCAGAGCAGCCCCAGGGCCCCCGCGAAGCCGAAGCCCGGGGTGTAGAATTCGATGAGCAGGCCGAGCATGCCGATGGACATCAACATGCCGCTGACCACGGGATCGGTGAGGAACCGCGCGAGCTTCTCGGCCCAGGTGACCTGCGGCTCGACGCGGGTGGCCTTGCTGAGGCCGAGCTGGATGAGCAGGGCGTCGAGGGAGTCCACCTGGGCGTTGGCGATGTCGAACTTGAGGGCCTGATCGGTGGTGACCGTGAGCAGCTTGTTGTGCTCGCTCACCCCTTCGATGGTGATGCTGCGATCCACCATGGCCTCGGCCACGTCGCCGTTGCGGCCGTTGGCCTCCGCGGTGGCGCGCATCTCCGAGCGCATGTAGCTCACCACCTTCTCGCCCACTTCCTCCATCTGGCCGCCCTGGATCTGCACGGGGGTGGCGGCGCCCATGCTGGAGCCGGGCGCAAAGGCAATAAAATCAGCAGCATAGCTGATCAGGGCCCCGGCGCTGATGGCGCGTCGATTGACGTAGGCGATGACGGGAATCGGGGCGGCGAGCACCGCATCGCGGATGATCACCGCGGCGTCCACCCGGCCGCCAAACGTATCGACGTTGAGGATCACAGCCTTGGCGCCGCGCTGGGAGGCGGTTTCCAGGCACCGCTTCACGTAGGGGGCGAGGCCCTGGTCGATGGTGCCCCCGATGGGGATCACCACCACCGTTTGCCCCACCCCGTCATGCTCGCCCAGCACCGGCAGCGGGGGCAGCCCCTTGGGGACGAAGGTGCGCACCACCTCGGGATCACTGGGTTTTTCTTTGGATGGGGGGCTGACACTCCCGTCCCGGACACCCCCATCGGGCGGCGCCGCCAGCGCCAGATGCAGCCCTGCCAGAAGACTCACGGCCCAGAGGACCCCACGCCCGATCTTCATCGCGGCTCCACACGACGTGTTCTTGGACCGCAGCGTCGCACCCCTTGAGCGCGTCGGCAATGGCATCTGCGCCAAACCCCTTGCAGTGATGCCACCCGGGCGGCAAGAAATACCCCGGCCGCCCACCTGGTTTGAGCGGGTGGCCAACGACAGGCACTCCCCTTCGACGGCATCGACTGCTGCTGGGGCGTGGTGCCTCACAGCCCAGCCGGTGTTGCGGCCCCGGCGGGAAGACGACATGCGATCACTGCTGACTCTCGCACTCTTCACCACCGCGCCGGCCCAGGGCCAGGTGCCCGCCCCCGTGCCCGCTCGGGTGGAGTGTGGCGCCCTGCCGGCGGGCGACGTGGAGCTCGCCCGCGGCGAGTTTGGCCTCGAAGTGGAGCCCGGCGCTGGCCTGGCGCGGCTTCGCCTCCCCGATCGGCTGGCGGCCACCGCCACCCACCCCGCACTCGAGTTGGTGGGCGGGCTGAGCACGGTGCCGCTGGGCCCCCGTCAACTCGAACCCGTCAAGTCGGCCTATCTGGCCGGCATCCTGCAGGCCTCCCTGGGCCTCGTTGAGGCGCCCGGTCCCCGCGCTCGGTCGGGCTGCGCCGAGCTGGTGGTGGAGCGCATCCACCTGCGGATCGGCGATGTGCTCATCACCAGCGCCCACGTGGCGCACCCCGAGGCGGGCCAGGACAAGCTGTCGGTGCAAGTACGGGTGGGTGAGCTGAGCCCCGAGCCCGGCAGCGCGCCGGTGCCCGAGCGGCTGATTCAGGAAAAACTCAAGTATCACGCGGAGTCCTGCGTGCGTTCTGAGCTGGGCAACCGGCTGGTGAGCGGCTCGGTGTCGGTGGAGCTGCGCACCCGCGATGCCGGCGTGCTGCTGCCGCCGCAAGCGCCCGTGGACAGCCTCGACCAGGGCCCGCTGCTGTTTTGTTTGCTGACGCGGATCCAGGACGATGGTGAGCTCACCGCCAGCCTGCCGGCGGGCGCGTGGTTTTATGCGCCCTTTTACTTCCGACCCGATGACTCCGATCGGCTGCTGATCCACTCCCAGGCGCCATAGAACGGCACCGCCTCGGGTGCCCGCTCGCGCGCCTCGCCGTAGTAGAGCAGGCGCTCTGCGACCCCCTGCACATCGGCCATCGGCACCATGCCGGCGAGCTCATCCTGGGGGCAGGTGCGCCGGTTATCACACAACACAAAGAGGTGGCCGGCCGGGACCTCCGCCGGGGGGATGTCAAAGGACCACGGCGTGGCGGCCCCCGCATGATCCCCCAGGATGTCATGGCGGCGGCCGTCAGCCAGGCTCTCGGTGAAGCGCTGTTGGCGCCGCGCGCGGCCACCATCGGCGGCCTCTCGGTAGGCAAACGTGCCCACCACGCGGGTGGCCAGGGCGCGATTGGCGAGGGTGAGCACACCTTCGATGGCGCCCACCTGCTCCCCGGGCAGGCCCAGCACCCGGCGCAGCACCACGCGCCCCTCGTGGGCCACCAACACCACATCCCCGAGGGTGGGCCGGGCCTGGCGGCGGACGAGCAGGACGTCGCCCTCCAGCACGGTGGGGGCCATGGTGTTGCCACGCACCACCACCAGCTCCACGAAGAACCAGCGGGCCACGAGCACACCCACCAGGGCAGCCAGCAGCACCCAACGCCAGAGACCTTTGAGGGGCCGTCGACCCGAGTCGGGGCCGATGGCGAGGCGCTCGCCCATCAGCCTCCTTCAGCCGACTCTCCGGTGGAGGAGAAGAGCACGGCGTGGGGACCCAACGCGGCGCGCACCGCAACGGGGTCCAGGCCGAGATCGGCCGGGCACACACCTGGGCGGGTGGCTCGCAAATTCTTGAGGCAAATCGAGAGTTTATCGACGGAGACATCCGCCTGTGCCCAGAGGAGGATGCGGCTGGCGGCCACCACCGAAGGGGCCGGCAGCATCAGCGGACCCTCCTTGGGCACCGTGCCCAGGCGCACCAGCTCCGAGAGGCGCCCGCCCGTCCGCCAGTCCACGTGGCCCGTCAGGCCGCCGAGGGGGCGGCCGTCCAGCTTCACGCCGAGCACCAGCACGTCACAGGGTGCCAGCTCGAGCCCGTAGAGGGTGGCGGGGTGGCCCATGCCTAGACGCGCCCCAGCTCCTGGGCGATGCGGTCCAGGATGCCGTTGACAAACTTGCCGCTGTCCTCGGTGCCGTAGCGCTTGGCCAGCTCGATGGCTTCGTTGAGGGTGGCCTTGACGGGCACCTCGCCCTCGAAGGCCAGCTCGTAGGCCGCCAGCCGCAGGACGTTGCGGTCCACGCGGCTCATGCGCGGCACCTTCCAGTGGTGGGAGTAGCGGCCCACCAAGGCGTCGATGGCGGTGCGGTGGGTGATGGTGCCTTCCACCAGCCGCTCCACGAAGCGCCAGTGGGGCCCCGTGGGATCGAGCAGCGCGCGGGCGTGCTCCATGCTGATGGGCCGCTGCGTGGGGCTGGGCACCTCGATGACCCCCTCCGCGGGCTCGGGCAGGGACACCAGGCTCTGCAGCACCTCCTCGTCGTCGCGCAGGTGGCTGGCAAACAAGGAGAGCGCTGACTCCGGCGGCACCTCGGCGGCGTCCACGGCGAACAAAATGAGCAGCGCGGCCTCGCGCGCAGCCCGGCGTCCCGACATCAAGTGGTGGCCTCCTGACCGGTCTGGGGCGCCTCGATGCGCGCCAACAAGTCGACCATTTCGATGGCGGTCAGCGCAGCCTCGGCGCCCTTGTTGCCCGCCTTGGTGCCCGCCCGCTCGATGGCCTGCTCGATGCTATCGCACGTGAGCACGCCGAAGGCCACCGGCACACCGGTCTGCAGCGAAATCTGGGCCAGGCCCTTGGTGGCTTCGTTGGCCACGAAGTCAAAATGCGGTGTGGATCCGCGGATGACCGCACCCAGGGCGATGAGGGCGTCGAAGCGCGCCATCTCGGCCACCCGGCGGGCCACCAACGGCAGCTCGTAGGCGCCGGGCACGCGGTAGATGGTGATGTGGGCGGGATCGGCGCCGTGGCGCACGAGGGCATCCACGGCACCGAGGACAAGCTGCTCAACGATGAAGCTGTTGAAGCGGCTCACCACGAGCGCAAAGCGTCGGCCGGCCGCGGTGAGGTGGCCTTCGACGATGTGGGGGCTGTTCAAAACCGCTCCTCCTCCTCCGGAACATGATCGGGGTCAACATGATCGGGATCAACCGGCGACTCAGCGCCGGGCTGGGTCGGCAGCATGACGTGCTCCACCACCTGGAGGCCGTAGCCCTCCAGGCCGCGGATGCGCGAGCGGCTGGTGGTCAACAAGCGCAGCTGGCGCACGCCCTGATCCAGCAGGATCTGGGCGCCGATGCCAAACTCGCGCAGGTCCACCGGCAGGCCGATGGCGCCGCGATCCACCACCGCGGGTGCATCGGGCAGGCCCGCCAGGCGGCGGATCTCGGCGGAGACCCGCGGCGCGGCTTTTTGCAGGTAGACCAGCACGCCGCAGCCAGCGGCTTCCATCTCGCGCAGCGCGCTCTCGAGCTTGGCGCGCCCATCGCTGGTGCCGCACCGAAAGACGTCGCCCAGGAGGTTCTCCTGGTGCACCCGCCCCAACACCGGCACATCGGCCAGCGGGGTGCCCTTCACGATGGCCAGGTGCTCCAGATCACCCACCGTGGTGACGTAGGACACGGCCCGGAAGCGGCCGATGTCGACGATGTCCACCTCCACCTCCCCGGTGCGGCGCACGAGGCGCTCGCGCAGCAGGCGGAAGCGGATGATGTCGGCCACCGACAGGATCATCAGACCATGGCGGGCGGCGAAGATCTCGAGCTGCGGGCGGCGCGCCATCGTGCCGTCTTCATTCATGATTTCGCAGATGAGGCCCGAGGGCTGCAGGCCCGCGAGGCGCGCGAGATCCACCGAGCCCTCGGTCTGGCCCGTGCGCACCAGCACCCCGCCGGCCTTGGCGCGCAGCGGGAAGATGTGGCCTGGGCGCGCCAGATCCGAGGGGCGCGCATCCGTCGCCACCGCCACGCGGACGGTGTGGGCGCGATCGGCGGCGCTGATGCCGGTGGTCACGCCCGAGGCGGCCTCGATGCTCACGGTGAAGGCCGTGCCGAAGCCACTCTGGTTGCGCGACACCATCAGGGGCAGGTCGAGGGCATCGCACTTCTCGGGGCTGAGCGCGAGGCAGATGAGCCCGCGGCCGTGGGTGGCCATGAAGTTGATGGCGTCGGGGGTGACGAGCTCGGCCGCCATCACCAAATCGCCTTCATTTTCGCGGTCTTCGTCGTCGACCAGGATCACCATCCGGCCGTTCTTGATTTCGTCGAGGGCCTGCTCGACGTGCGTCACGATCTCGGAGTCCTTCCGGTTCATCTCAGTGACCTTTCACAAAGCCGGCGCGGGCGAGGGTCTCCAGATCGAGGCCGCCGCGGTGACCGTCCTGGGGCTGCAGGAGGCGCTCCACGTATTTTCCAATGAGATCCGCTTCCAGGTTCACGCGGGCCCCCACCGTGCGCTGGTGCAGGTGAACGATGCCCTGGGTGTGCGGAATGAGCACAACAGAGAACTGGTCGCCCTGTACGGCGTTCACCGTCAAGCTGACGCCGTCGATGGCGATGGAGCCCTTGGTGACCAGGTAGCGGCTGACGGCGGGTGGGGCGGAGAACCACAGCTCCAGGGCCTCACCCACCGGCTCGCGGCGCCGCAGCTCGCCGGTGGCGTCCACATGGCCCGCCACCAGGTGGCCGCCCAGCCGATCGCTCAGGCGCAGCGCGCGCTCCAGGTGCAACGTGTCGCCCGACCGGCGCTCGCCGAGCGTGGTACGGGCCATCGTCTCGGCGGAGGCATCCACGATGAAGAGGTGACCCTGAGTGGCGGTGACCGTGAGGCAGGCGCCGTCCACGGCCACACTCTCGCCCAGGGTGAGCTCCGCCACCAGCGCCGCAGGGGCCTCGATGGACAACGTGGCGCCCCGGGCCTGGGCGACGGTGCGCCGCAGGGTGCCGGTGGCCTCGATCAGTCCGGTGAACATGGCGCTCCCTCTTCCTGGGCGGCTTCGGGCTCCGCGACGGCGCCCGAGTGCACCCGGCCGCGCACGCGCATGTCCTGGCCCAGGGGCGTCCACACTGGATCTTCCAGCGCAAATCCCTGGGCCACCGACGCCACCGCGGGCAGGTCGGCGAGCGCGCGCCCCGGGCCGATGATCCGGGGGGCCACATAGATGCATGCCTCGTCCACGAGCCCGGCGTGCAGCAGGCTGCCGTGGAGGCGGCCGCCGCCCTCAACCAGCACGGAAACCACTTGTCTTTCCGCGAGGTTGCGCAGAATTGCCAGGGAGTCGAGCCCCCGCCCCGAGCGCTTGATGATTTGCAGTTGGGCGCCGGTGGCCGCCAGCGCTGCCGCCCGCCCGGGATCGGCATCGGCCGCGTGCATCACCAGCGCGCCCGGCCCCAACAGGCGGGCGGTGGGTGGCAGGCTCAGCTCGGTATCGGCCACCACCCGCAGGGGGTTGGGCCCACGCACGTGGCGCACGTCCAGGGCGGGATCGTCCAGGCGCGCCGTGGTGCCGCCCACCAGCACCGCGTCGGCCCAGGCGCGCAGCCGGTGGGCGTCCTTGCGGGCCTCGGGGCCGGTGATCCAGCGGGAGCTGCCTTCGGGGGTGGCCATGCGCCCGTCGAGGGTGACGGCGGCCTTGAGCACCACCCAGGGGCGCTTTTCGGTGATGTAGCGGAAGAAGGGTGCGTGCAGCGCGGCGCAGACGTCGCCCAGCACCCCTACCTCTACATGCAGACCCAGCTCGGCCAGGCGCCGCAGGCCGCCCCCCGCGATGAGGGGGTTGGGATCGGCCACGCCCACAAAAACGCGGCGGATACCGGCTGCGCGGATGGCCTCGGTGCAGGGCGGGGTGCGCCCGTGGTGGCAGCAGGGCTCCAGCGTGACGTAGAGATCCGCGCCCCGGGCGCGCTCGCCGGCCCGGGCCAGCGCCACCACCTCGGCGTGGTGGCCACCCACGGGCTGGGTGACGCCGGTGCCAACCACGATGCCGTCGGCAACGATGACGCAGCCGACCTTGGGGTTGGGGCTGGTACGGTGGCCAGCGCGGCGCGCCTGCTGCACGGCCCGGCGCATCCAGGCGTCGCCCAGGTGGCTCACCTGTCCTGACCTGGGCCGCCCGAGCGCGAGGGCGCCGGCTTCTGAGCGCTGTGCAGGCCATCCAGCTCGGTGAGGAACTGGCCGACGTCGCTGAACTCCCGGTAGACGGAGGCGAAGCGGACAAAGGCCACCTCGTCGAGGTGCCGCAGGTGGTCGAGCACCACCTGACCTACGCGCTCCGCCGTCATCTCGCGCTCGGTTTGATCCATGAAGAAGCGCTCGACGGTGGCCAGCATGGTGTCGATGCGCTCCGCGGTGATGGGGCGCTTGGAGCACGCCATGTCTACGCCCGCGCGGATCTTGTTGATATCAAAGGCTTCTCGGCGACCATCGCGCTTGACCACCGTGGGCAGGCGCATCTCCACGCGCTCGTAGGTGGTGAAGCGGCGCTCGCAGTCGTCGCAGCGGCGGCGGCGGCGGATGGCGTTTTGGTCGCGCACATCGCGGGAGTCCACCACGCGGGTGTTCTCGGAGCTGCAGAAGGGGCAGTTCAAGGGACCACCTCCAGCGCATGCAGCTTGGCAATGCGATCGGCGTGGCGGCCCCCCTCAAACGTCGCGTCGAGGAAGGCCAACAGGGTGGCCTCGGCCAGCGACGGACCCAGGATCCGGCTGCCCAGGCAGAGGATGCGGGCGTCGTTATGCTGGCGCGCCAGGCGGCCCGTGAGCTCGTTGTGGGCCAGCGCCGCGCGGGCGCCCGCCACCTTGTTGGCCGCGATGGACATGCCGATACCCGAGCCGCAGATGAGCACGCCGAAGTCGGCCTCGCCCACCACCACCTGGCGGGCGACCTTGCCGGCGTAGTCCGGGTAGTCGCACCGCTCGGCGGTCATGGGGCCCAGATCCACCGCCCGGAAGCCCGGCCGACCGTCCAGGGCGGCCACCAACGCCGCCTTGAACTCGACCCCGGCGTGGTCGGAGGCAAAGACCACCGTGCGCGGCGTCATGTGGGCTTCCCCAAGACCAGGCTCACGTTGGTGCCCCCGAACCCAAAGCTGTTGGACAGCGCCATCTCAACCGCCATTTCACGTGCTTTTCCGGGCACATAGTCGAGATCGCAGTCTGCGTCCGGCTGGTCGAGGTTGATGGTGGGCGGCACCACGCTGTGGTGCATCGCCAACGCGCACACCCCCGCCTCCACCGCGCCCGCCGCGCCCAGCATGTGGCCGGTCATGGACTTGGTGCTCGACACCACCAGGCGATCGGCGTGGGCGCCGAAGACGCGGCGGATGGCCACGCTCTCGATCTCGTCCCCATGGGGGGTCGAGGTGCCGTGGGCATTGATGTAGTCCACCGCTTCGGGCGGCCGGCCCGCGTCGCGCAGCGCCAGGCGCATCGCCCGCTGGGCCCCCTCCCCTTCTGGTGGGGGCCGTGTCATGTGGAAGGCGTCGGAGGATTGGCCATACCCCAGGATTTCCGCATAGATACGGGCGCCGCGGGCCAACGCGAAGCTGCGCTCCTCCAGGATGAGCACCCCCGCCCCTTCGGCGCAGACGAAGCCATCGCGATCTTTGTCGAAGGGCCGGCTGGCGCGCTCCGGCTCGTCGTTGCGGGTGGAGAGCGCACGCATGGCCGCGAAGCCGGCGATGCCCAGCCGCGTGATGGTGGCCTCGGCGCCGCCCGCGAACATGACGTCGGCGTCGTCCATCGCGATGAGGCGGGCCGCGTCGCCGATGCTGTGGGCGCCGGTGGCGCACGCGCTGACGCTGGAGAGGTTGGGTCCGCGGGCATTAAACATCATCGAGACGTGGCCCGGGGCCATGTTGGCGATGAGCTTGGGGATGGTGAAGGGGCTGACCCGGCGGGGGCCCTTGGTGGTGACCACCTCGAAGCCCTCTTCCAGCGTCTCCAGGCCGCCCAGACCCACGCCGATGAGCACACCCGTGCGCTCGGGATCGGCCAGCGGGAGGAGGCCCGCGTCCTCAGCAGCCATGCGTGAGGCCGCGATGGCAAACTGGATGAAGCGATCCATCTTGCGCGCTTCCTTGCGCTCGATGAACTGCTCGGGATCAAAGCCCTTCACCTCGCCCGCGATGCGGACCGGGTACTCGGTCGCGTCGAAGCGCGTGATGGGCCCAATGCCGCTCTGGCCGGCCAGGAGCGCAGTCCAGGTCGCATCGGTGCCCACCCCCACCGGGGTGACCAGGCCGATGCCGGTGACCACCACCCGGCGTTCAAACGCCCGCATGCGCCTGCCCTCCGAGCCGAGCAGGCTCAGTTCGTGTGCTGCTGCACGTAGTGGATGGCGTCCTGCACGGTGCGGATGTTCTCCGCCTCGGTGTCGGGGATCTCGACGTTGAACTCTTCTTCCATCGCCATGACCAGCTCGACCAGGTCGAGCGAATCGGCGCCCATGTCGTCGATGAAAGAGGCCTCCGGCACCACCTCTTCCTCGCTCACGTCGAGCTGGGCGGCGATGATCTGGGTGACCCTCTTTTCGATGGAGCTGCTCATGATGAAAGCCTCGTCTATCCTGGGCCGGCTGAGGCCGGCACGATGGGCCCGGGTTTCCCGCTCTCTGCTGCGCAACCGCTCGCGACGGACCCGGCGGCATGCGCGTGCTCTGCGGGGTGACTTCGCCGTCGGCCAGCGGGGCTCGCGCGGTCTGCGTCACACCCCCAGACGTCGGGCCCGCACCTCACCATCGGACGCGGCGGGAAAAGGCGGGTTCAGATAGCAATCGGGCCGGCCGAAGTCAATCGCCCCCCCAGCGCAAGGCCGCGGCACCCCAGACCAGGCCCGCCCCCAAGCCCACCAGGACCACCCGATGGCCGGCCCGCAAGCGGCCCGCTGCACGCGCTCGGCCCAGCGCAACCGGGATGCTGGCGGCGCTGGTGTTCCCGGTCTCCTCGATATCATTGAAGATTTTGCCCGACCTCGCGGACGATCCGGGGGCCGGCCCCAGGTTGAGGCGGTGGGCGACCGCCTCCAGCAGGCGCCCGTTGGCCTGGTGCGGCACCACGAGGTCGAGGTCCTCGGGCGCCCACCCCACCCGAGCGCAGATGCCGTGCAAGGCGGCTTCGAGGTGCCGCATGGCCTGCCGGTACACCAGCCGACCTTGCATGTGCACCACCGCATCAAGCCGCAACGCGTCGGCCTGAGTGGGGTCGCCTCCGAGCACCACTGCGTCCAGCACCGCCCCCGGTCCGGGACCCACCGCCAGCACCACGGCGCCCGCACCGTCCCCAAACAAGACGGCCGTATCCCGATCCGCGGCGTCCGCCCGATCGCTGAGCCGATCGGCCCCCACCACCAGGACCGCGCAAGCATCCCCTGCCAGGAGGTGGGCACGCGCTGCGGCCAAACCGTAAAGAAATCCGGCACATGCGGCCGACACGTCGTAGCTGGGACCGGTGAGGTTCAGAGCTGCAGCCACCCGGCAGGCCAGCGCAGGCGCCGCCTCGGGCGCGGTCACTGTGGCCACCACCACCATGTCGATGGGCACCTGGGCCTCCGCCATCGCCGCGCGGCCCGCCTGGGTGGCGAGCTCAACCAGGCTCTCGTCGGCGGTGAGAACGTGCCGGCGCTGGATCCCCGTGCGCTCGTGGATCCAGGCTTCGTCGATCCCCAGGTGCTCGGCCAGCTCGGCATTGGTGCGGACTGCGGGCGGCAGCGCCCAGCCCAGGCCACACAGCCGAATGACCGGAGGGCTCATTCGCGTGAGGGCTCGCCGGGGCGGATGCGGACGATGGGCAGCTCGGCGGTGGTGGTGTGCTCGGTGGGTGCTGACGCCACCGCCAGCGCCGTGCGGATGTGCCCCACGAGGTCCAGCTCGGCGTACTCGCGCGCCCGCCGGACGGCGTTGGCGATGGCCTCGGGGGTGGAAGCGCCGTGGGCCACCAGGGCCAGCCCGTCGAGCCCCAGCAGGGGCGCCGCCCCCACGTTGACCCAGTCCAGGCGGGCCTTGAGGCGTCCGAGCGCGCGGCGCATGAGGCCGGCCCCCAAGGTGCCCAGCCAGTCGCCCTTCAGCTCCACCCGAATCTGCTCAAAGAGCGCCTGGGCGATGCCCTCGCTGAGCTTGAGGGCCACGTTGCCCACAAAGCCGTCGGTCACCACCACATCCACCTCGCCCAGCGGCAAGGCGCGCCCTTCCACGTAGCCCACGTAGCGCAGGTCCATCGCCGTCAGCAGGCGGTGGGCCTCGCGCAGGGCTTCGGTGCCCTTGGTGGCCTCGGTGCCATTGGAGAGGAGGCCCACGGACGGGCGGGTGCGCCCCAACGCGACCTCGGCAAAGGCCGCGCCCATCAAGGCGAATTGCACCAGGTGGCTGGCGCGGCACTCGATGTTGGCGCCCAGATCGAGCAGCACCACGGGGTCGCGGGCGGACGGCATGGCGGTGGCGATGGCCGGACGGTCGCAGCCCGCAACGCGGCGCAGCTCCAAGAGCCCAACGGCCATGAGCGCACCGCTGTTGCCGGCCGAAACCAGGGCACACGCCTCGCCCCGATGGACGAGGCCCATGCCCACGTGCATGGAGCTCTGGCGCTTCGCGCGCGCGGCGCGACCGGGGTGCTCAGCCATGCCGATCACTTCGGCCGCTGGCACCACGCGGATGGGCTGGTCGCGGCCCTTGCGGCCGAGGCTGGCCTCGACACGCTCGGGATCGCCGATGAGATCGATGGGGCCCAGGCCCTGGGCGCAGGCGAGCAGAGCGCCCGCCACCACCACATCAGGCGCCCGATCGCCGCCCATCGCATCGAGGGCCACGGGCAGGCGCACAGAGCTCATCGCAGCACGCAGGCCAGCGGGCTCAGCTCTCGATCTCAACCACGTCAATGACGTAGCGGCCCTTGTACCACCCACAGGCCGGACAAACGCGATGCGGCTCCTTGGGAGCACCGCAGTTGTCGCATTCGTTGTAGACCGCCGCCTCGATCTGGTGGGTGGCGCGCCGGCTGTCGCGCTTGGCGCGGGACTTGCGCTTCTTCGGTGTTGCCATGACGACCTCGATTCCGGTCGACCGAGTGGCCCCGGTCGCTTACTTCATCCTGGAAACTGCACCCCCGCCGATGCAAATGAGCGGCACCCGGCCACCCACCGCACCACGGGTGAAAAAGGACTCAAGAACCCTTCGGATCCAACTTGGCGCGCAAGGCGGCCAGCGGAGCCCATCGCAAATCGCCCACGGCCTCGGCGGAGCTCGGCAGCGCAATGGCGCAGTCGGGCTCACCGGCATGCACGCAGGTGGGGTTCATCGGCAGCTCCAGCAGCAGATCTTCCAGGAAGATCGCCTCCAGAGCCACAGTCTCCCCATCGAACGGGTGTTCGTCGGCGCCTTCATCGGCATCCGAAAGCTCGAACTCCTCGTCGCCCAGCGTGGGCACGCTGCTCTGACGCACCAGCACGTGCTGCACGTCCTGGCTCAACGCCAACTCGCGCGGGGTGAGGCAGCGAACGCAGTCGAAGCCGAGCCGAGCCCGAAACTTCCCGTTCACCACCACATCTCGCCGAGCGGGCCAGGCGGTCGCCTCAATCTCCACGCCACTGAGTGCGTGAAAGCCGAGATCGCCCACCAGACCCTCCACCGCAGCAGCCACCTTCGCCTGCTCGATCTGCCCCACAATGGCACGTCCCTCGGGAGGGAGGTGATCAAAGCGGAAGGTAAGATCGAGCGGATGCACGGCTGTGACCACCGGGGTGAAAAAAGCCGCGGGAATCTACCGGCGGACCCCGCGGCTGTCAACGCAATGCGCACACCGGGTGCAGCGGCTCTCGGCGTTGGACGGTCGGGCCGGTGGGCTGACGGCCGTGCCGCCGGCCCAGTGCTCGATTTTTTCTCTTAAAAATCAATACCTTTTGCCCGCGAAGCGATCCTGAATTTGTCTGAGTTCTCGGCCCAGTCCGAGGCCGTGAACGCCTCAGCCAGCCAGCCGGACGAGGCCTCAAACGCCCCCACGACCGGGTGGATGGCACCACTCGGCGCTGGGGGGTGGGCGTGCGCGGGCCCGATGCCGTCGGTTCCCGGGCGGCCACCACCACCCGCGTTGAGGCCCGACCCGACCATCTCGATTGACAGCCGGGATCGGCCATTCGTACGGTGCGCCCGCACGCCCCCTGGCGTGGCCCACCCGTGCCCGGTCTGCCGGGCAGGAGGAATCGTTGTCATGAAGAACCTGTACCTGCTGACCGCACTGCTTGGCCTCGCCCTCGCAGGTTGCGGCAAGGACGCACCGCCCGCGGGCGGTGAGGGTGCGGCGAACGCGCCCGGATCCAACACCCCCGGGGCACCCGCCCCCGTGGTCAAGGCGCTTGAGGCGCCTCCCGAGTTGCTGGTCTACGGCGGCACCAACAACACGGCCGACACCGTCGAGCAGCTGCGCGCTCTGGCGGCCCAGGTGGTGCCCGAGGTACCGCCCCTGCCCGCCATGTTGGCGCCCGCCCTGCAGAACGAGTTTCGCCTGAAGGACGCCGCCACCCTCGACACCAAGCGCCCGCTGCGCTTTGCGATCTTCGATCAGAAGACCTACGGCCGCGCGCCCGAGGCCCTCATGGTCGCCATCAACAACGAGGAGGCCTTTGCGGCGGCGCTGCCCGACAACGAGAAGGCCAAGGACGTCGATGGCAACGCCTGGTCGTACCTGAAGTTTCCCGGCTCCAAGCAGCCGGTCTACGTGAACTTCGCCTCGAATTACGCGGTGATCACCCGCAACAAGGACCTGTTCGTGAAGAACAAGGCCTTCTTTGAGGCCCTCGGCGGCGCCACCATGCCCGACGCGGGCGGCGCGATCGTGGAGCTGGAGAACGTGGTGCGGCTCTACGGACCCGAGATCGACAAGGCTTTCAAGAAGATGGGTGAGGTCATGGCGATGGCCGCTGAGGCCAGCCCGCAGGCCAAGGGCCAGGTCGAGATGATGCAGGGGCTGATCGCCAGCCTCTCCGGCGCCACCCGCGAGGCCCACCAACTGCGCGTCTCGCTGGTGGTCAAGGACGGCCTGCAGCTGGACGTGCGGCTGGTACCCAAGGCCGGCAGCGGCCTCGCCGGGCAGCTCGCCCAGCTCACCGGCACCGGCAAGTCCGACCTGTTGGCCCGCCTGCCCGTGGACGCACCCTTCTTCTTCGCGGCGGCGATGGACTCGGACAAGGTGGCCGATCTGGCCACCAAGATGACCGAAGCCTTCATGACCCGCCCCATCTTCAAGGGGGACGCCGCCCGGGCGAAGCCCTACCAGGACGCCACCTCGGACTACATGAAGGCCATGGATGGGCAGGTGGTGATCAGCGCCTTCCCCTCCCCGGCCGGTCTCCAGCTCCTCGGTCTCTTTGGCATTCGCGACCTGCCCAAGCTCAAGGCCGCCCAGAACAAGCTCATGGGCATCTACCAGGAGCCGGACGCCATGGCCTACTACGAGACCCTGGGTGTCGGCATGGAGATGCAGAAGGCCGCCTACACCGTGGGCGACGTGTCGGTGGACATCCAGCGCACGACGCTGAAGAACATGCCGCCCGAGGCGATGGTGATGATGGGCGCCATGGGCGACTTGTTTGTGCAGCACATCGCGCTCTCCAGCACCCTGGGCATCCTGGCCTACGGCGAGACCGGCAAGACCAGCGTGGAAGCCCTGCTGGGCGGCACCTTCAAGGGTGGCCTGGATCAGGCGCAGGGCCCCAAGCGCGCGGTCGCTGGCGCGGCCGCGGGCTTCTTCGCGCTCCTCTACGTCAACCCCATCGAGCTGGCGAAGGCCATCAAGCTCGGCGGCATGAACCCGCTCGCCGCCATGCTCGCGGAGGTCAAGGCCGAGACGGGCGTGAGCATCAGCTTCGCCATCCAGGATGGCAGCCTGCGCACGCTCTTCGACGTGCCCCTCGACACCGTCAAGCAGGGCTTCGCGGCCTTCGAGAAGACCAAGGGTTCGTTCTGATTGAGGTTTTTGCCCGCCGCTTGCTGCTACCGCGGCAGGCGGCGCCCGCCTGATTCGACCGCCCACAGCGCGGTGGCCCAGCCCAACACGTCAGCGTGAACCGAAGCCCGCGGCCCGGCGCCCTACCGGCGCAGGACGTCCGCGCCGCTGATGGGCCCGGTGATGGTGCGAATGGCCCCCTGGGTGATGGGGTGGCGCAACACATCATCAAAGGGCCCACCCACCGAGCGACCTTCGGCCGTGACCGCCACGATGCGCGCGCGCGCCGTGGCGGGATCGGACCGGATGGAGGCAGCCACACGCTGGATGTCCGTGCCCGCCAAGCCCATGTCCAGAAAGACAAAATGGGGCCGGAAGCTGCTCACCAACCGCCCGGCGTCAAAGGCATTGTCGGTGTGCTCCACCGAGAAGCCCTGATCGCTGGAGGAGCTGTCCATCAGCGCGTCGAGGATGGTGTCCACCACGGTGGGATCATCGTCCACGATGAGCACGCGCGGCGTCTCGGCGGCGTCCACCCGCTCTTCCCACTGCATGGGGATGCCCGCCCGGCGGCAGAAGTCCTCCAGGTCGGCCCGCATGATGCGGCGGTGGCCGCCGGGGGTCTTGTAGGCCTTGATGCGCCCTTCTTCGATCCACCGAATGATGGTCATCGGCGTCACGCGACAGAAGCGCGCCGCCGAGTGGGTCGAGAAGACGTCGGGAATGTTCTTGGCCATGGCGTTCGCTATCCGCAACCTTCGTTCAGGTCACTCTACGGGACAATGCGCCTGGGCGCGAGTGTCTGTGAACGCGGCGTGACGGTGAATCCACCCGACGCCCCCGACGAACGGCCCGGAGTGTGGTTTCGGTGGGGCACCTCTTGGCCTGGGCCGCCAAGCGGGCGATGCTGCCGACAAACGCCGTCCACCAGGAGGCCGCGATGGCACCGATCAATTTGGCCGACTTCGAGCGGGCCGCCGAGGGCCGCCTGGACGCGCTGACCTGGGGCTACTACAGCAGCGGTGCGCGGGACGAGCACACGCTGCGCGCCAACCAGGCGGCCTTTGCGCAGGTCGCGTTGCACTACAAAGTGCTGGTGGACGTGCAGACCCGCGACACCCGCACGACGGTCCTGGGCACACCCGTGTCCATGCCAATACTGGTCGCCCCCACCGCCTTCCACCGGCTCGCGCACCCCGAGGGTGAGCTGGCCACCGCCCGCGCCGCGGGTGCGGCGGGCACGCTGATGGTGCTGAGCACGCTGTCCAACACCGACATGGAGGCCGTGGTGGCGGCCAGCGGCGGGCCCGTCTGGTTTCAGCTCTACGTCTACCGCGACCGCGAGGCCACCCGCGCCCTGGTGCAGCGCGCCGAGGCTGCGGGCTGCCAGGCGCTGGTGCTCACGGTGGATGCACCGGTCCTCGGCACCCGCGAGCGCGATGTCCGCAACGGCTTCCACCTGCCCCCCGACCTGAGCGTGCGCAACCTCTCTGCGGCCGGACACCACCAAATCCCCGAAACTCAAGGACAATCCGGCCTGGCAGCCTATGTGGCGCAGAAGCTCGATCCGAGCCTGAGCTGGGCGGACCTGGATTGGCTGGCGAGCCTGACGCGCCTGCCGCTGCTCGTGAAGGGCATCGTGCGGCCGGACGACGCCGTGCGCGCCCTCGACCACGGCGCCCGCGGCATCGTGGTCTCCAACCACGGCGGCCGCCAATTGGACACTGCGCCCGCCACCCTGAACGTCCTGCCGTCCATCGCCCGCGCGGTGGCTGGACGGGCGGAGATCCTGCTCGACGGCGGCGTGCGGCGCGGCACCGACGTGATCAAAGCGCTGGCCCTCGGCGCCCGCGCTGTGTTGCTCGGGCGGCCCATCCTGTGGGGCTTGGCGGTGGACGGCGAGGCCGGCGTGCGCCGGGTGCTGGACCTCATCCACCGCGAGCTCGACGAGGCCCTGGCGCTGTGTGGCTGTCCCCGCCTGGCCGATCTGGGGCCCGATCTGGTGGGATACGAGCCACTGACCCGCTCAGCCCCGCCGCTGGCGTAGTCCCCCGCGCTCGCGCCGCGCGCGCACTCTGGCCCGCCGGGCGTGTGATGGCCCCGAATGGGCACCCGGTGTAGGCTTCCGGCATGACCGCCCTGGAATCCGTCCTCGCCGATCGCGACCCTGCCGACCCTGATCCGGCTGACCGCGCCCTGTTGGCCGCCTGCGTCGCCGGCGATCGACGCGCCTGGGGGCGGTTCGTGGAGCGCTTCTCGCGCTATGTCTACTACCTGGTCCAGCTCACCGCGCGCCGCTATGCGGCTGAGCTGTCCGAAGACGACGCGGGCGACCTGCACAACGAGCTCTTCCTCGCGCTGTTGGAGGACGACCGCCGCCGCCTGCGCGCTTTTGAGGGGCGCAACGGCTGCTCGGTGCGCTCTTGGGTGCGGCTGATCACCATCCGCAAGACGGTGGACGCCCTCCGGCGGCGCCGCGCCCACCTCTCCCTCGATCAGCAGGCCGAGGCGGGGGTGGAGCTGGCCGAGTCGGCTCCCGACGCCCTCGGCGCGTTGCTGGCTGCCCAGGCGGAGGCCCACCAGGGCCGCCTGCAGATGCTCGTGGCCGAGCTGGGTCCGCAGGACCAGCTGCTGTTGAAGCTGCTCTACGGTGAGCAGTTGTCGGTGGAGGCCGCCTCCGCCGCGCTCGGCATCAACCGCGGGGCGCTCTACACCCGCAAAACCCGCCTGATTCAGCGCCTCCGCGCGCTCGCCAGCGCCCAGGACGAGCCAGGAAGTGCCTGATCATGCTGCACTTTCTGGGTTGCGCGCAGGCGCTGCGTAAGATCAACTGCTGGCCACGTCCGGTGGTCCGTACCCGTGCTGGAGGATCGCATGCACCACCGCTGCCCCGATGAGGAAATGCTCGCCGCCTGGCTCGACGGGCTGCTCTCCGAGGAGGCCCGCGACGCCCTCAGCACTGAGATGAGCGGCTGCGCCGACTGCACCCAGTTGCTGGCCGCCCTGGGTCAGGTGGGCGCAGCGGAGTCGCCGGCCGACCTCGCCGCGACCGTGGTGCCCGCGGCGGTCACACGGCGAGCCCAGGCGTTGTGGCCCGAAGAACCGGCGCTGGCGCGCGCCGCCCGGCTGGCGGTCCGCTGGGTGCAAGACCGCCTCGCCCCCCTCGCCGACGCCCTCACGCCGCTCGCCACCCCGGCCCTCGCGTTGCGGGGCGGGTCCACCTCGGGTGAAGCCCACGAGGAGCTGCACTACCAGGTGCGTGTGGGCGAGGTGGACCTCGCCATCGGCCTGGAAGTGGACGGCCCCGAGCAGATCGCGCTGACGGTGCGCCCCCTGGCAACGCCGCCAGCGGGCCTCTTGCTGCGCCTCTCCACCGCGGGTGAGACGTGCGCCATGAGCAGCCTCACCGCCCATGGCGCGCTGGTGCCGGCCTTGCTGTGCGGCGAGTACGAGCTGAGCCTGGAGCGCGCTGGGCAATCCCTCGGCCGCCTGGACCTCAGCTTCCAGGCCTGATCCGCCGCCGGGTGTGCCCTTGCCTGCCGTCCGCAGGCGGCACGCCGACCCCCTGACCTGCTACAGTGCGCGCCATGCACGTCCTCTTGCTCGCGCTCAACTACCACCCCGACAAGCTCGGCAACGCCCCCCTCATGACCGGCCTCGCAGAAGGCCTCGTCCAGCGGGGCCACCAGGTCACGGTGGTGTGCGCCTTCCCCCACCACGAAACCGGCCGCGTCGAGGCCGCGTGGCGGGGCAAGCTCTTCCAGCGGGAGGTCCACAACGGGGTCCGCATCCTGCGCACCTGGATCTTCGCGCCTGAGGGGGGGGCCGCCGCCAAGATGGCGGGCTACGGCTCCTTCACGTCATCAGCGCTGGCCGCCGCGGCTACGGTCCGCGGGGTGGATGTCATCTTCACCCCCTCCCCGCCCCTCACCCTGGGCCTGGTGGATCTCGCCCTCTCGCGCTTGAAGAGGGTGCCCTTCGTCTACAACTTGCAGGACCTCTTCCCCGAAGCGGCCGTTCGACTCGGGGTGCTCACCAACCCGAAAATGATCAAGAGTTTTGAGTGGTTGGAGGATCAGGTCTACGGCTGGGCCAGCCACCTCTCGGTCATCAGTGAGGGCTTTCGCACACACGTGATGGCCCGCGGGGTGCCGGCGGAGAAGGTCACGGTCATCCCCAACTACACCGACACCGCCTTCATCACGCCGCGCTTGCCGCAGAACCGCTTCCGCGACCTGGTGGGTGGGCCCGACACCTTTGTCATCCAGTTCAGCGGTCGCATGGGCTACAGCCAGGGCCTGGAGACGGTCATCGAAGCCTGGCGCCTGCTGGCCGACTTGCCCAATGCCCGGTTGATGATGGTCGGCGATGGCCAGGCCCAGGAGATGGTGCGCACCGCCCTGGCCGACGATCCGCGGGCGGTGGTGCTGCCCACCCAACCGCGGGAGGCGCTGCCCGACCTCCTGGCCGCGGCCGACGTGGGCCTCGCCCCGCTGCGCCACGGCATGGCCGGCACCAGCGTGCCCAGCAAGATCTTCGGCATCATGGCTGCCGGCCGCCCGGTGGTGGCGGGGGTGGATGCCGGCAGCGACACCGAGCTGCTGATCGACGCCGCGGAGGGTGGTCTGGTGGTGCCACCGGAGGACCCCCAGGCCCTGGCCGCCGCCCTGCGCACGCTCTACTTCGATCCCGCGGAGGCCCGCCGCCTGGGCGAGAACGCGAGGCGCCATGTGGTGGCCCACCACTCAGCCGACGCCGTGGTGGATCAGTATGAGGCCCTGCTGGAGGCCGTCATCGCCCAGCACCGGAGCCGCTGACCATGTGCGGCCTGGTGGGCTATGTCGGCCAAACTGCTCCGGTTTCTCCCGAGCGGCTCGTGACGATGCGGGACACCCTCGTGCACCGCGGGCCCGACGACGCCGACCAGTACGTCGCGGGGGAAAACGGGGTGGCCATCGGCCTCGCACACCGCCGGCTGTCCATCATCGACACGCGCTCGGTGGGGCGGCAGCCGATGGAGCGCGACGGCCTGCGCATCATCTTCAACGGCGAAATCTACGGCTTTCGCGCGCTGCGGGCCCAGCTCGAGGCCGAGGGCCACCGGTTTGCCACCCGCACCGACACCGAGGTGCTGCTGGCCCTCTACCAGGCCCGCGGCCTGGACATGCTCACCCTCATCGACGGCATGTTCGCCTTCGCCCTCTGGGATCCCGCCCGGCGCCGCCTTCTGGTGGCCCGTGACCGCCTGGGCATCAAGCCGCTGGTGCTGGCGGAGGTGGGCAGCACCCTACTTTTTGCCAGCGAGATCAAGGCGTTGCTGGCCTCGGGCGTGGTGGACGACACCATCGACCTGCAGGCCCACCACGACTACCTGGGGCTGTGCTACGTGCCCGGCCCCCGCACGATGCTGCGCGGCATTCGCAAGCTGCCCCCCGCCCACGCGCTGGTCTGGGAGGACGGCCGGGTGCGGCAGTGGCGGTACTGGACGCAGGTGCTGCACAGCGCCCGCCCCGCGCCGCCGCGCGCCCCGGCCCTCGCCGACGCCGCGGTGGAGGTCCGCGCCGCCTTGCGGGCGGCCGTCCAACGCCAGCTCGTGGCCGACGTGCCGCTGGGCCTGTTTTTGAGTGGTGGCCTCGACTCCTCCGCGGTGCTGGCGTGCATGGCGGAGGTGGGCCCGGTGAAGGCCTTCACCATCCGCTTCGAGGAGACCGGCTACGACGAGTCCCCCGCCGCCGCCCTCGCCGCGCGCACCTTCGGCGCCGAGCACCACATCGAGACGGTGCGCCCTGATCCGGCCACCTTCTTGGCGCCCCTGACCGAGATCCAGGACGAGCCCTTCGCCGACAGCAGCGCCATCCCCATGTGGTACGTCAGCCGCCTGGCCCGTCGGCACGTGACGGTGGCGCTGGGTGGGGACGGCGGCGACGAGCTCTTTGCCGGCTATCGGACGCACTTCGCGTGGCGGCTGCGCACCCTCTACCGCCGCCTGCCCGCCCCCCTTCGCCAGCAATTGCTCCCCGCGCTGGTGGCGCGCCTGCCGGTGAGCCATGGCAAGGTCAGCTTCGACCTCAAGGCCCGCCAGTTTGTGGCGGCGGCCGATCGCGAGGACGCCGACGCCCACTATGGCTACAAAGAGTTCCTGACCGAGCCGGCCCGCCGCGACCTCCAGGCTGAGCCGGTGGCGCTCGAACCCACGGTGCGCCTCTTCGCCGCTGCGTTTGCCGAGCACCCCTTCCGCCACGGGCTCGACGCGGTGCTGGCCAGCGACTTTGGCCTCTACCTGCCCGACGACATCCTGGCCAAGGTGGACCGGATGACCATGCAGCACAGCCTGGAGGCGCGGGTCCCCCTGCTGGACCACACGCTGGTGGAGCTCGCGGCGGCGCTGCCCGCCCACTACAAGCTGCGTGGCCTCACGGGCAAGGCGGTCTTGCGGCGCGCGCTCACCGGCTGGCTCCCCGCCCCGCTCCTCCGCAAACCCAAGGCCGGCTTCAATGTGCCCCTCGCCGCATGGCTGGCGGGCCCCCTCAATGGCGTCTTGCGAGACATGCTGAGCCCCTCGCGGGTCAAAGCCCTGGGACTGTGGCGCGCCGACGTGGTCGAGCGCCTCATCGTGGAGCATGAGCAGAAGCAGCGTGACCATGGCCGAGCGCTCTGGTCCCTGCTGTGCTTCATGCTCTTCAACCAGCGCTTTCGTGGAGGCCGCTCAGCGTGATGGATGGGCAGGTGGTGCAGCGGAGAGAACGACCGACCCTGAGCCGGGTCCTGCGCTCGTGGCTGGGTCTGGGCGCCGCTGCCCCGCGGCCCCGGCGGGTCTTCCCCACTGGCATCGAGGTGGCCCCCAAGCCGATTTATTCTTTCGTAACGCGGGCTTACAACATCCTGTTTGCCCTGGTCGGGTTGCTGCTGCTCAGCCCGTTGCTGCTCGCCATCACGGTGGCCGTCAAGCTCACCTCGCCTGGCCCCGCCCTCTACCACGGCGCGCGCGTGGGGCTGCGCGAGCGCATCTTCCACATCTACAAGTTCCGCACGATGAACGTGGGCGCCGAGCAGCAAATCGGCGGTCGCCTCGTGCGCCAGGACGAAAACCACTACACGCCCATCGGCCGCTTCCTGCGCAAGTACCGCCTCGACGAGCTGGCCCAGCTCATCAACGTCCTGCGCGGGGACATGAACCTGGTGGGGCCCAGGCCCTGCCGGCCCATCTTCCTGGCCGACGACAAAGCGCGTATCCCCGCGTATGCACGGCGTTTTTTGGTACGTCCCGGCATCACGGGCCAGGCCCAGGTGCGGGGCGGCTACTACACCCGACCCCGGCACAAGCTCTTCTACGACCTGCTCTACATCGCCCACCGCTCGGTGCTGCTCGACCTGAAGCTCATCGCGCTGACCTTCGCGCGCGTGATGACCCGCATCTTCACCACGGCGATGGTGCTGGCCTGGCTCTTGGCCATGGCGCTCTTGTTGCCGGCGAGCTGGCGCGCCTCCTTCGAGCTGCAGCTCGGTGGGCTCTCCTTCAACATGGTCTACCTCTTCCCCACGGTGTTTGTGGTGGCCAAGGTGGTGCGCCGCGAGGCCACCGGCCGCATCCACGCGCTGCGCACGCCCGTCGACCTGCCCCTCCTGGGCTTCCTGCTGGTCACCGCGCTGATCATCCCGCTGAGCCGCTACCCCGTGGCCGCCACCCGCGGCCTGCTCTGGTACGTCTGCAACGGCGCCGTCATCTTCTATCTGGTGCTCAACAGCCGCCTGGTGACCGAGCGTCGCGGCGCTTTTGGGGCCACCCTGGTGGGCGCGGTGGCGCTGATGAGCCTGGGCGCCATCGCCGAGCTGCTGGCCATCGCCTATGGCGGCGGCCCCTTCTCGCGGCTGGATGGCACCCTCGGCAGCCCCCTGCTGCTGGCAGCGGTGGTGGCCATCACCGTCCCTCTGGCCGTGGCGCGGGTGCGCCAGTCGGTGAAGGTGGGCTGGCGGCTCTTTTATGGCCTCTCCGCCGGTGTGCTGCTGGTTGCGGGCGCCCTCACCTTGAGCCGCTCGGGCATCCTGGCGGTGGCCACTGCCCTCGCCGTGTACTTCTGGCGCGCGGGGCGCCGCCGCGCGGTGGTGGTCTTGGCGGCCGCCGCCCTCGCCCTGGGCGCACTGAGCCTGGTGGGTGATGAGCGCCTGTCCCCGGCCCGCGCCTGGGCGGATCTGCAGGCGGTCACCCACCGCCAAACCGACGCCATCAACCTCCTCACGCCCGCCCGGATGCTCGTGGGCGTGGGCGCGCGGGCCATGCCCAACCACCTCGCCGCCTCGGGCCGCGATCTGGGTCGCGAGGCCGATCCCGCCATGGAGAACGCGTGGCTCACCCTGCTGGTGGACCACGGGCCGCTGGGTCTGGTGTTCTTCCTCGCCTTTTTTGTGGGCAGCCTGGTCTTCATGCTGCGCACCGTCCGCCGCGTGGAAGACGCCGCCGCCGCCGACGACCTGCGCGCCACCGCCTCCGGCCTGGTGGGCTTCGCGGTGCTGATGGGCTTCAGCGACGCCCTCTACGCCTTCCCGGTGATGATCGTATTGTGGTCCGCCCTGGGCCTCGGCATGGGCACGGCGCTCAACTACCGAGCGGGCCCCCGCGCCATCTACCGGATCGTGCACTTCCGCCACCAGCTCTGAGGGCTGCTCCTCTCCGAAAACGTATACGTATCAGGGACTTCCACAACAACGCCCAATCCAGCCGTCGGTCATAGGCGATTCATCGAGGCGATGCCAAGGTCGCCTTGCAGGCCGGCCGCGGTCTGCAAATCGCTCAGCAGGACGTCGCCAACGTGCTGACCGGCCAGCGCGACGACCTCCACCGCCACCTGGGCGACCACGGCAACGAGCGCACCCTGCCCCGCGGCCGCGGCTTCGCCGGCGCCCGGGCTGATCACCGCCCCCACCCCCCCGGATGCCCTCTGCAAAGGCTGCAAACGGCCTCCAGCGAGCCCGGGATGACCACTGCAAGCGTTGCAACGGGCATCCGACGTTGGAGAACCATGACCTGCCAGGGCTGGCACCGACCCGGGGTGCCCTCGGCAACGCTTGCAGCGGGCATCCCCGGGTGGCCGGGTGCCCTCGGCAACCGTTGCAACGGGTATCCGGGGCGTCCGAGGACCGAGCCTCAAGCACCGG
>Ga0075163_10002563_pt1 | contig 24416 bp, 21 predicted proteins | sample JI1023141ADNA_FD_71478 | JGI IMG/M metagenome (GOLD analysis project Ga0075163, IMG submission 71478) | Wastewater effluent complex algal communities from Wisconsin, to seasonally profile nutrient transformation and Carbon sequestration -... | ecosystem: Engineered > WWTP > Effluent > Algae... | reverse complement strand
TCCGGGAATGTTCGGTACGTCGAGATCACTGGCGGGACGCTGAGTCCGCCGGTGTCTTGATCTCGGCCTCGATCGGGCGCGCTCACCCTGCGGACCCGCGCGCTCGAGCCGCGCCGGGCGCTGGGTGATCGGAGTCGCGGCCATCGCCCTCGGGCTCGAAACACCGGCGGTACGTCGAGAATCCACGTTGCGGCTCGCCTCGGCGGCCATGCATCGTCCGGGCGAGAGTGAACGACCGAGCCCTTCGTTCGCGGGAGCTGAATCGCTGCGATGGCGCGGCTCCTCGTCGATGTGACCTCCGAGCCGAACGAACAGATCAGCCCGCACCGGCGACCGTGTTCTCGATCTCTTCCAGGAAACCCTCCCGGGAGGTTGGCGCGGGTGACCGGTGATATGGGCTGCGGCTGTTGTTGGTCCCGATCAGCCATGGAGCGTGTTCGGCGGAAGGTCGACCGTCACGGCGGCCGCTCGCAGTCGAGCAACGAGCAACGAGCAACGAGCAGCGCGGCTATTCGATTCACGCTCGCCCAGGCGTCTCGCGATTCGAGATCGTGCCAGTGAGCTTCCACCCAACCCGCAATAGCCACGTCTTTGGCAACCACGTCATCAGCCCGAAGTAGCCCTGCCGTGGTCTGTATGCCCATGGTGCGTCGCCGAGCTCTGCCCAGTCGGTGAAGTAGAGTCCGCTCGAGTACGGATCGACCTTCCAGTTCACAGCGAACCAGGCGCGATCTTCGCCGTGCCGACGCCAGTTGTTCAGCACGTAAGAAAGCGTGTGCCTGACCGCACGCGGGTTGGTCATCACCTCGGTGTGATAGCGATCGTCGAACACCTTGCCGCGTCGGCGACGACCCGATCGTCGCGAGATCGCGGCGTTGATTCGCTTCGCGGCGCAGCTCAAGAAGACCTGGACACCCGCGGATAGCGTCTCCTTGCTGTCGCCCTCGGCGATCAGGTGCAGGTGACTCGACTGGATGCTGGCGTGGATGAGACGAAAGCCAGGGTGCTGGAAGACGACGATCGTAGCGGCGCGAATCGCGACGAAGATGTCTCGCTTGCGCAGGCTGCCGAGGTCCGGCAAGACGCGGGTCGTCAGGTGGAGCGGATACCGAGGATTGATCTCTGGACGCTTGCCGTGCGGCTCGCGTGGGCGACCGCTCTTGCGAGGACGACCTGCACCGGTGCGTTTGCCGCCGTGCGTGCGGAACTCGAACGCCTGCTGGATGTGCTTCTTGCGGGGACGCGGCATGGCATTCCTCGTCGAAGAATTCGCCGCCAGAGGTTTGGCGACTTGAATTCGCAGACGTTTGTAGCAAGCAGGTCTGACAGTTTGCGCGAGCGACAGACAAGACGAAGTAGAACAACGCACGAGGCGCAGCGCCGAACAGGTTGGTCGACGCGTTCGGACCAGGCGACGCTGGTCGCCAAGCAGTCTTCGCTGTCGCGATCGAAGCATTCGCAGGGATCAAGACCGAAGCCGTTCGCAGGGCAGCAACGGACTCTGGGCACCGTCGCTCGCCGAGACCGTAGCGACCGAAGCCGTTCGCAGGCGTCATCGGCAATCGGGCGCGTGGTCGAAGCCGTTCGCGGAGACCATGAGCAACCGGGCGCGCGGTCGAAGCCGCTCAGGCGTGGGAGCTCGCGCGGTCCGAGTACAAGCAGGTCCGCCGGACCGCGTGTCACGCCCTCGCGGGATCGCAGCAGGGATCGCAACCGAAGGCGTTCGAAGGGAAGCAACGGCACGCGAGTGAAGCGTTCGCGACGACGCATCGAGGATGCGGAATCGCGAGCCGTCTGCCGACAGCGACCGGCAAGACGACGAGGCGGCAGCTCAGGCAGCTGTTCCACGGGCTGCTCGGCCGCGCCCGCGATCAGGTCCACGAGATCCAGCACGAGCGGAAGGAGGATCGCGAGGCGCGCGCATCGGTGGGCTGCCACTACGAGGAAGCTGTGTTCACGCCGTGCGCGCAGCAGACCTGCGGACAGCTCGTAAGGCGAGTGAACCGAGAACGTCGTCGCGCGTAGGCCGTTCGCGCGACCGAGGCCGTTCGTGCGACCGAAGCCGTTCGCAGGTATCGGGGGGCCGAGCTCGCAACCGAAGCCGTTCGCAGGACCCGTATCGGGGGCCGAGCTCGCAACCGAAGCCGTTCGCAGGACCCGTATCGGGGGCCGAGCTCGCAACCGAAGCCGTTCGCATGGACCGCATCGGTCCACCGAGATCGCGACCGTGCGTTCGCAGGGACCGCATCGACCCTCGCCGCGTTGGGTCCAAACAGCCGTCGCGTCATCCGCGCGCGTAGTGCCTCTGCGTAAGCCATCGGTCGTTTTCGATCTCGCCCTCAAGGTCGTGCGGTGAGGGCGGCAACTTCCCTGACACAGAGGGTCGGGCAACCGAGATCGCGACCGTTCGCAGGACCGCATCGGTCCACCGAGATCGCGGTCGAATCCGTTCGCAGGAGACCACATCGGTCCACCGAGATCGCGGTCGAAGCCGTTCGCAGGGACCGCATCGGGGTGAGGGATCCGGGTCCGGGAATGTTCGGTACGTCGAGATCACTGGCGGGACGCTGAGTCCGCCGGTGTCTTGATCTCGGCCTCGGTCGGGCGCTCGCCCTGCGGACCCGCGCGCTCGAGACATAGCGAGCGCTCGAGCGTCGCCCCGGACGCGAGCGATGCCGAGATGCGCGGTCGATCGAACCCGGGGTGCAGAGCGCTCGTCACGCCTCGTGCGCGCGTGGTCCGCGACGGGCAAGAGCGCATCCTCTCTCGGAAGCCCGAGGAGCTTGGGTTCCTCGAAACGATCGCTCAGGAGAACGCCACCGTGTTTGTCGCCTACGATTTCCAAGCAGCTCCTCGTCACGCTTCGTCCACTCGTGCCGGAGCTTCAAGCCAACGATCGAGAGCTCGCGGATCAGTTACGCCGTGCCGCGCAAAGCGTGTTGCTCAATCTCGCCGAGGGGCAGCGGTATCAGAACGGGAACAGGAGGAAGCACTACGAGATCGCGCAGGGAAGCGCGAACGAAGTGAAAGCTGCACTCGATGCCGCAGAGGCGTGGGGGTGGATCGAGGAGAGAGGAAAGAAGTGCTCGATCGGTTGCTTGCCGTGTTGTGGAAGCTCACGCACTCGCCCGCAATTCAACAAGCCGACAAACGTCGGCGTTGAGGTCGCGCACGGTGCGTTCGCACCGGCCCCGGCACCGATGCATTTCCCGGCGAACTGCTTCGTTTCCCGATCCCGCCGCGCCCGACCGATGCTCGCGAACTACTTCGTTCCGGACCCGTCACTGATGTAGTTCCGACGGGTTAGCCCTCAAGAATTCCGTGCGACTTCGTCCGCGAGCTCACCCAGAGAGCGCGTGGAGGAAACGATGGGTCACGGAATCTTCGGGCTGTTCGCGCTCACGATCTCGGCGTGTATTCCGCTCGGTCCGCAGCCGAGCTTCTACGGCCAGGCGCAGCCGCAGGGTCAGTACCCGAACGGGACGTACGCCGCGAACGGTGGGAGTCAGGGCGCGGCGAGTGGGCTGAGTTGCATGCAGCTGTTCGGCTGCTTTCAGGGCTGCCAGGACGGCGCGTGCATCCAGCAGTGTCTCGGCCAGGCGGATCCAGGCGCGCAGCAGGCGGCGAGCGCGGCCATGCAGTGCTCTGCGCAGAAGTGCGGCGCGGGCGCAGGCGCGGATTGCCTGGCGCAGCAGTGCAGCGCGGAGGTTCAGATGTGCACGGGGACCGCTCCGACGGTCGCGTCGCAGGAAGCACCGCAACGCGTCGCCGAGCAGATGAAGCCCGGCCAGCCGCACTCGACGTCGAACCTGCTGCCGTGGATGACGGGTGCGTGGATCGGGACGAACCACCAGTTCGAGTTTCACGCCGACGGTCGCGTGCGCCGCGCGAGCGGCATCGCGCTGGCCACCCGGGACAACATCTACCACTGCTCCTCGATCGTCAACGACACCGGCACCGTGCGACAGGAAGGCGATCTGCTGATCATGGAGTTCGCCGCGTCGGACACCAACCACTGCCACGAGAAGACGTCTGGCCCGGCGCTGACGGTGCGCTACCGGATCGACTGGGTCCAGCCGTACGGGGAGACCACGTTCTCGCAACTCGTGCTGCGCGACATCGACTGCACGAAGGGCTCGCCGATGTACTGCGACGACACGATGCGGCGGCGCTGATGGTGGCGACGAGGAGCAAGCCGATCGTCGTCGTCGGCGCCGGGCTGGCCGGCTTGACGGCGGCGATCCATCTCGCGGAGCGCGGTCTCGAGGTCGTGCTGGTCGAGTCGCATCCCGAGTTTCTCGGCGGGAGGACCCGCGGGCGCGCGCCGTATCGGTTCGCGTGGAACGGAACAGAGCACGAGCACTCGTTCGATCACGGGCAGCACTGCTTGTGGGCGCAGTACTGGAACATGCGGGCACTGCTCGCACGGCTCGGGCTCGATCGGAACGTGCGGAGCTGCGAGACCACGCGGTACCTCGTCGACGACGGCGAGCTCGTGCATCGGTTGCAGCCGTTCGATGTCGACCCGGCGAGACCCCCGCGATCGCTGCTGCACTTCCTGGTCCACCTCGCGGAGGCCACGCGGGTGCCGGGCTGGGGCACCGTGGATACGGCGCGGCTCGCAGCGGCGCTGCCGCGGCTGGCGGCGACCTGGGCGTTCGATCACGGCGCCGAGTACGACCGCTGGGATCAGCTGAGCGTCCACGAGATGTTCGCGTGGATCGGGCTGCCGCCGCAGATGGAGCAGATCTTCAAGAGCATGTGCAAGGCGAGCACGTTCCACGCGCACACCGAGATCAGCGCGTCGTGGGGGCTCTCGATGATGGCGACGACGATGATCGGGCATGCGACCGATCACAAGATGTCGTGCTTCCGCGGCGACCTGGCGAGTCATCTGATCGATCCGCTGGCCGCGGCGCTACGTGCGCGAGGTGGGCGGATCGTGCGCAACGCGAAGGCGATCGGTGTGGAGCGCGATGGCGATCGGATCTTCGCCGTGCAGGTCGCACCCACGAGCCGGGCAACGGGACCGGAGGTCCTGGAGGCACCGGCGCGCCTGCTGTGCGATGCCGTCGTCGGCGCGACCGACATCCCGGGGTTTCAGCAGTGGCTGTTGCCGAGCCTGGCGGAGGCACCGTCGATCCGCGGCGCGGCGAACCTCGAGGCGGTGGGAAGCGTGACGACGCGAGTGGTGACCTCGCGACCCGTGCGCGCCGACGATCCGCAGATGGGCATCTTCTCGGGCGCGTTCCGCACGCTCGACACGTACTTCCTGTTGTCGCGCTACCAGGACGAGTTCATCGCGTTTCGGGCACGGACCGGCGGAGAGGTGATCGAGCTGCATAGCTACCTCGCGTCTCGCGAGCTCGAGGCCTCGTCGCCGGCGACCCGCCGCGTGCTCGTCGAGCGCGAGGTGGTGAGGGCGTGGCCCGAGCTCGCAGGCGCCATCGTGCATGTCGAGTCGGCCGCGAACGAGCGCACGTTCGACAAGCAGGGTGTCGGTCACGCGCGGTTTCAGCCGCGGATGCGCACCGAGGTGCCGAACCTCGTGTTGTGCGGCAGCTGGATCCGGACCGACGAGGCCGTCCACGACATGGAGAAGGCGGTGGTCACCGGGTTGCGCGCGGCGAACGCGCTCCTCGAAGAGCGCGGCCTGGCGACGTTTCCGATCCAGCCGCTGCGCCCGCGCGGGGCGCTGCAGAAGCTGGCGGCCCAGCTCACCAGGCGGTTGCCGCGCCCGCGCGGCGTGAGCGTGGGATGACGTCAGGGCTTGTCGGCGAGCAGCCCGGAGAGCGAGAGATCGAGGCGGGTCTGGACGAGGCGGATGATCGAATCGATCTCGGTGACGGTGATGCCGAGCTGCGCGCCGACCTCCGTGCGGATCAGCGCGCCGAGCTCCTCGCGCGCATCCTCGAGCCAGCGCGCCGCGGTCGCGCGATGGACGCCGTAGACCTGACCGATCCGGTCGATGCTCCAGCCGTCGACGAGCTGATATCGCAGCACGGCGCGGCTGCGACCGACGAGCTTGCCGAGCGCCGTGCGGATCGCCTTCTCGACGCCATCGTGATACCGCGCGCGGAAGATCGCGAGCTCGGGATCGCTGCCGGGCGTGATCAGCGAGAACAGCTGATCGTCGTCGTGAGGCGTCTCGCGGCGGCCGCGCTGCACGGCGCGCACGAGCTCGCGCGTGGCCATCACCTTGAGGAAGGTGGCGAGGGCACTGCGGCCGGCGTACGACGCGGCGGCGGCGGTTCGCTTGGGCTCGGTGGTGAACAGCAAGCGATGCAGCTCGCCCCGCACCTCGTTGCATTGATCCTCGGTGGCGCGAGTCTCGCGGGCGGCGAACTGCAGCTCGCGCGCGAGCAGCTCGATCACCTGCTTGGTGGCCGCGGCGTCTCCGGCGACCGCTGCGATGGCGACGTAGACATCGGCGGTGCGGCAGGAGGCGAGCGCCTCGGGGCTGGCGTCCTTGCCGAGCCGACGCGCCAGATCGCGCGCGAACTCGACGCGGGAGAGCTCGATCGCGGGCCAGGCCGCCCGCGCCGCCTCGAAGCGCTCGACGAGCATCGCACTCGTCGCGGGCGCGAACCGGCTGGCATCGGCCGTCAGCCCCGCCACGAACGCTGCCATCATCTCCTGCGACACCGGCCGCCAGTTTGCGTCAGGACCCCATGAAGGCGCTACTGTCGTCCTCGATGGAATGCCCGGACGCGGAGACTCTCGCCGATCTCGCGCAGACGCCGGGTGATCTGGAGCGCCGCGCCGCGATCGCCGATCACGCGAGCGAGTGCGAGAGCTGTCGGGCCGTCCTCGCGGCGGTGCTCGGCGCGCCACCGGAGCGCGAACGGATCGGACGCTACCTCGTCGGCAGGCGGCTCGGTGCGGGTGGGATGGGCGTGGTCTACCAGGCGCGGGATCCCGAGCTGCAGCGCGAGGTCGCGATCAAGATGCTGTATCGCGGGGCGCCGGCGGAGCGGATGCGGCGCGAAGCGCAGGCCCTCGCGCGGCTCGCCCATCCCAACGTCGTCGCGGTCCACGACGTCGGCGAGCACGAGGGCCAGACGTTCATCGCGATGGCGCTCGTCGACGGCGAGACGCTGCGGCGCTGGCTCGCGATCGAGCGCAGCGGTCGCGAGATCATCCGCGTACTGTGCGCCGCCGCGCGCGGGATCGAGGCGGCGCACGCCGCGCGCCTCGTGCATCGCGATCTCAAGCCCGACAACGTGTTCGTCGCGCGCGATGGCAGCTCGCTGGTCGGTGATTTCGGCCTCGCGCGCGACCGCAGCCCCGGCGATTCGATCACGGGCATGCGTGTCGGGGACATCCCGATCGGCGACGCCGAGACCCTGCTCAGCGGCGATGCGCGAGGTGGCGTCGACCTCACCGAGACCGGCACCGTGCTCGGCACGCCCGCGTACATGGCCCCCGAGCAGGCCGCCGGTGCCGCGACCGAGCAGTCGGATCAGTTCAGCTTCTGCGTGATGGCGTACGAGGCGCTCTACGGCTGCCGCCCGTTCGCCGGCGCCAACCTCGACGAGCTGTGCGGCGCCGCCGAGCGCGGCGAGGTCCGCGCACCGCGCCGGGATCCCGGCGTCGGCCCGGCCGTCCTACGCGCGCTGCGCCGCGGCCTGTCGGCGAACCCGGCGGATCGGTTTCCGTCGATGACCGCGCTGCGCCTCGCGATCGAGCCGCGCCCGCGACGCTGGCCGATCGCTGTCGGTGGCGTCGCTGCGCTCGCCGCCGCGAGTGCGATCACGTGGGCCGCGACGCGTCCCGCGGAGGCGCCGGATCCGGAGATCACCTGCGCCGCCACGCGCAGCGCGTTCGTCGACACCTGGAATCCGACCAAGCGCGCGAGCTGGATCGCGACCCTGCAGGGCGCCGGCAAGACCAAGGAAGCGGCGGTCGAGCTCGCCGCTCGCCTCGACCGCTTCGCCGACGGCTGGACCGCCCTGCGCCACGACACGTGCGTCGCCCAGGCCACCGGCACGCTCGCCGACGATCGCGCGGCCCACCGCGTCGCGTGCCTCGAGACCCGGCGTGCCCAGTTCGAGGCGACGGCGACGAGCACCGGGCCCGAGGATGTCTTCGCGCTGTGGCGGCGCATCGCCTCGCTCCCCGATGCCGCCACCTGCCAGGATCCGAATCACGCCTTCGGGCCCGGCTATGCCGCGCTGGTCGTCGCGGCCGCGAAGACGCGAGACGTCAAGGAGCTGACCGCGATCGCGGCCAAGGCCGACGCGCAGGGCGACGAGCGGGCGCAGCTCGCCCTGACGCTCCGGCTCGCCGCCGACGCGCTCGCCGAGGACCATCTCCCCGACGCCGACAAGTACGCGCGGCGTGCCACCACGCTCGCGGAGTCGCTCGCCGCTCCGGTCGATCGCGTCCTCGCGTTGTCGCTGTCGGCGCGCGCGCTCTGCCTGGCTGGGAAAGGGGAGGAATCGCGCCGGTTCCTCGAGATCGCGATCGCCGCCAGCCGCACGCAACCCGATACCGTCGCCGACGTTCGCTTCACGCGCGCGCAGTGTCTGTTCTACGAGCAGAAGTTCGACGAGGCGCTCCCGCTCCTCGTCGAGTCGCTCGACCACGCGGTTCGCCGTTACGGTCGCGACAGCTTCGAGGCGTTCGATCTGCATCGCGACCTCGCCGTGACCTATCAGGCGACCAACCAGATCGAGAAGGCGCTGCACGAGCTCGAGGAGTGGAAGCGTCTCGACAACCTCCTCGTCGGCCAGGAGAACCCGCTCGCGGCGCAGGCTCTCGATGCGCTCCAGAAGCGCGACTTCGATACCGTGATCGAGCTCCAGCGCCGGCTCATCAAACAAACCGAGGACGAGAGCGGCGACGTCCAGAGCCGGAGGATGAACCTCACCAACACGCTCGAGATCGTCGGGGACTGGCGTGGTCTCGTCACGGTGTGCGACCAGATCCTCCGCGATGCCCCGAAGGAGCCCACCGAAGATCAGCGCCTCGCCCTGGTCAAGGCCCGGCTCGTTCGCGGTGAGGCGCAGCTTCACCTGGGCAAGCTCGCGCCCGCGGCCACCGACTTCGCGCAGGTGATCGTCGACGCCGAGACGTTGAAGCACGGCGACCTCGTCCTGCGAGGCCAGCTCGGCAACGGTCGGATCGCTGCCGAGCAAGGCGATCACGCGCGCGCGGTTCGTATCCTGCGCGCGGCGCTTCCCGCCTGGATCGCCTCCAGGCCGAGTCGGTTCACGCTCGGCGAGGCGCAGTTTGCCTACGCGCGAGCGCAGTGGGCGAGCGGTGATCGCGCGGGAGCCCGGAGCTCGGCCCGCGAGGCGGAGGAGCACCTCGCGGCGTCGGCCGACCACGCCCTGGAGCACCCGCCGACCGCGAGGTTCGGCGCGTTCCTGCGCGGCCGCCACGCGGTGATCGAGCGCTGGCGTGTCGCGCACCCCTGACTTGCCATTAGTTCACGAGTGGGTTAACTATTACCCCATCATGAAACCAACACCAAAGGGTTGGCCACGCCTGACGAGCTCGGCCATCTACCAGGACGCGAACGCGGCGATCGATTGGCTGTGCAAGGCCTTCGGCTTCGAGATCCGCCTCAAGATCGAGGGTGACGGCGGCGTCATCGAGCACAGCGAGCTGACGTACGGCGAAGGCTTGATGATGATCGGCGACGAGCGCCGCCAGGTCGACAAGGACCGGCCGATGCGCAGCCCGAAGTCGATCGGCGGCGTCACCACCCAGTCGATGATGCTGTTCGTCGACGACGTCGATGCCCACTGCGCGCATGCCCGCGCCAACGGCGCCACGATCACGATGGAGCCCAAGGTGTCGGACTACGGCGAGGAGTACTGGACCGACAAGACCTACGGCGTGCTCGATCTCGAGGGTCACCACTGGTGGTTCTGTCAGCGGTTGCGCGGGTGATGCCCGTCGAGGCCACGTTCAGCGCGCTGGCGGATCCCTCGCGTCGCGGCGTGATCGATCTGCTGCGTCGCAAGCCGCGGCGCGCGGGCGAGCTCGCCACCGAGCTCGGGCTCACCGCGCCGGCGATGAGCCGCCACCTCCGCATCCTGCGGGACACCGGGCTCGTCGAGCGCGCGTTCGACGACGACGACGCGCGCGCGAACATCTACCGGCTCCGTCCCGAGCGCTTCGCGGAGCTGCGGAGCTGGCTCGACGATGTCGACCGCCTGTGGAGCCTCCAGCTCGACGCCTTCAAGCACCACGCGGAGAAGCGACGTCGATGATCGCCGGCGATCAGGTTCGCGTGCAGACCTTCGTGCGGATCCCGCAGCGCGACGCGTTCGACGTGTTCACGCTCGAGATCGACGCGTGGTGGCGACAGGGTCCCGCGTATCGGGTCGGCGGCAAGCACGTCGGTCGGATCAGCCTCGAGCCCCAGCTCGGCGGTCGCGTGCTCCAGACCTACGGCCCGGCGCAGGACAGGATGCACGTGATCGGCGCGATCACCGCGTGGGATCCTCCCGCGCACGTCGCGTTCAGCTGGCGCGGCATCAACTTCAAGGACTCCGACGCGGACACCTTCGTCGACGTCTGGTTCGAGGCCGCGACGGACGGCACGCGCGTGACGGTGCAGCACCGCGGGTTCGCCGCGTTGCGCGACAATCACCCCGTGCGCCACGGCAAGCCGGCGACCGAGTTCCTCGGCGAGTTTGCGCGCTGGTGGGGCTCGCTCGCGACGGCGCTCCGCGAGCACGCCGAACGTTCGTAGTTGCACGCCCGCGCGTTCCGGCTAGCTTGTCCCCGCCATGAACGTCCGCTGCTGAGTGTGCCCTGTCGCGATCACGCGAGTGATCGAACGCCACTTCTGCGCGGAGAGTGTCATGCGTCGTCTGTCCACCATGCAGCCCGATTGGCTGCGCGAGCTCTACGAGCTGCGTGCTCGCAAGTCTCTCGATCCTTCAGGTCGCGTGCTCGTCGAGGGCCTTCGCCTCGTCGGTGCCGCACGTGCGGCCGCGTTGCCCTTCGAAGGCATCGTCTACGCGCCGGAGTTCTTCGCCGGCGAGCCGTGCAAGCAGCTGCTCGAGGCCCTGCAGCGCGATGGCGTCCGCTCGGCCTGCATCCCGACGCGCGACTTCAGCGCGCTGTCGTACAAGGCCGAGGGGCTCGTCGGCGTGGTGCGCTTCACCCCGCCCTCGATCGCCGAGGTGATGACGAACCCGCGCGTCCTCGTCCTCGACGGACTCTCCGATCCCGGCAACATCGGCGCGGTGCTGCGCACGGCCAATGCGTGGGGCCCGGCGGGTGTGGTCGTGGTCGGGGGGCGCGACAAGCTGTTCCACCCGAAGTGCCTGCGCGCCTCGATGGGTGCGGTGTTCCACACGCCGACCTGCTCGGTCGAGCGCCAGGTCGCGATCGCGCACATCGATAAGCGCCCGGTGATCGCGCTCGCCCCCGACGGCGACGCGCGGCTCGACGCCCTGCCCGACGACGCGATCGTGGTGTTCGGCAACGAGCGCCACGGCGTGCACCCGGCGTGGCACGACGTCACCACCGCGCGCGTCGCGATCCCGATGCGCGGGGTGGTCGACTCGCTCAACGTCGCGACCACGGCCGCGATCGTGTTGTGGGAGGCGTTCGCGGGAAAGAAATTTGCCCGCGGCGGCTAGATCGGGCAACCCATTTACATGCTCGAGATGGTGCTGTTCGCGATGATCCAGTGGGGCGTGCTGACGGCGATGATCGCTCGCGCGAAACATCGCGATGTCGCCGCGTGGTTCGGGATCGGGGCCGCGTTGCCGGTGTTCGGCCTGATCGCGGCGATCATCGTCGATGTGAAGCCGCGCCCTGCGAAGACCACCGAGCGCAAGGCGGCGCGGGCTCCGCACACTGCACCGCTCGCGGCGTAGTACGCTGAGCGCGTGCTCCGCCTGACCACGGTCGCGATCGTCGTGCTCGCGTTCGGGCGTGCCGTCGCGGCACCTCGGAGCACGCGGGTCGTCCTCGTCGATCCGGATCCGGAGCTACTGCGCGCGATGACCACGGCGCTGCAGCCGTGGAAGCTCGAGGTGATCGTCGATGCGTCGCCGATCGACGAGATCGGCGCCACCGAGCGCGCCGATGCGCTGCGGGCACGCTTCGTCGTGTGGCGCAGCGGCAAGGATCTCGTGGTGTTCGATCGCGAGCGCGGCGACGCGCAACATCGCGATGTCGCGGCCGGTGCCCTCGATCCCGTCGATGCGGCGAGCGCGGCGCTGTCGGTCAAGACGCTGATGCGGTTGCCACCTCCCGAGGAGATGGATCGCCCTCCACCACCGACGAGCGGTCCGGAGCTGCGCGTCCAGGTCGGCACCGCCGCGCGGATCGCGTCGGGTCAGATCTCGGGCCGCCTGGTGGGGACCGTGATGGTGAAGCCGATCGCCGCGCTGAGAGTCGGCGCGATGGTCGATGCCGGAACGCGCGACGAGTTCAAGATCGCGAGCTTCACCGGAACGTGGAGCGACTGGTCGGTGCTCGCGGTGGCGAGCTGGACGATCGCGCGAGGCAAGCTCGAGCTCGAACCCTGGATCGCCGGTGGGATCACGCGGTCGCACGTCGGCGCGACGTCGATGGGAGCGATGGCCGAGTCGATCGACGAGCGCGACACCCTCGCGGCGCTCCGGGTGGGCGGAGCCGTGCGCTACCGGCTCGCGCGGCTGTGGACCGTCGGCGCGAGCCTCGGCGTTGAAGGGATCGCCGGCACACCCACCTACACGCGGCCGAAGCCCGACGACAAAGAGCTCTACGAAGTTCCGGCGTTGGGCTTCGCGGTCGGACTCGTGGTCGCCGCCGATCTGGGCCGCTGAATGATCGCCGTTAAAGGTTGTGACCTCCGCGGGGATCTAGCCCACTAGGGGAGAACGTGGGGGCTTCTCTGGCAACACGCGAGTCCGATCTGGCACTCGCCAGGCGCGCAGCGGCCGGTGATCGCACCGCGCAGCGCGAGCTGTTCGCAGCGCAGAAGACCGCCGTCCACCACACGCTGTTCCGGATCCTCGGCAACAACCGCGACCTCGAGGATCTCGTCCAGGACGCGTTCCTCGAGATCTTTCGCGCGCTGCCGTCGTTTCGCGGCGACAGCACGCTGACCCGGTGGTGTCAGACGATCGCGACGCGCACCGCGTACCTCGCGATCAGCCGCCGCAAGCCACCGTCGGTGGAGCTCTCGCTGGTCGAGGAGATCATCGCGAGCGACGTCAACACGCATCGCGTCGCCCAGATGCGAGAGGCCGCGCGGCGCCTGTATGCGGCGATGGAACGCATCGATGCCAAGCAGCGGATCGCGTTCGCGCTCGCCGTGATCGACGGGCTGTCGCTCGCCGAGGTCGCGCAGCTGACGGAGAGCAGCGTGGTCGCGGTGAAGACCCGCGTGTGGCGGGCGCGCAAGGATCTGATGAAGCGCGCCGGTAAGGATGCGGTCCTCGCGGGCTACCTCGACGAGCTGTCGGGAGGTGAGGCATGAGCGAAGACCCGAAGCTGGGGCCGCCTCCCGTCGAGCCGTTGTCGGACGTCGCCTGGGCACGCGTCGAGCGTGGCCTGTGGGCACGGATGGACGCCGCGCCCGAGCCGGTGCACGCCGAACCGTCGCGCCGCCGCTGGCTCTGGGTCGCGGCGCCGCTCGTCGCCGCGATGGCGATCGTGTTCCTCGTCACGCGGGATCGCAGCGACGATCACCCGCCACCGGAGATCGCCGACGTTCGCGTGGTCGCACCGGCGACGGCGTCGACCACGGCGACGTTCGACGACGCGCATATCGAGCTCGCGCCCGCGAGTGCGGTCGTGATGCGCCGCGATCGTCCGGCCACCTTGCTCGAGCGCGGCTCCGCGTGGTTCTCCGTCGCGCCACGCGTCGATCGTCCGGAGTTCACCGTGCTCGCCGGAGACACCACCGTGCGCGTGCTCGGCACTCGGTTCCGCGTCGCCCGCTCCGAGGAGCGCGTGACCGTCGAGGTCGATCACGGTCGCGTCGAGGTCCAGTATCGCGACCGCGTGCAGATCCTCGGCTCGAAGCAGATCTGGAGCTCGGATGCTCCCGAGCGTGTCGAGAACCTGCCGCAAACGGCTGCCGTGCCGACGCCGGAGTCCACCGATCCGAAGCCCGAGCCCACAAGCGTCGAGCCCGAGCCCAAGCCCGAGCCCACGCGCGTCGTGCCCAAGCCCGAGCCCACGCGCGTCGTGCCCAAGCTCGTCGAGCCCAAGCCCAAGTCCACCAGCGATCTCGACCAGGCAAGGTTCGAGCAGCTCAGCGTGGTCGAGAAGACCAACCCGCAGGCGGCGATCACCGGCTACCTCGAGATCGCGCAGCGCGGCTCGAAGTGGGCGGCGAACGCGTTGTACGCCGCGGCTCGCCTCGCCTCCGATCGCAGGGATCCGCGGGCCGAGCAGCTGCTGACGAGCTACCTCACGCGGTTTCCGAGCCACGCGAACGCCGACGACGCGCGCGCCCTGCTGTCCCGCATCAAGCGCTAGTTGCCCTCGAGCTCGAGCAGGTTCTGCCGCGCTCGCGCGAGCAGCTTGGGCGAGCCATCGTACTCGGCGATCGCGACGAGCATCTCGTCCCCTCGCCCCTGGCGGATCGCGTCGTTCCAGTCGACCCCGTGGGCTTCGAACCACTGCTCCGCCACGCGATCGCGCGTCAGGTCGCGCGAGCTCCTCGAGCACCACTCCGGTGGCACCCCGAGCCCGGTGATCCGCTGTAGCAGGAGACGCCGCTCGCGCTCGATCGGATCGAGCCGCCCCGCGACGAACGTCAGCCCCGCCGCGATCGCCGCGAGCACGAGCGCGACCGCGAGCAGGCTCCACGTTCGAGTCATCACGCCACCGGCGGCACACATCGTCGTGGCAAGCCAGCTCGGGATGCGCAGGTATCCGAGCACGACGCTGCGCGCGTGGCGCGGAATCTCGAGGTAGACGAGCCCGGCGTCGCGATCGCGGTAGACGTACTGCGAGCTGCCGCGCGGCCACAGCGGCACCACGGCGTGAAAGAACTCGGTGGTCACCACCTCGTCTCCCAGTCGGTCGACGTGCCCGGCGTCGAACCACCCCATCCACCCGTACATCAGGCGCGATCCTTGGTCTCGCCGAGCATCAGCATCGCGCCGATGCTGATCACGCTCGACACGATCACGTAGTACGCGGGGGCGAACGGATCCTCGGTGACGCCGATCAGCCCCGCGATCACGAACTGCGTGGTCGCGCCGAAGATCGTGACCGTCAGCGCGTATGCGAGCGAGATGCCGGCCGATCGGATCTCCTGCGGGAACACCTCGGCCATCGAGGTGAGGGCCGCGATCGCGCCCGGACCGGCGATCAGCCCGACCACCACGATCGACAGCACCAGCGCGGTGATCGTGCGCTCGTGCTCGAGATACATGAACGCCGGGAGCTGGACGATGATCACGCCGATGCGCGACACGATCATCGTGCGGCGCCTGCCGAACCGATCGCAGATCACGCCGCCGAGGAATGCCCCGACGATGAACACGCTGCCCATCGCGAGCGGGGCGACCATCGCGGCCTCGGGCGGCATCTTCAGCGTGGTCTGCGCGTAGACCGTCATGTACTGCGCGACGTACGTGCTGATCGTCATGCACGAGGTAACCAGCACCGTCAGGATCAGCTCGCGCTTGTGGCCGCGCCACACCGCGCCGAGCGTCGCCGACGCGGTCGTATGCTTGGCCTCCGACAGCGTCTCGGGGAGCGCGCGCCGCAGGTAGAAGCCGATCGGGATGATCAGCAGGCCGACGCCGAACGCCGCGCGCCAGCCCCAGCTCGCGAGGTCCGCGGGATCGAGCACGGTGGCGAGCGTCAGGCCGACGCCACCACCCGCGAGGATCGCGACGCCCTGGCTCACCGACGACAGGCTGGTGAACAAGCCGCGCTTGCCCGGCGGCGCACCCTCGACGAGCACGGCGGTCACCGGCCCGACCTCACCACCGACGGCGAGGCCCTGCACGAGCCGCGACAGCACGAGGATGATCGGCGCGATCGGGCCGATCGTCGCGTACGACGGCGTCGCGACGATGCCGAGGGTGCCGAACGCCATCAGCACGATCGTCAGCAGCAGCGCCTTCTTGCGGCCCACCCGATCCGCGTACGAGCCGATCCAGATCGCGCCGAGCGGCCGGGTCAAGAAGCCGAGCCCGAAGGTCGCCACCGAGAGCAGCAGGCTCGCGAGCTCGTCACCCGTCGGGAAGAACGCCTGGCCGATGTAGACCGAGAAGAACGAGTAGATCAGGAAGTCGTAGAACTCGAGCGTGTTGCCGATCAGCGTCGCGATCAGGCCGCCGATCGGGATGCGCGCCTTCACAGCGGCTCGGTCTTCGCGAGCTGTTGCGCGAGCTGCTCGGGATCGGTGGTCGGCTGCTCGCAGTGCGTACCGACGCAGACGTACGCCGTCGGCTTGCCGCCGCGTGCGACCTTGCCCTCGACGAGCGGGACCACGGCCTGCACGGCGGCATCGCCCTCGGTGACCTGCACGAGCACGCGGTTCGGGACGTAGGCCTTGCGCACGCGCGCGAGCAGGTCCGCGTTCGAGCCTCCCGCGGGCACCACGAGCACGATCTGCTTGGGCTTGTCGAGGGACAGCTCGAGCGCGGTGAGCAGCGCCGGGACGGCCCCGGGCGCACGCGCGAGGAGCGCGGCCGATGCCTTGAACGTCCCCGCAGCCCTCGTGCGATACGCGTCGTTGCCCGTCAGCTCGTACAGCTTCAACAGGTTGGCCGCCGCGACCGAGCTGCCCGCCGGGATCGCGTCGTCCTGGTCGAGCCCGTCGCGAACGGCCAGCGTGTCGTGCGAGCTCGTGGTGAAGCGATAGCCCTGGCGATCGCCGAACGCGGCGTCCATGCGCCGCTGCAGCTCGATCGCCTCGCGCAGCCACGCCACGTCCGGATCGGCCTCGTAGAGCTCGAGCAGCGCCGCGATCAGGAACGCGTGGTCGTCGAGGAAGCCGTCGCCGCTCGCGACCCCATCGACGATCGCGTGCTTCAGCACCCCGGCCACGCGCCCGCGCTCGAGCAGCATGTGCGCGGTCTGCTTCGCCGTCTCGCGATCGTCCGCGTCGTCGAGAATCGCCGCCGCTCGCGCGAACGCCGAGATCGCGAGCGCGTTCCAGGCGACCAGCACCTTGCGATCGACAAACGGCTTGGTCCGCCGTTCGCGCACGGCGCGCAGCGTCGGCAGCACGCGACCGAGTGCCGCCTCGACCGCCTCCGGCGTGGTCCGCAACCGCGTCGAGACCTCCGCCGTCGACGCCGGGCGCCACAGGATGTTGTTCCCGCGCTCGAAGTTGCCGCCGACGGTGACGGCGAACACCTCGCGGATGATCGCCGCGTCGCTCCCCGCGATCCGGTCGAGCTCCGCCGCCGTCCACACGAAGTAGCTGCCCTCGTGACCTTCGCTGTCGGCATCGCTCGCCGAGTAGAAGCCGCCGGTCTCCGCGCGCATCTCGCGCCGCAGATAGTCGAGGGTCCGCCGCGCCACCGTCGCGTAGACCTCGCGACCCGTGACCTGATACGCCGAGAGGTACGCGCTCGCGAGCTGCGCGTTGTCGTACAGCATCTTCTCGAAGTGCGGCACGCGCCACTTGTCGTCGACGGTGTAGCGATGAAACCCGCCACCCACGTGATCGTGGATCCCGCCCGCCGCGATCCGGTCGAGCGTCGTGACGGCCATCTCGAGCGAGCGCGCGTCCGCCGTCCGGCGATGGTGATGAAGCAGCAGCTCGATCACCGCGGGCCGTGGAAACTTCGGGGCGCGGCCGAACCCGCCCCACGTGCGGTCGAACGACTTCGCGAGCTCCCCCACCGCACGCACGATCGCCTCGCTGCCCGGCACGTCGGCATCGACGACGGGGCGATCGAGCTGCGCGATCAGCTGACTCGCTTGCTGCGCCAGCACGTCGCCCTGCTCGCGATACGCGGCGCCGAGCTCGCGCACGATCGTCAGCAGGCCCTTCTGCCGTCCTCGCTCGCCGTCGCGGGGAGGAAAGTAGGTCCCGCCGAAGAACGGCCTGCCGTCGGGGAGCAGGAACACGTTGAGCGGCCAGCCGCCCGATCCGGTCAGGGTCTGCACCGCGGCCATGTACGCGCGATCGAGATCCGGTCGCTCCTCGCGATCGACCTTGATCGCGATGAACTCCTGGTTGATCGCCGTCGCGATCTCGACGTCCTCGAACGACTCGTGCTCCATCACGTGACACCAGTGACAGGTCGAGTACCCGATGCTCAGCAGGATCGGGCGATTCAGCCGCTTCGCGGCCGCGAGCGCCGAGTCACCCCACGGTCGCCAATCGACCGGGTTGTGCGCGTGCTGGAGTAGATACGGACTGCGCTCGAGGATCAGCCGGTTCGTATATTTCGCGTCGCCCTTCTTCGCCGCGACCGCCGACGCGACCGTCGGCTCGAACGGCTCGGCGCCGGGGAGCTCGCTGCTCGCCTTCCGATCGCGCTGACAGGCGATCAGGACAAAGACGAGCAGCCAGCGCACGCGGTCAGGGTATCAGTGGCAGACGAACGTGCCCATGTCGTCGGGCTCGCAGACGCCGGACTCGCACTCGGGCGCGTCGGGGTCGCACGCCTTGCGGCACTGCTTGTCGCCGTCGATCACGCTGCAGGTCTGCGGGACGTCGCACGCCAGGTCGCACGACGGGAGGACGATCTCGAACTCCGTCGGCACGCACAGCGGGTGATGCTTCATCACGAAGGCCTGGCCGGGCGTGACCGAGGTGCGCGACGCGCCGCCGCCCGAGCTCATGATGTTCTTGTCGAACTCGGGCGAGCACACGCCGTCGTCACACATCGGCGAATCGGGGATCGGATCGTGCTGCGCGCCGTTGCTCTCGCTCGTGTGATAGAGGCCGAGGAAGTGACCGACCTCGTGCGCCACCGTCGAGCCGAGACCCTCGACGTCGAGCAGGTTGTCGGCGTCGGTGTACGCGTCGGTCGAGACCAGCACCGCGGCGTTCGAGCGATCCGCATCGAACGGCCCCGGCAAGCCCATCGCGTACCCCGACGGCTCCGAGCCGCCGATGTTGCGCACGACCACGACGTGGACGCTGTCCGCGCGCGCCGAGCCGGAGCTGCGCGCCTGGCGCAGCACGTCGTCGACCTGCCCCATCACGGTCGTGGTGTCGTCGACGTTGAAGTTCGGATTCGGCAGGCTGATCGGCGAGATCGAGTAGTCGAGGACGCGGATGCCCTGCGACGCGTAGAGGTTGTTCGCCCACGTCGCCATGCGATCGACGGCGAGCTCGAACTGCGAGTTGTCGATCGCGTTCTCGTCGACGAGGAAGTCGAGGTGGACGCCGCAGGTCTCGATGCCGGTCTGCTTCTTCGCGTACAGCCGGATCTCGATGTCCTCGGTCAGCTTGCCGCCGTCGGGCGTCTCGCCACGGATCAGCAGCTTGTACTCGCCACCTTCCATCTGCAGCGTCGGGCTGTTCGGGTAGAGCCAGTCGACCAGGCCGGGAACTTCGCGGGCGAACCGCGTGGTGTACGTGCCGCCTTCGATCAGGTCACCGCTCGGGGTCTTGAACTTCGAGAGGTAGTAGAGGCCCTTGTCGCCGCGAACCTCCATCAGCACCGACTCGAGACCCTCGGGGGCGTCGATCGTGATCTCTTCGGAGAGGCCGTCCTCGATGCGCGCGTGGAAGATGCGCTGGGCGAGGTCTTCACGACCGGGGATGGGTACGTCGGTGAAGCCGTCATCCGGCGTCATACAACCGACGAGAGAAGCAACGAGAGCACTCGCGAGAATGGCGGTCCGCATGGTCAACCTCGAGGAGGTGAGTGGGTTGGGTGGGTTCGTCAGGGAGCGCAGCAGTAAGCGCCTGCGTCTCCACCACCGGCCGCACAGTCGGGACCGTTCTCTTCGCACTGCGTGCCGACATCGCAGGTCACTTCCATGACCTCGCCGCCACTGCACCAGCGGGGCTTGCCACCGACGCAGCGACCTTCGAAGCCGAGCGTGTCGCACTCCGACATCGCGGGCGCCGCGCAGTACGCGCCGACCACGGGGTCGACCGTACACACCTTGCCGTCGGTGCACTGCTGTTCGATCAGGGTGTCGCCGTTGCACCAGCGCGCCTCGGTGGTGCCGTTGCACTCGCCTTCGAAGCCAAGCGCCGGGCACTCGTTGTTGGCGGGCTCCGTAGCACCGGCACAGCAGAACGCGCCCGGGATCGCCTGGCCACCCGAGGTGGTGCAGTCGGTGCGGCAGGTCAGGCCATCGCCCTCGCAGTTCCACACGATCGTCTGCGGCGCTTCGCCGGTCTCATCGCACCACGTCGCCGTGGTGCCGTCGCAGCTGCCTTCGTTGGTCAGGCCGTTCTCGCAGGCGCCACCGGTACCACCGGTACCCGCGGTCTCGCACTTCGCGCCGACCGTGGTGTCGACGATGCAGCTCTTCCCGAGCGCGCGGCAGTCCTTGCGGCGGAGCTCGTTGCCTTCGACATCGCAGTACGTCGCGACGCCGTCCTGGCACTCGCCCGACTCGGGGATCCCATCACAACCCGGCGCCGTGCCGCTGCCGTCCTTCGGCGTCGGCGGCTGCTTGACCATCGGCGGGGGCGGCTGGTCGTCGTCGTCGCCCGTGACCTGCGGCGTGCCACCGGCACATCCCATCAGGACACTGACCAACAATCCGAACAGCGGCAGCGCGGCCGACTGGGCTAGGTGTGATGGCTTCATGCGAGCCTATTCAGCAAGCTCGATGCCGATTCAACCGGCGATCTGCCAGATCGAAAACTCGCCTGATCTTGACGATCTAGGTCGTGTCCCGGAAATCTGTCGACGGTCGATCCACTCGCCTGGCAAGGACGTCAGCCAGGGGCTTTGACCACTCGAACCGCCCCCACTGAAGACAACAGGACCCACGTCGCACCCGTTGGAGCGCGTGGGAAATCGCAGGGGAAACAGGTTCGGGACCTAGGGGCACTCCACGTCGGCGAACAGGGGAGCGGTGGGATCGTCGTGCGCGGCGCAGGCGCGGCGGTCGCGTTCGGTCTTGAGGACGCTGCGCATCGGCGCGGCCTGAAACGCGGTCACGTAGGTGTCGAGGGCGTCGCCGAACTGGGTCAGCGTGAGCTCGGCGCCGGCGTCGGTGGCGGTCGGGAGCGACCAGACGTGGCCGTCGGCGACGGCCGGGAGCGAGGCCATCACCTCGTCGAACATCGCCGGGATCAGGCCTTCGACCGTGGCGGCCTGGCTCGCCGCCAGCGCCTCGTCGAGCGCACCCGACGCCAGGCGCTCGGCAGCTGCGTTGTAGAGGCCGCAGCGGTACGCGGAACCGACGGGGTGCTTCCAGTCGAGGGCCCGCACACGGAGCGCGTCGACGGGCGAGATCACGCCACGGGCGACCAGCCCGAGCTCGACTTCCAACGTCGCCTGGCCGCGGATCGCGATCAGCGTCACCGGGGCCTCGCCCGACGGTGGCGGCAGCTGCATGCGGGTGTCCGCGAGCCACGACCACGCGCCCGTCGCGTCGGCCGAGCGGTAGAGGTTACGGATCGAATCGTCGACGAGCGCCGCGATCCGCAGCTCGCCGGAGTCGTGCACCTCGGAGACGTAGTTGGTCGACTCGTCGCAGAACAGCGGCCGCACCAACTGGAGCGCCGCCGCGGCGTCCGCCGCCTGGGTACGCGTCTTGAGGCGCGCCGAGGTGACGCGCTGGATGCCGGCGCGAACGATCGGCTCGAAGCTCGCGGCGGAGTCGAGCACGCCGTCGCGGGTCAGCTCCTTGAACGTCGGATCCGACGAGAATCCCTGGGGAAGATGCTCGTCGTAGAGCTGCGAGGAGAACCCGGGATGGGCGTTCCAGTTCGACCACGGGCTCGCCATCTCGTTCATCAGCGGCGCCCAGGTGGCGAGCTTCTCGGGACCGCCGTGGCAGCCCATGCAGAACGTCGGGGCGACGTTGATCGCCATCCCGCCATCGGCGGTCTCGGTGGTCTGGTAGCGGCGGTAGAGGCCCGCCTCGGGGTCCCACGACGCCAGGTGCATCTGCTTCGGGTCGATCCCACCATCGGTGGCGACCATCGCGGCGAAGAACTGGCTGGCACCGACGGCGTCGTTCGCGCAACGCGTGATGATCGGCTTGGGCGCGTACCCCTGGTTCGACAGCACCACGAAGTGCTTCTCGGTCTCGGCGTCGCAGCCCAGCTGGGTGCCGACACCGTCGAGGACCAGCTTGTAGTCGCCCGCCAGCGAGCCATCGTCGGCGACGGTGTCGCGGAGGAAGTTCGCGACCGGGTCGGTGTAGCCGTCGAGCTGACCGAGCAGCTCTTCCTTCGAGCCGGCCGATTCGCACCGGTCATCAACGCACTCGCGCGGCAGCTCTACACCACATGCCGTGGTGAGGAGTGCCGCGCTGAGGAGAGCCCGCATGGGATTTCTCGAGGACGAGCAGCCGTTACGGAGCGACGAACTGGTTGACGATCTGGCAGGTCTTCGGGTTGAGGCGCGCGCCGTCGTCGACGGTCAGGTCGTCGCTCGGCATCGTCGCGGCGAACTCGAACACCTGCATGCCACGCGCGGTCTGGCGGTTGAGCGAGGTGATCTTGAGCGCGTTCTCGACGAGCGGCTTGCTGCCGAGACCCTTGCAGGCGTTGGTGAAGGCATCGACCTTGGCCGTGTGCGCCGCGGCATCGCCCGTGGTCTTGAGGTTCGCGAGCAGGACCGCGCCAGCGCTACCCTCGGCCGGCGCCTCCGCCTCGAGGTTCGCGATCAGGCCGTCGCGGATCTTCGCGGCGGTGATGTCCGCACCCTCGAGCTTGGGGGCGAAGGTGAGCAGGCTGCAGCGGTCGGTCGAGAACACCGGGCGGGTGAAGTCGACCATCAGGACGTCCTGGAGCAGGTCGTCGTCGATGATGCCGGCGGTCTTGAGCTGCTGGAGGAAGTTGTTGTCCGCGTGCGAGCGCTCGACGAACGCGTAGTCCATCAGGGTATCGATCGCGCCGGGCACGCCCTCGACGGTCTGGCCGTTCGTCTTGATCTGCGCGTCGTAGTCCGCGAACTGGATGCTGATCGAGCCGAAGCCCTTGACGCTCGGGTCGAGCAGCGAGTCGAACGGCAGGCTCGAGATCTGGCTGCCACCCGGGCCACCGGCGACGGGGCTCGCGAAGTCAGCGCCGTTGTCGAGGTTGACTTCGACGGTGCAGAACAGCGGCTTCAGGAGGTTCTCGACGGCCTTGGGACCGGCCTTGAACGTCTCGAGCTTGGTCTTGTTCCACTTGGTGTTGGCCTGCTTGACCACACCTTCGAACTCGGCGCCGGTGTTCTTGCGGCCGAGGAGGTTCTTGTTCGCGGTGACGAGCTCCGCCGCGCCCGGGTGGTTCTCGTGACCTTCCCAGTGCATCCACGGGGTGTCGAGCTCCTTCATGATCAGGCCGCCACCGGTGTGGCAACCCGCGCAGCGGCGGATCGGTCCGTTACCCGGGCCCTGCTCGACGAAGTCGACCGACGAGCCGAAGAAGTTGATCTTCCCGTTGCCGTCGGTCTCGTAATAGTTGAACACACCGGCGGTGTCGTCGAAGCCGATCATCTCGACGCCCGCGGGCATCTCGGTCTGACCCGCGCGGAGCCCGAACAGCGAGAACACGATGCCCTCGGTGCCACGGCCACCGCAGCGGCGGGTGGTCACGGCGCGGTACGAGGTCGCCTTGCCGGAGGCCTGTGCGGTCTCGGAGACCAGGCGGGTCTCGATCCCGTCGCCATCGTTCGGGCAGCCTTCCTTGTCCGTCTCCTTGAGCTTCGCCATGATCTCCTGGAACGTCGTCGGGCAGCTGTCGCCCGAGCGGAACGCCAGCTTCGCGATCGGGTCGTTGAGGCGACCGGCGACCTTCTTGTGGTCTGCGCCCGACTCGTCGACCATCGCGCCGTCGCACGGCGAGGCCGGGACCTCGCTGTCCGGCACGTCGTCGCACTTACCTTCGGAGCAGTCGCCGTTGTCCTCGACCGGGGTCGCGCACCCGAACAGCGAGAGGGTGGCGAGGGTAGCGAGGGCGAGGTTCTTCATGAGTGACATGGCGCGTTGCTCCGAATGGCTGGGGGAGATGCCGAGCCATGGAGCAAGCGGCAGACCAGGTGAAAACGCGCAGTAACTGCGTGCGATCGCCGAAATTATCGTCGGGCCAGCAATTCGATCTTCCAGTGGGCTCGGGTAGCCGGTGGAAGCTCGAGGAGTCAGCAGGCGGGAACGATCGTCCGCACGGGGTGCCTTACAAAAACCACGGGAAGGTTCTCGCGGGGCCCGAAAACGCAGCGAGCCGCCTCGTGGGCGGCCCGGCAGACGCTGCCAACGTGGCTTACGGCGCGAACGTCTTCACGACCTGGCAGGTCGTCGGCGACAGGCGCGAGCCATCGGCCACGGTCAGGCTGTCGGTCGGCATCGTCGCGTCGAACTCGACCACCGGGCGCTGGCGGGCCTGGCTGCGGTTGAGCGAG
>Ga0075163_10002562_pt1 | contig 24422 bp, 11 predicted proteins | sample JI1023141ADNA_FD_71478 | JGI IMG/M metagenome (GOLD analysis project Ga0075163, IMG submission 71478) | Wastewater effluent complex algal communities from Wisconsin, to seasonally profile nutrient transformation and Carbon sequestration -... | ecosystem: Engineered > WWTP > Effluent > Algae... | reverse complement strand
CCGGCTCGAAGCCGAGCTCACCGAGCGGCTCGGCGTGCGGTTCACCGAACGTCCCTCCCCCCAGGGACGACGTCCCGTGCGGGAGATCGTCGGCATCGACGCCCGGCTCCTGCAGGCGTGGTCCACGCGTCGCGGTGACATCACGAGCCGTCAGCGCCAGCTGGCTGCGTCGTTCCAGGCCGACCACGGACGGGCGCCGACGCGCATCGAGTCCCTCGCCCTGGCCCAACAGGCCAACCTCGAGACCCGCCCCGACAAGCACGAACCCCGCAGCCTGCGCGAGCAGCGCGACCAGTGGAGGGCCGAGGCGGGTGCCTTCCTGACCCCCCGGGGCGAGGGAGGGCCAACGAGCGTCCCCACCATGATCGCGGCCGTGCCCTGCCGTACCCGGGACGTAGACCTGGGATGGGGAAGGGGCGAAACCCGGGACGAACTCGCGAGGCGTGTGATCTACGTCCTCGAGTCGTCCCGGTCGACCTGGCAGGTGTGGCACGTGCGGGCCGAGGCCCTCCGCCAAGCCAGGTACGCCGGCATCCCGCTCGTATCCCTCGACGAGACAGTTGGGGACGTCGTCGAGCGGGTGACGCAGGGTTTGTCCCTACCTGTGGATGCCGTCCGCGACCTCGGCGAGCCCGAGTTCCTGCGCCGCCCGGACGGCGCATCGGTCTACACCGTCCATGGCAGCCGGGCGTACACCTCAGCGGCGATCCTGGAAGCCGAGCGGCGCCTCCTCGAGGCCGCGGAACGGATGGACGGGCACGTCATCCCGGAGTTCTTCGTCGACCTGGCAATCCGGCGGGGTGCCGAGGCGGGAGCGGGACTCGACACCGGTCAGTGCGAGCTTGTCAGCGCTCTGGCGACCAGCGGTGCCCGTGTGCAGGTCGCCCTCGCACCCGCCGGGAGCGGCAAGACCACAGCGATGGCCACCCTCGCGAAGGCCTGGCGCACTGGGGGCGGGCAGGTCATCGGGCTCGCACCCACTGCCGTCGCAGCGGATGAGCTCGGCCAGGCGATCGACACCACCGCCGAGACCGTCGCCAAGTACCTCCACAGCGCCGCGGTCGCCTCAAGTGACAGCCGAGTGGCCGCGTTTCCCCGGGTCGGCCCGCGGACCCTCGTTGTCATCGACGAGGCCGGGATGGTGGGGACGAAGGACCTCGCAGCCGTTGTCGACCAGGTTCTCGAGCGGGGCGGCTGCATCCGCCTGGTCGGGGACGACCAGCAGCTGACCGCAGTCGCTGCGAGTGGTGTGTTCCGTGACCTGGCCGAGCAGGGCTCTGCGCTGGGGACGACGGTCCGCCTCACCGAACTCCACCGTTTCACCGACCCCGACGAGGCCGCGGCGACACTCGGCATCCGCAGCGGCGACCCGGCCGCGCTAGAGCACTACCTCGCTCGGGGACGGGTGCACGTCGGGGACGCCGGATCCGGGACCGACGGGGCGTTCGACGCCTGGCGAGCCGACGTCGCCGCCGGTAGGTCGAGCCTGCTCCTCGCCGCGAGTCGCGACACGGTCCGCGAGCTCAATGAACAGGCCCGCGCCGTTCGGCTGGCGGCTCACGAGGTGGGTCCGGCCCGAGAGGCCGTGCTCGGCGACGGTACCCGAGCCAGCGCCGGGGACGTCGTCATGACGCGGCGCAACGACCGATCGCTCCGCAGCCGTGACGGGTCATGGGTCAAGAACGGGGACCGGTGGCTCGTCCGTGGCGTCGACCCTAGCGGCGACCTTCAGGTTGTTCGTGCCGGTCATCGCCCCAGCAGGGTTGGCGCATCGATCTCCCTGCCGGCCGACTACGTCAGGCATCACGTGCAGCTCGGGTACGCCAACACCATCCACGGCGCTCAGGGGGCCACCGTCGACACCACGCACACCGTGGTGATCGGAACCGAGAGCCGGCAAGGTCTCTACGTCGCCCTCTCCCGAGGACGTCACGAGAACCACCTCTACCTCTCGGTCGCCGAGGCGGTCACGGACGCTGTTGCTCTCGATCTACCCGCTGACAATGCCCCGCGTGAGGTCCTCACTAGCATCCTCGTGCGGGACGACCGGGCGGAATCCGCCACCAGGGCCAGAGCCGCCGAACCGACCCGGGCGCTGGCACACGCCATCCAGCAGTACGAGGACGCCCTGCCACTGCTCGCCCAACACGTCATCGGTGACGCGAGGATGGACGCCCTCGACTCGGCAATCGACAAATGGATGCCGGGGCTCTGTGATCAACCCGGGTACCCAAGCCTCCGCGGCCAGATCGCGCTCCGCTGGGTCGACGGCGAGCCCCCCAATGAGGTCCTCCGCCAGGCCACGTGGTGGCAGGACAAGGCGGAACTTGCCGCCTCCGAAGGCGCCGCAGCTGAGCTTGCCCGGAGTGTCTCGAGGTCAGGCCCAGCGCCTATCCCGATAGGCCCCCTGTCATGGCTGTCCGCCGCACCTGATGCGCTTCGCGACCATCCGGAGGCAGGCCCGTACCTCGATCGCCTGGCGGCCGTCATCAGTGACCGTGAGGCTGCCGCTGTCCATCCGAAGGAGTCGCCCGCCGAGCTCGAGAACCGGCTGCTGTCGGCTCGGCGTCAACAAGATCGGTGGCTGCATCCTTCGCAGGCCGCTGGGCGGCGAGCCCCTGGCGTTGGTCGCTGACCACGGGGGTCGCGCGGCCGACGGGGACACAGCAGCATGGCCCAAGACGGCTCATCGAAACTCGACCGTGCACCTCGCGGATCGCAGCTGAGCTGCCCACCACTCATTCTCTTATCACCGTGCGGCCCTCGGTCGCAGTCGGCCAGAGCACCTCACGAACCGTCGTCTACTGGAACAGACTTCCGAAGAGCCCGAGGGAGGGATGCTCGGGCAATCCGACGAGAGCGGCGCGGTCGAGCGTCAGGTTGAACCGTTCACAGCTCGTCTCGGGGAGCAGTAGACAGGCGTGACACGCGGCCAGGTTCATGCCGTTCACGCCCGACCCGCCCGACTCGATGCAGACCGGGTCTGCGGTGCACCACCGCGCCCGTCGGATGCCGTTGGCCAGGGTGGTGAAGAAGCGGTCCTTGTCGCTGAGTGCGGCCAGCCCGCCAAGGCTACCGGCGCTGTCGGCGGTGGCCGTGTAGACGAGGATGCCGGCCTGGCCTGGCTCGTCGTACACGCGCTCGCGCAATGAGGCTGCCGGATAGCCGGAGGTCAGGGACATCTCGTCGACGAGGACGTGGGCCAGCGAATGGAGCGCAAGCACACGGGGCGAGACGTCGAGGTCGGACGTGAGCGATTTGCCCCCGACGCTTGCCTGCGAGCGCATGAGCAGCCGCTGCCTCGACAGGGCGAAGTCGGTTTCTGCCCAGGACTCGAGGAGGCGCTCGTCGAGACGGAGGAAGACCCCCTCGCCCAAGACCTCGATCGCCGGGAACCAGACCGTGTGAGCGGACTCGCTCAGCGGTGCGACGGTGACTTTGTTCTCTTCAGTGGAGGGGACCACACGCGTGAAGCCCGTCAAGGCGCGGACCTCACGAAGGCGGCTGACCCGCGAGACCTGCGCCACAATCTCCGGTACGTCTTTGCCGAGGAGATTGACCTCCTCGCAGAGGAACTGATCTGTCGCCTGGATCGCGCCCATTCCGCGGACCAAGGCCGTGTACTCCTCGGCCCGGAGCTCACGGTCGGACGGGGCGGCCTCTGTCGCAGCGGGGTTCCTCCACCGGTGGATCGCGCGCACCAGGTCCTCCTGAGTGCACCCCTCGGGCGGGCGGAACCCGCGAGCGATCTGGTCGGCGGACGCGTCGGGATTGGCGTCCGGCATCCGCTTGGCGATGAAGGTGTCGGCGATGTTGGGGACGGACGGAATCGAGATCGCCGAGCGCTGTACCGCGAACCAGACGTTGGACGACCCGCGCTGAAGGGTGCGCAGCTCCTGGTCACAGTGTGCGTCGGGCGTGCTGAGCCAGGGCCGCGAGCCCGAGCACCTGCGTACTCCTCGCAGAGCAGCGAGGTCGAAAGCGCCGGCCATGCTGCGGCTGAGCCCGCACTCGCATTCGACCACGAGGTCGGAGAGTGCTGACGTGTGGCCCTTGGCGATGAGCCGGAGCCCGTGACCGTCCGGCCGCACACTCGCGTCCTCGTGGACCCAGGCGCGATACGGGAAGTCCTCTATGTGGCCGTTCAGACAGCACGACACGAAACGTGACGGAGAGGTCATCCCGTTGCACTTGTCGCAGCGCTTCGTCTCGTGGTCGGTGATCTCCCAGAACGGACCGAGCCTGCGGCACTCGGTGCAGAAGGCCCACTCCGGGAACCTCACCGCCGGGACGTCACCCTTGCTCTTCCCCCAGGTTCGCGGACTGCGGAACTCGGCAACCCCGAGACTGCGCGCCAGCCGAGGCTCGCTGATCACGTCACCCTTCGGCCAGTCGTCGAGGCCGCAGATCATGACGCTGTCGTCCTGTGCCGGCAGCAGGGAACCGACCCCGAAGGTCGACACAAGCGACGACCGTCGGGTCCTGGCCACGATCTCAGCGCTCACGGCGGCTCCTACCTCTACGTCGGATCAGATAGACGCTCGACTCCGCATCGACGTCACGCATGCTCGTCAAGGTGGGCCACGCCGGCTCGGCAGGCGGGAAATCGGCCTCTGGTTCGTCTTTCCCAAGGACGCGCGACGCCTCGACGAGGAGGGCCCCTCTGTAGCGGTTGAACCAGCCCTCATAGTGGTTCAGGTGAGCGTCGGCCCAGTGGTCGATGAGGTCCGCGAGCTCCATTCGGATCCGCTCCGGCGACTCGTCGTCCGACGGCGCGTCACCCGGCGGTCTGGTGGCGACACTCCGCGCGACGATCACCTCGGCGAGCTCCTCGAGCTTCTCCACCCAGTCGGCCGCGTCGCCGGCGGCACCGCTCGGCCCCGCCTCGGGGATGCGGTGCCGAGCCAGCGCCACCAGGACCGCGTGGAGGGCTCGGTCCCGCGCCCTTGGGGCGAACGGCGTTGCCCCGGTGGCCTCGACGTGTCGATAGAGCGTGCGATGGTACGCAGCGAAGTTCTCGTAGTGCGAGAGGTCGCGACTCCGACCCGAGTTGTAGACGGTGACGACGAGCCCCGGCATGCGTCGGCCGACACGTGAGGTGGCCTGGATGTACTCGGAAGTCGTCTGCGGTTGACCCATGACGACCATCAGGCCGAGCCGGTCGACGTCGACGCCGACGGAGATCATGTTCGTCGCCAGGACGACATCTGCCGCGTCGACCTGCCCACGCCGCCGCTCGAGGATCTCGAGCTCGTGCGGGATCTCCGAGGACCTCTTCCGCGAAGTCATCTCACGAACGTTCTTCGGCTCGCGGAGCGTCTCACCGCGCCGACGGGCGATGACCTTCATCTGGTCCGGGACGTCGTCCAGGACCTGGATGTAGGCGCCACCGAGGATGCGCAGACTGTTGAAGTAGCCGAGCAGCGTCCAGTAGAGGTCGGCCGAATCGTCCGTTTCGGGGACAACAGAGGCCGATTGCAACAGCGACGCGTACACCCGCACCATGAGCGTCGTCTGGCTCGCGCCGGGTGCCATGGCACCGACGTACTCGCGACTGGCCTTCTCCGTCCGGGGCGCCTCAACGGCGAAGAACGAGTGGCGGTGGGTCAGGCCCGGCGGGGGGAACTGTCGGGCCGTCCGTGCGAAGACCGCCCGGACCTGGTCCGAAGCGCGCCGGATCGTCGCGGTGGACGCCACGACCTTGGCGGGTGCGCTACGACCGGCAATCCCGTCAACGGCCGTCTCATACAGCCCCACCATCGTGCCCAGGGGGCCACTGATCAGGTGCAGCTCGTCCTGCACGATGAGGTCGGGGGGCAGGAAGTCGTGGTCGGGGTCGGACACCGCTCCCCCGGCTCCGAGCAGTGCGCCGACCTCACGCTTCCACGGCATCATCGCGAACTTGTCGACGGTGCCGATGACCAGCGACGGGCGATTGGCGTAGACGTCGCTGTCGATGATGTGGACCGGCAGCCCGTTGCGGAACGCGCAGGCGTCGTTGCCGCACGCCACCCGCATCCAGGTCCTGTCGACGACCTCATAGTTGAGGTGGTCGAGGGCGCTCCCGCACCACGGGCACCGCCTCAGCTGGACGGGGTCGCTGGCGTCGTCGTCGGAGTCTCGAGCGCCGGGTCGGCGCGCCCGTTGGAGCACCCGGCGAGCAGTGTCCGCGTCGTTCGGCGTGGAGGCCTGGCCGACCCAGAGCCCGATGGAGACCGGCGCCGTGTTCGGAAGGTGCTTCTGACGTTCGATCTCCAGTGCGCAGATGAGGCCGGTCGCGCGCTGGTACTGCTGCAGCGTGAGGAGGCGCAGGGTGTACCGCATGAGCACCGAGACGCCTGCCGCCCGGGGGTCGCGCAGTCGCCGAAGAAGGATTGCGATACCGATGATCCCCAGGTAGGCCTCGGTCTTGCCTCCACCGGTCGGGAACCACAGAAGGTCGGCGATCTCTCGGTCGGAATGTTCGGCGTCCGCGAGCCCGGACAGGTTGACCAGGATGAAGGCGATCTGGAAGGGCCGCCACTGGGCCCCGTCGGTCGAGGGCGGATCGCCCACACCGCCGCTTCGGTGGTGCTCCTGGCGGCTGCGCTGCTGGGCCATTGCGCGGTTGGTCAACTGGAAGGCGCGACGGACATTGTCGTCGGACCTCAGAAGCTCGAGGCCGGCTTCCATCCGGTCGGACGCAGCACGTGCTTCCCTCATGTGCAGCTGGAGCGTCGCCTCCTCCTCGTCGTCGAGCGGCTCGGTGACGGAGGCGGTCAGGCCGTCGATCCAGTCGCGGTAGTCGACGATGAGCCGCTCGAGGACGTCGAACGAGTCGTCCGCGGCCAGCGCGTTCATGGACAGGTCGAGTCCGTCACCCCCGGCTGCCTCGCTCAGGAGCAGCTCATAACGGGGCAGGTAGGTCGTCTCCACCCCATCCGGGTCGGTGCCTTCCCATGCCACGGCACAGCCGTGACCGACCGCGAACGATCGGACGTCCCGGAAGAGCAGCTGCTGGGAGCGGATCTCGAGCTCGTCGATGCCCGCCACGGTTGCGGCCGGGCGCTCACGCAGTGATGAGTTCGTGGCCCGCGCGGCGATGCGCGGTCGGAACCATGCGAAGGCGTCCTTCTCGCCGGGCGGTGCCGTCTGCGTGTTGACCAGCGTGAGGGTCATGGCGATCGTTCCGCCTCGCGGCTCGCGGCTGTGGACGACGAGCTCGAGGCCGTCCACGACGTGCAGGCGTTCCAGCCGAGGGGGATGGGCTAGGACGAGGGTCGGCTCGGCCTGCACGTCGACGGCCCGCCACTCCGTGTCGCCGACCGACTCGTATCTCGTCGCAGTGACCAGCACCTCGAGACTCGCGTCGGGGGTGTGGTCGAGGGCGACGGTGAGCCCCATGGAGCGGGGGTAGCGAACGCGTGACATCGAAACAGCCGGGTCGACGACATTGTCCGGCGCGTCACCACCGGCCTCGGCCTCGACGTCGTTCTCGACGTCCTCCTCGATCGACATCTGAACCGGGGCGTCGGCCTCGACCTCCGGAAACAGCACGCCCATCACGAAGCGGGACAACGGCGCCTCGTTCAGCGTGGTGTCCTGCGGGCCGCCGAGGAGGTCCTCCGACAGGCGCTGGAGCACAAGCGCCCGGGTGTCGTACGCCGGTCCGAGACCACTCATGACGCTCACTCCCACTCGAAGGAAATCGGCCCTGAGACGCGCGCGCCGACCCAGAGACCGTGCCGCCCCGGCCCGTCACCGTACGGATCGTCGACCAGGGTCTCTGTGCCCTCGACTGCCCCACCGACGAGGTGGGGCACCCGATCGCCGTAGGACAGTCGACGGACCAGCCGGCCGAAATCCTCGCCCGTCCGTGCCACGACGAGATCGTCCACTGCCGCCACCCATGAGGGCAGCTCCTCGCTCTCGACCGTGATGATGTCATCGGTGCGCGACCAGACCACCGCGGCGCGCCCGGCCGCTGCGATGTCTTCTGCAGTCGGGCCGCGGTGTCTCGCGTACTGAGGTTCGAGGATGAGCCCGAGCGTGCCGTGCCCGCGCGGCGAGGTCCGCAGCCAGACGCCTTCGCGAGCGTCCTTCCTCCAGAACTTCGTGGAGATCCCGCGGCCACGGGTCAGTCGCGAACGACCTCGCGACATGGCCACGAACAGGCGCCTTGCTGCCGCTGACGCTGCGCCGTTCTCCGTGAACCACGACTCCGGGTCGACCAGGACCACGTTGTCGAACTCCTGACCCTTTGCTCGGTGGACGGTCGAGGCGATGACCGCGCTGCCGGGCTCGCGCAGCAGGGTCGGTGGATACCGACGGGAGCGAAGGCCCACGGAGAGGTCGCGAAGAACCAGCCCACGTCGCGATCCAGCGACCTTCACGAGGATGCGCCACTTGCCCTCTGCGTCTGCGAGGTCTGAGCCGTTGGCAAGGTCCATGAACTCGTCGAACGAGATCGACAGGGATTCCCGATCAGCAAGCAGTGACGCGATCCAGGGTGCAAGCGAGGGATCGCCCGCGCCCGCAGCGAGCTCGACCGGTAGACCCAAGGACGACATCCGTGCCGCGACGAGCCCGGCGCGGGCGTTCGTGTCGCACAGCAGTGCTGTGGTGCCGCTCCACGAGGCGATGTCGTCCGCGGCATCCTCATCGAGCTGACCGAGTGGCGGCAGGTCGGCGGCGAGGTCGCGCAGCCGCAGGAGCTGGTCTGATTCGTCGAGGAGGGTGAGGTCGGTCCGTGCCAGGGCGACGGCACGAGCCTCCGACGACCGTGAACGGTATTCACCTTGGAGCATGACGGTCTCGGCCTCGAAGCGCTGCCGCACCGTCTCGAGGAACGTCTCGGACGACATGTCATCGTCGACCTCGAGCTGGAAGTCGTAGAGGCTCTGCATCGGATCCCCGAGGAGGGTGAAGCCGACACCGTCCTCGAACCCCCGGTCGAGGAGGGCCAGGACGAACTTCGCGCGCACTCCCACGACATCCTGGACCTCGTCCACGATGACGTGTCGCACATCGGGGAAGACGGGTGCGTCAGAGTCCTCCAGGAGTCGCGTGGCGCGCTTGATCGAGTCGTCGAAGCCGGTGAATCGCGGCTCCGTCTCTTCGAGTTCACCTCGGACACGAGCCGCGAGCGAGTCGATCGTGGCGCAGTCGACGCCCCGTCCTTCGTCGACGACGTCCTTCGTCCGCGTGCGCACGACGTGAACAGCCACATTGGAGAAGGAGATCACCAGGATCTCCTCCGGGTAGACGTCGTGCTCGATCAGTCTGCGGCAGCGCTCACCCACCACCTCCGACTTGCCTGCACCGGGGCCGGCGATGACGATCAAGCGCGCGTCGGAAGGGTTGGATGCGGCGCGCTCCTGCGCCGCATCGAGTGTGGCGACCTGCGTCATAGTTCGCGACCTCGACCCCAGAGATGCTCGAAGTGACGGAAGGCGAACTCCTCGCCGAAGTTCGTGAGGTTGTCGGCGACGTTGACGATGAGGACCTCCTCCTTTCCTCCATTGAGGGGACCGCGAAGCCCTCTCCCGATCATCTGCTGGTAGACGTTCGGGCTGAAGGTGGGCCGGGTGATGAACACGGCGTCGACCTTGGGGACGTCGAAGCCCTCGGTGAAGACGTTGTAGTTGGTCAGGACCCGAACGCGCTTCGCCTTGAAGTCGTCGACGTAGCGGCGGCGTGCGTGCGGATCGGTGGTCCCGGCGACGGCTCTCGCCTCGACACCGTTGTACGTCAAGAGCGCAGCCAGCACCTTGGCGTTCTCGACGGAGGTGGCGAACAGCAGAGCGGTCTCGTCCTCGGGGAGATCGAGCACCGAGCTGACGATCTCGTTGTTCCTCTTGTCGTCCTTCCCCAGACGGTTCTCGACGGACTCGGGGAGGCGGCGCATCTGCGTCGCATGGTGGATCTCGTCCTCGGTGAGCTCGAGGTCGGCTCCCCGCAACTCACGATGGCGGATGCGGGCGAGCACGCCCTCCTGCTGCAGATAGCCGTAGACATCGTCGCCCGGAAACACACCCTCGTCGAGGAGGTTGCGGTGGTAGCGGTTAGCGAGCTGCTCCGTCTCCGTAGCGTTGAACCCACGGAACGGCGTGGCGGTAAGGCCCAGTAGCGGGGTGGTCAACTCGGCGACCCGCTTCGTGCCACCCATTGCGCTGAGCGTCCGCGTGTACTGCTGGCCGATCGAGCGGTGCGCCTCGTCGACGACGATAATCGACGGATTGGCGAGCCAGCCGAACGACTCCTCCCATGCGCCGTCGTTGCGCTGGACAACGGCGTCGAGCTTCGCCAAAGAGGCCACGACAACCTGGTGCCCGTCGCGCTCGTTGGGCTCGTTACTGGCCCACAGCCGGCTCAGCGTCATGGGCGTGCCGGCTTTGCCCTTGGCTCTCCACACCTGGGACCAGGTCTGGGTGGCCTGCTCGCAGAGCTCGTCGGTCTCGGCCAGCCAGAGGATCCGCACGTCCGATTCGGAGATGGACATGTACTCGACGAGTGCCTGAACGGCCACGCGCGTCTTGCCGGCTCCCGTCGGTAAGGACAGGAGCCCTCGACGCATCTCGCTCGCGGGATCCAGCAGCTGCTGCACGCGGTCAGCAATGCTCCGCTGGTACTCGTGGAGCTCGCCGAGCACCGGTGGTCCTTCCACCTCCATCTCGGCCTCGCGACGCATACCCGAGAAGCCCGCGAACTCGATGGGAAAGCCGAGCTCGCGGACCCACTCACGCGCGTTGCGCTTTCCCGCCCAGATCGACGGCGGATCGAGCCCCCTTCGCTTGAGACTGGCAGCGTGGCTCTGCAGAATGCCGTACCCGTCCACCGCGAGCGCGAGCTGCGCGAGCTCCCTGTCCTCGAGGTCGCGATCCGTGACGTGTGCCAGGCCGTCGAGGGCGGCCGCGGGAACGGCAGCCTTGAGCTCCTCAACCCCGACGGCCAGCAGAAGCTTGTCGAGCACCTCAGGGGTCGCTGCTATGTCCTCCCGCAACTTGTTCCGACGCTGCTCCTCCATTCGTCGGAGAATCACGTCGGGCTTGAAGGTCGCCTCGAGGGCCCGTGCGACCTGAGCCAGGATCCCCCTCTCGTCCTCCGCGGTGACGAAGATCATCCGCTCGTCGAGATACTGCGGAAGAGGCCGTGACTGTTGCCCGGCCGGGGTCGAGGTCAACAATTCCAGGCGCTTGCACGGCTGCACCATAATGTCGGCCTGGCCAGGGTCGAGTGAGAGCCTCAGCGGAGGAAAACGGTCGAGGAGCGGGTACGGTTCACCGGCGAGGTCGTAGTCCACACTCTCGGTGAGCATGTCCTCACCGTCGTGCATCCCCCAATGGTCACGAAGGGCGCGGAAGTCGTCCTCAGACAGCGCGAGAACCGACGGTACCTGGGCGGCTACGAGGGAATCGAAGACGTCGCTGCGCCAGGTGACCGCGGCTTGGTCGGCCGCCACCTCGACGAAGCCCGGGCCTCGTTGCACCCGAATTCGCTCCGGAGGTGGTTGTCCCACGAAGGCAGCCCACGCGTAGGTCAGGAACCGACGGAAGTCCGGCCATCCCTTGGCATCCTCGAGGATGGAGGCCCAGTCGGTCGGTCGGAGGTCCGCCGGGTCGTCCTTCAGTCCGAGCGCCTCTGCCTGCTCGTCGGTCACGACAGGGCTAACGTAGGGCAGAGGCTGCTCAACACCATCGATCTCCACCATGGCCTCGTTCCAGCGAAGGCAGCGAGGGACCGGCTGCACACCGATCTGCGTGCGGAGGCGCCCGTGCTCGCGCAGGTGGTACCAAGTCATATCGGGCACTGACTTCTGCGTCGACGCCCCGCCACTCCGGGTGATGCGCCAACGCTCGTCCCCGATCAGGTGGCGCATGACCTCTTCGGTCAGCGCGCAACGACCCTCGTCCGAGAGGCGCGACAGGGTCTCCAGAGGCCAGAGCGCCCGTCCTTCGTCGATATCAATGGCCGCATCGGCCAGTCGGGGGTGACCCGTCTTCTTGCGGAACGCCTCGCGTACGTCATCCTCTCGGGCTGCACGCCATGGCTCCATGGGCGGCGAGGCCAGGCGTCGCGGCTTGGATACGAGACCCAGACGTGCGAGCAAGGCTAGGTCCTGCTGATGGAACCGCGGATCGACGAGGAAGTCCCCGTCGCGGGAACCGTCCCCTGGGATGACCTCCCCGGCCAGAAAGACGCCTCCCGGCCCCTTCCACTTCCCTGAATACGTGCGCACCCGCAAGCGGTCAAGGATGGCCTCGCCCAGAACGTCGCGGAAGATCGCCTCGGACTCCTCGACCGAGTTCTTCCGAGAAGCGCCCCACACGCGCTCCCACCGAATCTCGCGCTCGGTCAGTTCACTGCGCAGCTCGCCCGCATGATCGAAGATCTCGATGCCGAGCCGTGCAAGGGCCCGAACGACTCCGCTGTCCGCTGCAAGCACCGGGTCGATCGTCAGCCTCCCGGAGTGCTCGCCGCCGCCCGGGAGAAAGACCTGACCCCGTCGGCACCCGTCGACCGATCCGTCGTCCAAGAGGAGAACCCTGGCTCTCGTGAGCTCGTCGCGCTCATGAGGCAGACGCGTGATGAGCGCGGCCACGAGTTTCACCGCGGCAGCCGATCCCTCGACCGTGGGGTCCTTCACGAGGTGCTCTACCCACAGGCGAAGAGACACGGCCTCGCGATTGTGGTAGCCCATGAGGCGCGTCACCTTGGAGCGGTGCTCAGCGCTCATGACAGCGTGGCTCGTCCAGTTGTCGGGGTCGGGGCATGCCGATGCCCACAAGGCGAGCTCGTCCTGCATCAGCCCTTCGGGATGCAGCCGCACTCGGGTGGGGTGGCGGAGACCTCCGGCGAGCGTGGGAATGCATTGGCGTTCAGACACCGCCCGCATAACCGGTTCGTTGAGCACATCGTCCGCGTGGTTTCGGGCTTCCTTTCCACGCGCTGGCAGTACATCGAGGATCACCGTTGGTCGATCGGACCGGTGGACAGTGGAGAGGGCTTCGCCGACCAACTTCGGCAGGACGGTGGTGAGGATCTCGTCATTGAACGGCCCTGCTAGCAGGGACTCGCGGTCGTCAGCGAGCTTCCATGGCGCATTGATGATCCCCGAAAGCGTCGTGCCTGACGACGTAGGGAAATACGCCCAGAACGTCCCGACACCCTTGGGAGCTCCTTCGAGTGGCGCTGCCCACGCGACTTCGACGCTCTCCCGGGCCGCGGAGTACCCACCGTCGGCCAGCGCCGCCTTGCTCGGCTGGTGCCGCTCGGACCGCACGACCCACACCGACCGCCGACTCGCGTCGTCGAGCACCATCGCCCCTTGGTCGTCTCTGGTGAGCGTGATCGACCGGGCGACGCCGGAGGCGGCGCGGTCCTCAAGTCCGAGCCGCTCCACCTGTTGCGAGAAGAGGAGGAACTGAGCAGGGAACTTCTGAAGGCTCTCTGCGAGGACCTCCCGACCACGTCGGATGGGTGCGACCACGACGGTGGTAGCCCATTTCATCAGGCCCGTGAGCACGGGGTCGTCGCGGCTTGCGTCAGTCGGGTCGACGGCGCGGGCCCAGCGCATGACCGGATAGTGGTGGAGCCCGGGGACGATGGCGGCCAGCTCGCGCTGCGCCTCGTCCTTGTCGAAGATGAATGACCCCGATCGGCTCAGAACTCGGGGACTGTCGGTGACGGCCAGGAGCGACTTGAACCCCAGACCGAACCGACCGATCTGATCGTCTCGCTTCACGGAGTCGTGCGTCCCCATGAGCGCGACAACGCCGTTCACACTGAAGGGCTCGCCGGAGTTGCCCACATATAGGCAGTCGGAGGTCAGGATGACCTCGCATCGGCCGGACTCGTCCCGCATCGCATCGGCCGCATTCTGAACCAGTTCGAAGAGCTGGCGGCGGGCGTACGCACCCTCTGCAATGGAGCGCTCGATGTTGGCATCCTGACCCATTCGCCGAGGCTCGTGGCGATACGTCCCGAGGGCCGTCCGGCTCTGTTCCTCCACGGCGGCCGCGACTGCACCGTCCAGGCCCTCCCATACTGAAGCCACGTTCTGAAATCTCCCTCGCTTACGCCCGCCACCCCCTCCGAGTGGCTCAGCTAACGCAGCCCGTCGACGACGCTCTGGTCCTTGACAGGATGTACGCGTACTGCCTATCACGCGGTTCCGGCCGGAAGTGACGTTGGGAGAATCCCACTCTCTGGTCTCGCTCTCGCCGAATCCCTGGAGGCCCTGAAGCGGTATACCGCTCAGCCGTGGCCACGATTCGCCGCACTCCGGCAATCGAGGAGTCGGTTGGCAGTCACTCCTTCGGGATGTCCTGGACGGCACACGGGAGCGGCAGTGTGAGCGCTGCCTCGACCCGGTCGGCAGCATCCCTCACGTCCTCGTGCTCCCAGATGCGCACGGATCGCCATCCGAGCGCCGCAAGGCGACGATCGGTGTCGCGATCTCGCTGAACATTGCGGCTGAGCTTCTGGGCCCACCAAGCGGAGTTGTTGACCGGGTTCGTCGCATGCTGGGGACAGCAGTGCCAGAAGCACCCGTCAACGAACACGGCGACCCGGAACCGCGAGAAGAGGATGTCTGCTCGTCTGCGCGGCATCCCGGGGAGCGGGGCATCGACTCGAAACCGGCGGCCACGGGAGTGGAGAAGCCGGCGCAGGGCGACCTCAGGCTCGGTGTCACGACGGCGCTGGCGGCTCATGCGTGCACCCACCGACGGACTCCCGGGTTGGGGCATGACGACATCCTGACACCGCTTGTGTAGCGTCAAGATGCGTCGCACCGCCGGCTAAACTCGGCGACATGTCATCCCTACGTCAGCGATCAGCTCGCTCATGAAGCGGCTCACCGAGGTGGATGACGTTCTACCCCCGTTCTCACCAGGTGAGGCGGGGACCGAGACAATTACCAGCATCGATCTCTTCGCCGGCGCCGGCGGACTTACGGCGGGGCTCCATCAGGGCAGCGATCGCATCCGCACAGTCCGCGCCGTGGAGCACGACATTGCGGCAGCGGCGACCTTCGAGGAGAACCACGGACGGAATCTCGTCTACGCCAGCGGGATCGAGGAGTGGCTGGCTGAAGAAGAGGTTCCACAGGTCGATCTGATCGTGGGTGGCCCACCCTGTCAAGGTTTCTCCCAACTCAACAGAAACAGGGTCGGCGTCGAACGGAACGCCCTTTGGGAGAAATATGCTGTGACCATTTCTAGAGCACAGCCGAAATGGTTTGTGATGGAGAACGTGTCGACCTTCCTCAAGGCGCGTGAATACCAGCAGTTATTGAGTTGGACCGAGCGGAACGGCATCCTGTCCAATTACGTGGTGGATGCCCGAGTGCTCCTCGCTGCAGACTACGGGGCACCCCAGAAGCGTCGTCGGACCGTCGTGATCGGCCACCGTAGAGACGTTGTGGCGCCCGGCTTTCCTGCGCCCACTCACGACCGCAGTACGCACCTGACTGTGGCTCAGGCCTTTGCAAATGTTCGGCCCGCGGTCACCGATATCGACCTCCCTCACCCCCGAACGACTGAATTCTCTGGACGTTCGTTTCCTGGACCTTTCAGAAGCGACGAACTCCACCTGACCCGTCACTATCAGGAGCTGTCACGACGCCGCTTCAGGGCGATCCCTGCGGAGGGGAATCGCTTTGATCTGCCGGACATGTTGAAGACCCCGTGCTGGCGTGCTCACACCTCAGGTTCAGGCGACGTGATGGGCCGTCTCTACGCCGATCGCCCCTCGGTTACCATTCGGACAGAGTTCTTCAAACCCGAAAAGGGTCGATACCTCCACCCCACTGAGCACCGGGCGATCACTCACTTCGAAGCTGCACGCCTTCAAGGCTTCCCTGATGGCTATCTCTGGGTTGGCACAAAGGCCGAGATTGCCCGCCAGATAGGCAACGCCGTCCCGCTAGCTCTCGGACGGGCCCTCGGAGCAACGATCGCTCAGGCCGCCCGCCTATGACGGCAGTGCCGGGTCAACCACGCGCAGGCCGATGACCCACGGCAGCAGGGACTCAATGAGGGCTCTTCGCCGCGGACTGTGGGTCCCGGAGGAGGACGACGTCACCCTGAGACGGTCGCGCGACACCTCCCCAGCGAGGTCCCTGGCAACCCAGCTGGAGCCGGACCCAACTACGCGAGTATCGCATTGCCCGGCGTCCAAGGCAGCGCACTGTAGGTTCGCCGCCTCCCAGCCGTAGTCCCCCCGCCGCCGCGCCACGCTCACCCCCAAGACTCGTAGGTGAGCGAGTCGGTAATGGCCCACCAGCCCACGGGGCGCAGTCGCCGACCTCGCGGTCGAGCGTGTCGAGAGGCCACTGACTTCCACCGACATGTAGGGACGTGCTCAACGATTCACCGTCCTGGCCTGCGGTGCAGCGTGACAAGCTCAGTCCTATGGATCCTCGACTTGTCCAGGTGGGAGAGACCGTTCGGTACGCCCGGACCAGTTCGCTCGAGGCGGTATACGAGGGATACCTCAACTGGCACCACCTGACCAGATCCCCGCGACAAGCGGACCTGCGGATGATGTTGGAGCGGGGGATCAACCAGGTGGCACCTATCACCGCCAGCGATTATGAGCGTCGGCCGGCGATCGTTATCCGGTCGAGCCCGTGGAAGGCGGGCTCCGAGGACACCCCGTGGCATGACGAATTCGACCTCGATCATGGCCACATCCGATACTTCGGGGATCATAAACCCAAGACACTGGGTCCGGTCGGGAGCACCCCTGGGAACCGCGCCCTGCTCGAGGCCTGGCGGCTCCATTCCGCGAACTCGAGACAGGAACGCCTCCTAGCGCCGCCGTTACTCGTCTTTGCCGCCAGACCGGAGGTGAGGGATGGGCGTCGACTCGAGAAGGGGTTCCTCGACTTCGCTGGCGTCTGCGTGATCGAGCGACTGGAATTCGTGGTGCAGCGGGATCCTAGGAGTGGCACCAGCTTCCCGAACCTCGTCTTGGACCTTGCTGCCGTGCGGCTCGACGAGAACGACGAGGTCGATTGGCGCTGGATCGACGACCGGCGCGATGCCGCTCTTCCCGCCTCCCTCACACTGGATCACGCTCCCGACAGCTGGCGAAAGTGGGTGGAGCGAGGGCGAGTCGCGGTGCCCGCACTCCGCCGGCGAGTCATGAGCAGCCGTGTACTCAGCAAGGCCGCCCAGTTGCCGGTGCCCGGCAGCGCCGAGGACGCACTGCTTGAAGAGGTGTACCGGTTCTTTGACGGCCGGAAGCACGCATTTGAATTGCTTGCGTCTCGCGTTGCAGCAGCAGTCATGGATTCGCGGGGCGGTAGCTACTCTGAGATGTGGTTGACCCGGTCCGGCGGGGACGGGGGCATGGATTTCGTCGGTCGCCTTGACGTCGGCCACGGCGTCGGCAGCAGCCCCCTTGTCGTGCTCGGTCAGGCCAAGTGCGTCCGACCCGACACGGGCGTCAGCCCCGACCAGGTGGCGCGACTCGTTGCCCGGTTGCGCCGGGGATGGGTCGGTGTCTTCGTGACAACTGGGGTGTTCAGTCGCCAGGCCCAGGTCGAGATCGTCGACGACGCATACCCTGTTGTACTGATCTCGGGCAGGCGCCTGGCTGATGTGGTGAGGAAGATGGTTCACGAATCGTACGGCGGCGACCTGAGCCTCTTGCTCGAGGAGATATCAGCCACGTACCCGGACGCCGTCACGCACCGGCGTCCGGAGGAGGCGCTGTCGACGGCCTGACAGGACGCCCTACTTGAGGGACAGTGAGCACACGTGCTCGAAGTCGCAGGAGCCACAGCGCTTTCGTGCGTCAGCTGGGTTTGGGGCCGACGGGGTGGTCCGGAACTTCCTCCCCTGGATGGCGCTGGCGAGATCAGCTACCCGTCGGCGGCTCTCTTCGATCACCCCGTCCGCCAGGGGGACCTGCAGTTCGCGTTTGCCCGGGTCGGGCTCCGCCAGGTAACGGACCAGGCCCATTTCCGGCTCGTACTGCAACTCCTGCTTCGCCGCGATGGCGTAGATCGACACCTGGAGGCGCATCTCATCATGGTCGAGGGCTTGGTGTCGGTCGCTCTCCGCCTCCCCTGACTTGAAGTCGATGATGGACACCCGGGGCGGGCTGTCCATGCGCACGACATCGATGGCACCGGTGACGAGGACGTTCTCCTCCGGTAACAACACCTCGAACTCCCGCTCGGGCTCGAACTCGAGTCGTGACAGCTCGTCCCCGTAGGTCGTCACGTAGTCAGCGACGATCTTCACCCCCTTCTCCCGCATCAGCCGGGCCGGCTCCCCCGTGGTGTGACGGAGGTAGAACATCCCGGAGCCGACCAGCTCTGTCAGCCGCGCCTCGAGTGCGGCGGGGTCCTCGGCGAGGGCCGCCCACTCCGCGGACGAGAGGTGCACTTCGCGCATGAGGTTGTGCACGCCCCGTCCGTAGCCGAACGCCTGGTCGATTGTTGGAGTGAAACCGAGGACCTTGCGCAGATAGAAGTCGTGAGGGCACTCGATGAAGTACCGAAGGTCGGAGAACGAGGTTACGAGTCGAGACTCGTTGCTGGCGACTGCGGTCTCGAGAGTGACCGTTGGGTGCTCGCTGCCGCCCGTGCCGCTCTTGCCCCCCGCGGCAGCGACCATCGGCTCGAGCTGCCGGAAGAACTTCGAGGGCTTGCTCGAGGTGATGAAGAGATACCTCTCAGCTCGCGTCAGCGCGACGTACATGAGTCGGCGATCGCCGTCGAGGTTGTCGTTGTCTGCGAGGTACCGCGTCGACAAACGTCGGGCGAGCTCGTCGCTGTACGGAAGGTCCGGTCCCCTCTTGGCGAACTGGCTGGGGAAGCGACGTGACACGACGTCCGCGACGAAGACGGCCGCGAACTCGAGTCCCTTGACGCTGTGGATGGTCGACACGGTGACCGCGTCGGGGGAAACCATGAGAGGCGCCTCTTCGGGGCTCGCCTGCTTGCTGGCCCACAGCATCAGGCTTTGCACCTGATAGCGGAATCCGCTCGGGCTTGACCAGCCGGGTGTCTCGATACCTGTAACGAGGCCGCTGAGCTGGCCCAGGTGGAACATGGCCGTCTGCCCCCGATGGGATTCGTCGTCCCATCCGGAGACGGCCCCCTCGGCGAGTAGCCACTGGTAGACGGTTTGGGGAAATACGCGCCTCACGTCTCGCCGCCCCCGAAGGAAGTCGCGCAGGCCTTCGTCCTTGACGGAGGCAAGCACATCGGCCCCGATCCGATCGCCGGTCATCCGCCCTGCGATCGCGTCCGCGACGAGCAGCAGCCTCTCGGCAGCACCGTCAGGAACCGGGAGCCCTTCCCGAGTCAGACGGTCGTATGCGGCCGGTATTGCGTCACGGGCGCTCGGAGTTGCGACTCCGAGCTCGTCCTCCAGCCGGTTCCCAATTGTCCGCTTGTTCCATGTCGAGCGAGGGAAGTCGTCCCGGCCAACGCTCACGTAGAGGGCGGACGCGAACAGCAGCACTTCGGGCTGCGCGAACAAGTCAGGGCCCGCGCGGACCACCGCCGGAATGCCCGCGATGCGGAGAGCCTCCTGGTAAGTGCGGGCGTCGGTCGACGAGCGGACCAGCACCCCGATGTCGGAGTACGTGATGCCCCGGCTTCCGCCCCGGGTGTCGTGGAACGCGCCCTGGTCACCTTCGACCAGGCCCTGGATCGACTCCGCGATCCACAGCGCCTCATCCTCGCGGTCGTCGAAACCGACAGTCATGACGTGGGTCGGGTCGGCGTCGGTTCGTGTCACGCGGCCCGGAATCATGCTGGTCGCGGACATCGCCGCCGGAGGGTCGATCGTCGTGTTCCACCGGTTCGAGACGTCGACGATCCGAGAGGTTGAGCGGTAGTTGGCCGTCATCTCGAGCATCTCGCCGTCCGTCGCAGCGTGCACCTCGGCGGCGAGGTCGGCCATCAGGTCGACCCGGCCCCCGCGAAAGCCGTAGATAGCCTGCCGGTGGTCACCCACCGCGGTGAGGTGCCCGTTGGACCCGATGATCAGACGCCGGAGGTCGTCCTGCACCTGGTTGACGTCCTGCACCTCGTCGATGACCAGGTGCGTGGTGGACGATCGGAGCTCAGCGAGCTTGGCCGTGTCGGCATCGAGCCGCCGGACCAGCTCCGACTGCGACGTGCTGAAGTCGAGGAAGTGGCGGCACCGGAGGTAGGCGTAGTACTTCGCCGCGCACGACGAGAACGCCTCTGCCACGTCCCCGTCGCCGACGGGCTCGGCGAGCTCGGCCCCCTTGCACCACTCCGCCTCGTGGCCGAACTCGGGCCTCGGCGCCACCGGGAGATGCACCTGGAGGTGGTTGTACTCGTTGAGCAGGTCGTACGCCGTGAGGAAGTAGTCGATGGTGTCCGCCCGTGACGGCGGGTATGGCCTTCCTGCCCCGAGCGCTGACTGAAGGGAGTGGAGGCCCAGGGTGTAGTTGAAGCCCTGCTGGACGAGCGCGTAACGCGCCACATCATCGACAATTTCGTCGTTGTGGAACTCCTGTGGCCAGAGGGCCCGCAACTGGTTCAGGCAGTAGCTGTGGATCGTTCCGACATACATGCCGCCCAGGCTGGGGTCATCCCCGTCAGGCGAGATCGCCGACATGAATCGGCGGACGCGGAACTTCATCTCTTCGGCCGCACGCTCGGTGAACGTGAAGGCGACGATGCGGTCCTTCGGCACACCGTCCATGCCGTGCCACCACGCGATGCGCCGCGCCATGGCCTCCGTCTTACCCGCGCCGGCTCCAGCAACCACGAGCAACCGACGAGCTGACGACCGAACGACCTGGACTCCCTCGCTACTCATGCCCTCGAGCAAAATCGTCGCCACGTCGGGTCTGTCGTCAGCCGCTGTCATTCAATCCTCCGGAGTCTGTGGGATGGTGACGTGGGCGCGATCCGCCGGTCCTCCACGGTAGCGATGGAGTGCAACTGTGGTCAGCCGCGGTACTTGCCGGAGTGGTGCTCGTTCTCCCACATCCGAAAGTTGGTGATCTCCATGCCTAGGAGCCCGATCGTCGCGGTCACGACTGCCGCATCGTCGGTAAGTCCGATGCCCACCAGCAGGTCCGGAATAGCGTCGACGGGCGATACCACGTACCCGAGGGCGCCGAGGAGGGCGGCGAGTTGGGGGGTGGCGAGACTGTAGTCGCCGTTCTTGACTGCCTTCGCCAACCGCAGCAACACCAGGAACTCATGGCCCAAGCGAGCGAGGAGGTGCTTCGCCCTCCTAGAGTCACGGGCGCCCTCATCGAACGGCACGCTGATAGTGGTCATGGCTTGTTCCCTTCTTGGTGTGGTCTGCAGGTGTCCTCGTGACGACTCATGAAGAGGGTCGGGCACGGCGGCGCTGGTCTACGCCTGGCGGCGGCTGATGGTGATGACGGTGAGTAGTTCGCTGAAGTACTGCCGGAGGTCAGCCAGGAGCTCACGTCGTTCCTGACGTCTGGTGATGCTTGTGGTGTCGTCGCCGATCAGACCGCGGTAGCGCTGTACCTCGGACCGGCGCTCCTGAACGACGTTGTCCAGACCGGCCTCGACGGCGTGCTGGGTTTCAGTCCAGTACTGCGTGATGGCGTCGTCCAGGGCGCCACGAATGGTCTTCCCTCTCTTGTTGGGCTTGTTGAACCCCTTGACCACGGCCCTAGCAAGGCGCTTCTGCCAGTCCGAGCGGAACATCAGCCCAACGAACACGCCGATCGCGATGATGGCGACAGCGACACCGACCGGTCCTCCAAGCGCGGCCATGGCCGCCGTCATCGTGGCGCCACCCGCGGGCAGCGAGATGCCGATAGCCGACAGCCAGCCGGCAGCCTGGGCCGCAATGATGTATGCACCGAGATTGCCCAGGGTCGAGGCCCAGACCGCTAGTGCTCCCACAGCCGCGCTGCTCAGAGCGGCGCCGACGAAGGCTCCTCGCAGGTCGAAGGGGACAACCTCTATGCCACTGGCGAGGCCGATCTGGTGGATGGACCTGGTCAGCTCATCGAGCTCGCTGTCGACCGTCCGGCCGAACGTCTTGGACTCGCGCTCAAGGATCTTGGCCAGATCATTCTGCAGTTGGCTCACCACGAGGGCACCGACCTCCTGTTCCGCCGTCTTCTTCGGGTTCTCGGCCTCGCGGCCGATCCTCTTGAAGGCCTCGGGGCTGTAGGTGTCGCGTATAAGCTTCTCGACGCGCTCCGGGTCAAGGCGGTGGGTGAGAGCATCCTCCAGGGCTCTGTGGGACCGCTGCCTGTGGCGCTCGATCGCGTCCGTCAGGTTCGCCCGGGCCTTGTCCACCTCCTCCAGGACCTGGCCCGACGCCTGCTCGACGTCGGGATGTTCCTCGGACGCCTGCTCTGCCGCATCTAGGGCAATGACCTGCTGCTCGAGCGAGCCGACATATCCCTGCGCCGTCGAGGCGAGCTGCTCAGCAAGGTGCTCCAACGCCATCCGTGGCAACTGGACCCCCACGAGATCCATTAGCTCGGCCAGCAGCGGCTCCCCGCGGCTCCCTCCGCGGCCGTTGCTGTCATAGAAGGAGAACATGCGCTCCCGGATCCGCTCCGGGGTCCACGGAGCCGTCGCGGTCAGGACCCCGCCGTGTCCGGCGGGCTCGAGATCGTGGCGCGCATCGGCGTGCGTGTCGGCTAGGGCGTCCACATCGCCCTGCATGGCGGTGGCAAGCCGAGCCGCTCCACCATCGAGGATCTTGTGTACCTCCTCGTCGCTGATCCCGCCGTGGGCGTGCGAGGCGACGATGAACACGCGATCGATGGCCGGAGTCTCGAAGTACGGAGTCAGCGAGCGAATTCCCGGCAGGAGATACGAAATCTGGCTCGCGGACATGAACCCCGTCGTCGGGTTCAGCTGAACGAGAACGTGGGCGATCGTCTTAGCTGAGTGCGCAAGCAGGTCGTCGTCGTCGCTGGCGTCGTTGCCCGGCGTGTCGACCAAGTCGCACACTTTGAGGATCTCCGCGTCCAGGAACACAACCGCGTGTGTGGCGTCCGGCAAGCAGGCCCCAGGGCCGTGGCTGCCGATCGTTGCCAGCAGGTCAAGGTCACCGGCCGTCAAATAGTGCTGCTGCACGTGCTCCTCGTCGTCGAAATTCTCGATGTCGAACCCCTCACTTAGGATCATCACCGCGGGTTTGTTTTGTCGGCCGATGTTCTGCGCCAACCAGTCCGTCATCAGTTCCCCCATCCAGGCGGGCCGGTCGTCTACGTGCCGCAGCACCGTCACCAAACTGGTGGTGGGCTGGTAGCGAACCGGAAGCGTGCGGTTCTGTAGGAGTGTGTTGACGAACGTGGACTTCCCTCCGTCGAATGGCCCGACCACCAGGACCCGTGGCTTACGCATCACTCCATCGATGAATCGGTGTACCTCTGCGGGCCCCTTCACGCCACCATTGATGGCTCGTTGAGCTAGGCCCGGCCAGGAGTCCCCGACCGCTGTCATCGAGTGGGCGAACTGCTCGAGCTTTTGGTGCTGACCCAGCTCCACATCGGGCACAAGCTCGGACTTCATCTTGGTCCCGGTTAGGAGTTGCTCCACGGTCAGCCCCAAGACCTTCGAGAGCGACACCACCACATGCAGCGGGATGGTGTCCGGAGACCTCTCCCAGCGCGAGATCTGCGACTGATCGACCTCCAGGAGCTCGGCCAGCTGCGTCTGTTGCAAGTTCGCCTGAGTACGGAGTGACTTGAGATCTATTGCCGATGACTGCGGGCTCATACGGCGAGCGTACCATGCTCTGGTGCATGCGACCAGCAAATTATGCACTTACGCATATCGGGTGTACCACGTACTGCGGCCAGCTCGGCCGGCCGGCCGGCGCTGCACACGGCGGAGAGGCGGGGTTGGCGTCCCCGCCCTGCTGTCACGTGCTTGGTCGTTAGGCGAGGACACCGCAGCGTCTATTGCCTACGGTGACCGAGGCGCCTGGCAGAGCCGCGGCCTAAGAGGCGACCAGACCGATCCTGACGCCTCGGCCGAATACAGATGACGTGCGTTCGCATGCGAGGAGCCGTGTTCGCATGCCCGGCCACCGCCACAACTTGCACCGGTTGTAGCCCGGATTCGTACCCCAGAAAAGTACGGCAGCGGGGCGCGAGAATGGCGAGATCGGGTGCCTCGCAGTGCCCTGACCTGCGCTTATGCACCCGCTCACGGACCCCCTTCGGGGATTTTGCAAGCAGGGGGTTAGGGGTTCGAGTCCCCTTGGATCCACCGAAAAACCGCAGGTCAAACCGGGTGTGAACCCCGAACCTGCCGCCCACGAACCGGCTCTGGTAGCCGACGTGGTAGCCGATCCGGACCGCCAGCGCACGCTGGTAGCTGTTGGGAGGCTGGGAGAGACCGGTCCCCCCAGACATGGGAAGACCATGTCCACCAACACCGGCGACGCGATCCGCGTCATCGCAGATGCCCTGCTCCTCCAGAGCGC
>Ga0075163_10002561_pt1 | contig 24429 bp, 20 predicted proteins | sample JI1023141ADNA_FD_71478 | JGI IMG/M metagenome (GOLD analysis project Ga0075163, IMG submission 71478) | Wastewater effluent complex algal communities from Wisconsin, to seasonally profile nutrient transformation and Carbon sequestration -... | ecosystem: Engineered > WWTP > Effluent > Algae... | reverse complement strand
TTTCGATAAAGGCTCTGTAATCATTTTGAACAATTCATCTTTACCAATGATATAAGATAAAAATGTATTCGCAATTAAAAACGATAACAAAAAGAAAAGCGATAGTTTTGAAACACGCTTTATTACTTTATCAGCATTCCAAGCTTGATTTTTTAATAGTTTTTGATGACTTGCATCTCCATCAATCCAAAACTCAATTCGGCGGAACAACATTTCCATGAAAATTGTTTGAGGGCATGCCCAGCCACAAAACACACGGCCGTATATGACTGTAAACAATGCAATAAAAACAATGAAGGTAATCATACCAATACCAAAAACAAAAAAATCTTGTGGCCAAAATATTACTCCAAACAAAACGAACTTACGTTCCAAAATGTTTATTAAGAATAAAGGAGAGTCATTAATTTCAATGAACGGTATTCCAAAAAATAAAACTAAGTATAAATAACTTAAGTATTTTCTATAGTTATAAAACTTGCCTTTTGGCATGGAGGGAAACATCCAAACACGTTTCCCCGAACTATCTATTGTGGCAATCGAATCACGAAACGCATCTTTGTTATCGGAATGCCCACTATCATTATTCATAATAATTTATTTTTAAGCACTATATCAACCCCACAAATTCCATCAAATTAAGGCTTCTTCAAAGAATCAACTGGGGCAACAACACCTAATGAATCACTTACTACAGCAGTAGAATCAGTAACTGGCGCTCCTGCTTCAACATACACTTCACCTTGTGGTGCTTTTGCATTTGGAGGATTAGTTCCTTGAATTGATTTTATATAACTTGTAATTTGTGCAATTTGCATTGGAGATAAATCTTCTTTCCATGATTTCATTCCTTTATCAACCCAACCATACTTAATTGATTTAAAAATATCCACTAAACTTCCACCATGTAACCAAGCATTATCAGTTAAATTTGGTCCAACAGTACCTTCACCTAATTTACCGTGACACGCTGCACAATTAGCTACAAACACTTCTTTACCAGTTGCAATATCAGCAGCTTCCAACATCGTTACATTTGATTCATCTACATTGCCTGCTGAAGTTTTCATATATTCAGCTACTTCAGCTTTTCCTTGAGCAACGGCTTTGTTATACTCTTCTTCTTGCGAATCGCCCGTTTTTGAAATATGATAATGTGCCATGTATACAAATGCAATTACAATAGTTAAATAGAAACCATATTTCCACCATGGTGGTAAATTATTGTCTAACTCTTTAATTCCATCATAATCATGATCTAACAATATGTCTTTTTCATTTTCTATTTCTACATCGAAAGTCATTTTATCAAAGATAGAACGCTCAACAGGTTTCTTAACCGCTTCAACTGATGCGGAAACAACTTCAGCTTTATCTGATTTTAATAAACCTTTTAAAAGATTTAATAAAACTGTAAGCAAAGAAATCTCGCATACAATAATAAACATCATTATGAAAAATGTTGACATGTCTAATCCTCCTATTAGCCAATCAAATTTTTCAGCAATAACTGGAGTCGCTTCTTGAGCGCTTGCACTTGCAGTAGATAATAGCACTAAACCAACTATTGCTGCTGCTTTAGAAATATTAGCTTTTTCTGCGCGCTTCTTTTCAAGCTTTTGTTTTATGTAATCGCTCTTGGAAACATTTTTCAACACATTTGCAACCACAGCAATTAACACTAATAATAATAGTATAACCACAAACAACGCATTAAACAATGCATTTGAAAAATACGAACTAGATGACGCACTTGCTTCCTGTGCCCATATTAAGTTTGGTAGGATTAAAAATCCACTTAAAAAAACCAAAGCGTATATTTTATTTTTATTCATAATAATGATTTTTTGAATACTTAATCTTTTTCGTTTATTGGTAAATTAGCTGCGTTATCAAAATATTCTTTTTTGCCTCCGAACACAAACCACGTTACGCCAACAAAAAACAAAAAGAATATCAGCAATGATATCAAAGGATAGATACCTACATCCGTAATACTTTCTAAATAGTTAATGAATTTCATAGTTTCTGTTTTTATTTGTTAGCAACTGCTTTTGTTTTCATCTCCACTTTAATATCCTTACCTAAACGTTGTAAGTATGCAATCAAAGCAATAATCTCTCTATCGTTTAATTTTTCGATTCCTTCGGCAGCAACAAATTGTTTTACTTTTTCATCACTCATTAAATTTTTAGTGATTTCATTAGCTTGTAATTCCATATCTGATGCTGCTATCTTTTCGTAACCATCACCATACGGAACACCTAAACGTTGCATTGCTTTAATTTTCGCAACTGTGCTCGATACATCAATCTGATCGGTGTACAACCATGGGTAACGTGGCATGATTGAGTTATCCGAAGTTTGAGTTGGTTCAAACATGTGGAAGAAATGCCAACTATCTGGATACTTACCACCTAATCTAGCCAAATCTGGTCCTGTACGCTTACTTCCCCATTGGAAAGGATGATCATACACAAACTCACCTGCTTTTGAATATCCACCATCACCTTCGTTAGGTGCGTAACGCGCAACCTCACTTCTGAACGGACGAACCATTTGCGAGTGACAAGTATAACATCCTTCTCTTACATAAATATCTCTACCATGTAGTTCAAGTGGCGTATATGGTTTTACGCTTGCTATTGTAGGTATGTTCGACTTAACTAAGAAGGTTGGAACAAACTCTATAATACCACCAATTGCAACGACCACTAATGCAACAACCATTAACTGAATTGGCTTACGCTCAATCCATCTGTGCCAATGCTCTTTGTGAGTTGTTTCATAATTTTTTTCTAATGCTGGAGCTTCTGCCGCTTCATCTGCTAGGAAGTTTCCTGCTTTAGCAGTTTTCATTAAGTTCCAAACCATCATTATTGCTCCAACTAAATATAATGCTCCACCCGCAGCACGAGCAGCGTAGAAAGGAATCATTTTATTTACTGTATCCATGAACTGCCATTTTAATTGCCCTTCCGGAGTAAACTCTTTCCACATTAAACTTTGCATAATACCTGACCAATACATTGGAACGGCATACAATACAATACCTAAAGTACCAATCCAAAAATGCATGTTTGCTGCTTTCTTCGAATATAATTCTGTTCTAAATATTCTTGGTATTATCCAATACAAAATACCAAATGTTAAGAATCCATTCCAACCTAAAGCTCCAACGTGAACGTGAGCAATTGTCCAATCGGTAAAGTGAGAAATTGCATTTACATTTTTAAGAGATAACATTGGCCCCTCAAAAGTTGCCATACCATAAGCGGTAACTGCAACAACTAAGAATTTTAGTACAACATCTTCACGCACTTTATCCCAAGCTCCACGAAGCGTTAATAAACCATTTATCATACCACCCCAAGATGGTGCAAGTAACATAATTGAAAACACAACACCTAAAGACTGTGCCCAATCAGGGGTTGAAGTATATAATAAGTGATGTGGGCCTGCCCAGATGTAAATAAAAATTAACGCCCAAAAGTGGATGATAGATAATCGATATGAATAAACTGGACGATTAGCTGCCTTAGGTAAGAAGTAATACATTAAACCTAAGTATGGAGTAGTTAAGAAAAATGCAACCGCATTGTGACCATACCACCATTGTACTAATGCATCTTGCACACCTGCATACCATGAATATGATTTCCAAAATGAAACGGGAATTTCGATTGAGTTTACAATGTGTAATAATGCAACGGTAACAAATGTTCCGATGTAGAACCAAATTGCAACATATAAATGACGCTCCCTACGACGAAGGATTGTTCCAAACATGTTCCAACCAAAAACCACCCAAATTAACGTGATTAAAATATCAATCGGCCACTCTAACTCTGCATACTCTTTACCAGTTGTTTTTCCAAAAGCAAGAGACACCGCTGCTAGCACAATAATTAATTGCCAACCCCAAAAGTGAATTTTACTTAATAGGTCACTAAACATACGCGCTTTTAATAAACGCTGTAAAGAATAATAAACCCCCATAAAAATACCATTACCAACAAATGCAAAAATTACTGCGTTGGTATGAATTGGTCTAACACGACCAAAAGTCGTGTATGGTAAATTCATATTTACAGAAGGAAGGAATAATTGTAATGCAGCAAGTAGACCTACTAGCATACCAACAATTCCCCAAAGCATTGTAGCGTAGGCGAACCATTTTACAATTTTGTTGTCGTAATTAAATTTTTGCAGTTCCATAATCTATTTTGTTTCTGTTTTATTGGTTTTTTGTTCTACTTCATTCTCAAATAACATCCTAACTGATGGCGTATAATCATCTTCGAATTGCCCTTTTTTAACCGACCATATAAAAGCTCCTAAAAAGCCAAGGGCGATTATCAAACTTGCTACTACTAATACAACTATAACTCCCATATTTATTCGTTTCAGGTGTCAAAATTATTTTTTTTAACATTTAGCATGCATGACTAATGTCAAGGCTAAATATGATGATTATCATGTTTTTTAACTCTCAACGCTAGCAATGAACTCATACCTACTGTAAATAATACTATACTAACCGAACTTACCGGCATCAAAATGGCTGCTATTACTGGCTCTAAGTCGCCTTGCACGGCAAAATACAAACCAACAATGTTGTACATAATGGATATAATGAAGCTTCCTAAAATGATTGTTTTTTGAGCTCTTGCATAAGCAATTAATTTATGAAAAGCATAGAAATGATCGCCCGCTAAAATAGCATCACATGCAGGAGAAAAATTATTAGTATTATCCGATACGGCAATTCCAACATCACTTTGCGCTAAAGCTCCTGCATCATTTAATCCATCACCAATCATCATTACTTTTCTACCTTCAGCTTGTAGTTTTTTTATGAATTGTAATTTATCTTCTGGTTTTTGATTAAAAATCATGGTGGCTCTATCGCCAAAAAAGTTTCTTAGTTTTTCCTCTTCGCTATTGTTATCCCCAGAAAGTACTAATAAAGTAAATTTCGATTTTAAATTGCTAATCAATGCCTTTAAACCATTACGGTATTTGTTTTGAATAGTGAAATATCCGTAGAATACATTATCAATAACAACATACACCCTACTTCCATGCTCCACATCTTCGCGCACATTTTTAACATCTACATATTCTAGTGAGCCCGCTTTAATATCTAAAGAATTAACTGATCCATGCAAACCTCTTCCTTTTTCTTCACTATAATCACTTACTAATTGTTTTGTTGTAATTGGAAGCTCCAGCGCAATTAATCTACTTAAAGGATGGCTCGATTGCCTGAATAAATATCCTAGAGCTTCTTTTTGCTCAGCATTTAATTCTTTTCCTTGATAGTTTACTTTTGATTCGTTTTGACGGGTAATTGTTCCTGTTTTATCAAACACGATGGTATCAATGTCTTTCATTCGCTCCAAGGCATTTGCATTTTTTACATACAAACCTAATTTGCCCAACATACTTAACATATTTCCGTTTGTGAAGGTTGCGCTTAATAATAATGCACAAGGACAAGCAACAATAAGAACAGATGTAACAGCATCTAATATTTTTGATGTATCATTAAAATACCAATAAATAGATGCGCCTAAAGCAACTGAAAATAAAGCGTAAGTAAAATACCTACTTAATGCGTGCACAAAAGAAACTTTTTTCTCTTCGGCATTTTCTTTAAAGGCTTCATTATTCCATAATTGTGTTAAGTAGCTATGAGAAACTTCTTTTACCACTTCTAACTCTAAAGCTTGTCCAATTTGTTTACCACCTGCATAAATAATTTCGCCAATGGTTTTATTTACTGGAGCACTTTCGCCAGTTACAAAACTATAATCGATTTGCGCTTTTCCCAAAAACAAAATTGCATCGGCTGGGATAATTTCTTCATTATAAACCTTAATTCTATCTCCTACTTTTATATCCGAAACTGGGACTTGTTTTTCACTTCCATCACCGTTCAAAACTGTTATGCCTAAAGGGAAGTAAGCCGTAAAATCACGTTCAAACGAAAGCGAATCGTAGGTTTTGTTTTGAAAATAACGACCGATGAGCATAAAGAAAACAATGCCGCTCATACTATCTAAATAACCTGCTCCGCTTTGACTAAGAATTTCATAAACACTTCTGCCGAATGTGATTACAATGGCTAAAGCAATAGGAGCATCTATATTTAGGAAACGCTCCCGAAAACCTTTGTATGCAGAAACAAAAAAATCAGAGGCTGAATAAAAGAAAACTGGCAATGCCAATCCTAAATTCAAATAACTAAATAATTTATAAAGCGAAGTCTCACCTGCTGCTTGAATAGAGAAGTACTCTGGGAAACTAAGCAGCATAATGTTTCCGAAACAAAAACCTGCTAAACCTATTTTAATAATAGCAACGCGATTGTGTTTTGTTTTCGGCTTTTTAGAAACATTACTTAAGCTAATATGCGGTTCATAACCAATACGAGTTAACAATTCGGCCACTTTACGCAAAGAGGTTTTTTCCGAATCAAAAACTACACTTACTGTTTTCTTTAGGAAATTAACTTGAGATTTTACGATTCCTTTATCTAATCTACCAAGATTCTCGAGAAGCCAAACGCAAGAACTGCAATGCATCTGGGGCAAATACAATTGTGTGTGGCAAGTAGTTCCTTCGCTAAAAGAGATAAAACCTTTCTTCACATTATCATCATCCAAAACTGCAAACTTTCCTTCGCGTACCTTAAATTTTTGGGTGATACCAGGGTTTTTATCTAAATCATAATACTCACATAGGCTATTTTCATTTAGAATTTCGTAAACCATTTTACAACCTTCACAACAAAATGTTTTTTCTGCACTTTTTATTGTAGCTGTTGTACAAACGTCTCCGCAATGGAAACATGCCATTATACTTGTACTTGGTTGTTTTCTTTCTAAAATACTAGCCATAATTCTGAAATCAAAAGTAATTTTTGGTGTTAGCAGGTATAATGAGAAGGGTCAGTAGAGAATATGATATAGGTCAGTTTTTCCTACTTTACCCAAAAATTCATTCTGAAAAATTAAAATGTAGATTGACTAACATTTCGTAATTTTAAAGTCCAATTACAATTTAGATGAAAAACAAGATATTATCATTACTCTTACTTTTTACGAGCATTTCATTTGCTCAAATAAATATGGATGGCTTAAAAAATTTAGCCAAAGACAAAGCAAAGCAAAAGGCTCACGATGCTGCTGTTGCTGCCAGGGCTAAAATGAATGATGCAGTAGATAAAAAACTAGAAAAGGAACGCGCAGAGTTTGATGCAAGTAATTTTAATTACGCAATTTCATTTACTGATAATAGTGGCTTATTTGAAACCGAAGAAAAAGGAAGCAAAGTATCTAATACATTAATAAGTTCAAAAGACTTTTTAAAAGGTAAAGAACTAAACGATTACCAAAAAGCTTATGGTTATAATCGTAAAGGAGAAATTTTATTTGCAGGAAATAAATTTGGTTCTGCTCGTTCCATGTTCTTTTTATCAGAAAGTTTTTTCAAAACTTCAGATTCACTTGTTTCTCTTGCTTATGCACAATTACAAAACAACAAAGCATTATTATATCAAGCAACTGGTAGATATACCAAATCACTAGAATGTATAGATAAAGCCATAACACTACGCGAACAAATGGCGCCTGCTTCAGAATTATTAACCGCTTCTTATAACAACAAAGCCGTATTGCTGAAAGATATGGGTAAATATGCTGAAGCGGAAAAAATGATTGACGCCGCAATTGCTATGAGTAAAACAACAAGTGGGGAAAAAAGTTTAGGTTATGCTTTAACCTTAAATAATAAAGCAATGTTATTGCACGCAACAGGTCGTTTAGAGAAAGCTGAAGAGTTGATGAATCAAAGTATTGCAATTGCAAAGGAAACACTAGGTGAAAAATCATCTAATTACTTAAAGCTTACTATTAATTTAGCAACAGTTTATCGTGATATGAAAAAATACGATGATGCCGAAAAAGTATATTTAAATGCTATTGAAATAAAACAAAAAAAATTGGGAACTAATCATCCTGATTACGGCCATTTAAAAAGAGGTATTGCTGGATTGTATTGGGAAATGGGCAAAATGGAACTAGTAGAAAAAAATCTTACTACAGCATTACAGATTTATCAAATTAAATTCGGAGACAAAAATCCTGCTACTACTGCAACAAAATCTGATTTGGCAACTTATTATCGTATGAACGGAAATAAAACGAAAGCCTTGGATTATATGACGCAAGTAATAGCTGCAGACAAAGAAATTTATGGGGAAAATCATCCTGAGTACAACAAACAATTAGAGAACTTAGCAATTGCACAATGGATAAACGGAAAGAACACAGAAGCTGCAAGTAACTACAAAATAGTACTAGAAAAAACATCCGATTACATTGATGATTATTTTGCAGTATTAAGTGAAACCGATAAAACAAAGTTCTGGGATAAAACCTTGCCCCGCTTTAATCGTTTTAACTCATTTGCAATTAGCAATGCCGCAAACGATAATACTTTACTAGAAAGTATGATTAACAATCAGTTGCACAACAAAGCTTTATTATTAAATTCTTCGTCCAAAATTCGTAATAAAATTATGAATAGTGGTGATGAGGCTTTAATTGCTGACTATAACAATTGGCTTGCTACTAAAGAAGAGTTAGCTCGTACATACACCATGACCAAGGCGCAACTAAAAGAAGAAAACATCAATGTAGATTCATTAGAAAACAAAAGCAATTCGTTAGAAAAGAACTTAGCAGAAAAATCAGCTGAATTTGGAAAAGGTAATAGCAAACAAAAAATCACTTATCAGCAAATTGCTTCTTCATTAAAAGCCGATGAAGCAGCGGTTGAAATTATTCAAATTCAAAAGTTTGATAATAGCTTTTCGAAAGACATTCAGTATGCAGCTATTGTTATCACCAATCCTTCTAAACTTGAACTTGTTTTATTTGCTGATGGAAATAAAATGGAAAAAGAAGGGATTACCTATTACAGAGAGCAAGTAAAAAACTTGAAAGCCGATAACCAAAGCTACGGGCTATTTTGGGAACCTATAGAAGCTAAAATAACAGGCAAGAAAAAGATTTATGTTTCATTAGATGGAATTTACAACCAAATTAGTTTACTAACCTTTAAAGATCCAAAATCAAATAAATACTTAATTGAAAAAGAAAATATCATTGTTGTTGGAAACACAAAAGACATTCTTACTTTAAAAGCAGGTAATACAGGGGCAAGAGCAAAAACAGCTTTCTTATTAGGCTATCCTAATTATGGCGGAAACGACATCATTGCATCCTTACCAGGAACAAAAACAGAAGTCGAAAATATCACTAAAGTTTTAAAAGGCGCTACCTACTCAACACAAGTTGTGATGAAAGATGAAGCAACTGAAGAAGCAGTAAAAGCAGCGCATGCAGAAGTAATACACATTGCAACGCATGGTTTCTTTTTATCAGATTTAAGTGAAGTAGAATCAGACAAAGTATTAGGTGTAGAAACATCTAAAGCACGTAAAAACCCTTTATTGCGTTCTGGGTTAATGCTTGCGAATTGCGAAAGTGTATTTGACGAAACGGGAGAAAAAGCAAATGCCAACAATGGAATTTTAACTGCTTACGAAGCAATGAATTTATCATTGGATAAAACAGATTTAGTAGTAATGTCGGCTTGTGAAACAGGATTAGGAGATATTAAATCGGGCGAAGGTGTTTATGGTTTGCAACGTTCCTTCCTTGTTGCAGGGGCTAAATCAGTTATCATGAGTTTATGGGAAGTAAGTGATGATGCAACTATGGAATTAATGAGTGCCTTTTATAAAAACTATGCAGCAAGTGGAAATAAACAAGAAGCTTTTTTAGCAGCGCAAAAACAAATTAAAATCAAATACAAAGAACCATTTTTTTGGGGTGCTTTTGTGCTGGTTGGAAACTAGAAACAGATTTACGATTTGAGGATTTACAATTTTATTATTTTTAAATTGTACATTAAATCTCTAAATCGTAAATCAAAAAATTGTAAATTCTTTATGAACCCAATATATCTCGATTATAACTCCACCACACCCGTTGACGAAAAAGTATTGGAAACAATACTACCTTATTTTCGTGAGCAGTTTGGTAATGCAGCTAGTTCAACTCATCAACAAGGCTGGATTGCAAAAGGTGCTGTTGACAAGGCGCGCAAACAAGTTGCCAATTTAATCGGGGCAGAAGAAAATGAAATTATTTTTACCTCAGGCGCAACCGAATCTATTAACATCGCAATAAAAGGAATTTGGGAAGCATATAAAACAAAAGGCAATCATATTGTTACAGTAAAAACAGAACACAAAGCAGTTTTAGATACCTGCGCTTATTTAGAAAAAAAAGGTGCAATTATTACCTACTTAAATGTAGATGCTGAAGGCTTGATTGATTTGGATGAATTATCAAGTGCAATTACTGATAAAACCGTTTTGGTTGCCATTATGTTTGCTAATAATGAAACTGGTGTTATTCAGCCAATAGAGGAAATTGCAAAAATAGTTCACGATAAAAAATCTATTTTCTTTTGTGATGCGACTCAAGCTGCTGGTAAAATGATGATAGATGTTAACGAATTAGGAATTGATTGTTTATGTTTATCTGCTCACAAACTATACGGACCAAAAGGTGTTGGTGCACTTTACATTCGTAGAAAAAATCCACGTGTTACTATTAGTAGTTTTTTACATGGAGGTGGGCACGAAAAAGATATTCGATCAGGAACCTTAAATGTACCTGGCATTGTTGGACTTGGAGCTGCTTGTGAAATTGCCCAGCTTAATATGTGGGAAGTAAATGGACATGTATCTAAACTCCGTGCTTATTTAGAACACCAATTATTAGATATAGATAAACTAAGAATAAACGGCAGCACACGTTACCGACTTTATAATACATCTAATTTATGTTTCTCGGGGCAACAAGCTGCAAAATTAATTGGAGCTTGGAACAAACATTTTTCTGTTTCAGCTGGCTCGGCCTGTACATCGGCCGTTGCAGAGCCATCACATGTATTAGCAGCAATGGGAATAAACGATGAAGATGCTTACGCAAGCATTCGCTTTAGCTTTGGGAAATACAATACGCAAGAAGAGGTTGAAGAATTGGTGAAAGTGATTAAGGCAACTTTAAATGCTTAACCTTTATTATTCTTTGCCCAAGAATTATACTCATTAAACACTTGCACAATTTCTTCTTGGTTTAAATCATCTTTTTCTTCCAATTTTTTTACTAAGTCGTTATTACTTGCCATTTGCTCTTTTAACTGCTTCTTAATTTTATTATGTTTTAAATGGCGAAAATCAGTCTCCCCAATTTTCTTAATATACATTTCATCCTTAGTAACTATTTCATTCATTAACAACGTTTCATATTGCAACTCACACAATGACAAATCACCTCTTGCTAATACTTTATAGAATACATCTTCTTCATCGTTCTTTCCAGAAACAAAATGATTATCGCCGAAACCATATGCTTTTATTTTATTTGGCTTAAACTGGCGTTGCTGACCATTTGCCATTTTGTAACCAACTTTTTGGTACTGCTCCAATGTTTTTTTTGGATTAATACGAATTTCAACTCTTTCTGTATCCCCCTTTAAATTCACAACGTAGCCACTCACAAAAGAATATTGACTAAAAACAGATGTGGACACCACCAACATAAGAGCAAACAAAAATATTTTCATTTCAAATTTTATTTGCTGCTAATTAATAAAAAAAGACCGAACAAATCGGTCTTTCGTTAATAATTACAATGCATTGTTAAAAACAAAAAATTAGCTTTGAGCCAATGCCGCTTTTAAATGATTAATCACATTAACCTCTACTGCATCTACTTTATTTAGTTCAGCTAAATAATAGCTAACCCAATCAGTAAGATTTATTAAGTAGAAAGATTGCTCAAAACGAGTTTCGCCTTTTGCGTGTATTTCTAAATAGTTTGGAGTGTACTCAGCAAACACATCTTTGCAAATGTTTAAACGTTGAATGTTTTTTTCGTAATCGAATTTTGTACGCAAAACAACAACAGCTAAACGGTGGTCAACGTTTCTCCAACCAACTAATTCGTTGTGGTTCATTTCAGGAATAACGTGGTGCCAGCAAAGCATTTTACTGTTCTCGTTAATTTGCTGACGGAAACGAACTGCCAAACTTTCGGTATTACCTAATGAATAAATAACAGGAACAGTTCCTTTTAATTTATCTGCAATTATTTTTGCTTCTGCTTTTATTGAGGCTTCATCAGCATTTAATAATGCAATAGACGCTTGTAATAATTTTACAAAGTCTATCGAAATAAATCCATTAAACTGAAGTACTTTTAATAATTGAGTAACAGAATATCCTAAACAAGTACGAGGAGGATTTCCGCTAGGCACAGTTATCATATCTAAATTATGATGCTTTGCAATTTCAGCAACTTTACCACCACTTGTAATACAAACAACTTGCGCCTTTTGTTTTAAAGCCTGTTCCATACATTGCAGGGTTTCCTCGGTATTACCCGAATAAGAAGATACAACAACTAAGGTGTTTTCATTAATATATGTTGGAAGAAAATAATCTTTGTTTACCAATATTGGAACAGTACAATTATCTTGAACTAATTCAGCAACCACACTTCCACCAATACCAGAACCACCAAGGCCTGTAACCAATACTTGATGCACATTTGCTTTTTTCGTAAGCACTGCTTTACTAGCAATTTCCAAAGCCTCTTCTAACTGTTTCGAGAATCTCGCTATATGTCCGTCCATTGTCATTTTACAAACCTCCTTAAAAACCTCTAAATTACTAATTTTTTGTAAAATTTAAGCATATTCTGCACATTTAATCAAGGCATTTCATACCTTCGTAGCTATGTCAAAACCCGAAAACAGCCCTCAAAAAGCAGGGCTTAATCAACAAAAAATAAATAAGTACAAAAAAATTATCTGGGCATTATTACTAGTGCCAGTATTTATTTTCCTTTTAGTGTTTTTTTTAACTGCCCTTAATGTTTTTGGAGACCTTCCAAATGTAGCAGAATTACAGAATCCTAAAAGCAATTTAGCTACTGTTATCTATAGTGGTGATGGCAAAACCTTGGGTAAATATTATAAAGAAAACAGAACAAACGTAAAATATAAAGAGCTGAGCCCTTTTATGGTAAAGGCTCTAATTGCCACTGAAGATGCGCGTTTTCATGAACATAGTGGTGTAGATTTAAAAGCTTTATTTCGTTCGGTTTCTGGTTTAGTTACCGGGAGCTCAAGCAGCGGTGGAGGAAGTACACTTACGCAGCAACTAGCTAAAATGCAGTTTCCACGTGAGAAAATGAGCACAATGGAGTTTTTTGTAAGAAAACTAAAAGAGTGGATCATTGCTATTCAGTTAGAAAAACTTTACACTAAGGATGAAATCTTAACTATGTATTTAAATAAGTTTGATTTCTTAAATCAAGCAGTAGGCATAAAATCAGCGGCGCAAATTTATTTTAATACCACACCCGATAGTTTAAAATTAGAAGAAGCTGCAATGCTTGTGGGTATGGCAAAAAATCCTTCTTTATTTAATCCTGTTAACCCTAAACGTTACGAGGCCACGCAACAAAGAAGAAACGTAGTAATGAATCAAATGGTGAAGTATGGATACTTAACACAAGTAGAATACGATTCATTAAAAAAAATACCAATAGCTCTTCACTTTATGCCTGAAGACCATAATGAAGGTTTAGCCCCCTATTTTAGAGAATATTTAAGATCGGTGTTTTTAAAAGAGTGGTGTAAAACACACATCAATCCAGAAACAAATAAGCCTTACAATATTTATCAAGATGGTTTAAAGATTTACACTACCATCGATTCGCGCATGCAACAATATGGTGAAGAGGCAGTAGACGAACATATGCACGCTTTACAAGATTTATTTAATAAGGATTGTAAGAAAAAGAAAAACGCACCATTTGCTTGGAACGTAAATCAAAAAGAAATTGAAAACATCATGAACTCCGCAATGAAACGCAGCGAGCGTTGGAGAAACATGAAAGAAGATGGCTTAAGTGAAGATAAAATAAAAGCTGCTTTTCAAGTTCCAATTAAAATGAGAGTTTATAGTAACCGTGGAGATATTGACACTACACTTTCTCCATATGATTCGATTCGTTACTATAAAAGCTTTTTACAAACTGGATTTATGGCAATGGAGCCAGAAACCGGATACATCAAGGCTTGGGTTGGCGGTATCGACCACAAACATTTTAAATATGATCACGTAAACAAAAACGCAAAACGACAAGTGGGTTCAACATTTAAACCATTTGTATATGCTTTAGCAATTCAAGAAGGTTCATCGCCTTGCGAACAAATTCCGAATGTGCGTACTTGTATCCCAACAGGAGAAGGTCAACCAGATTGGTGTCCAGATAACTCGGATGGAAGTAAAGGAACAGGAGTAAACATTACATTAAAAAAAGCGCTTGCACTTTCTATTAATTATGTAACCGCTGCCTTAATGAAACGTTATGGACCGCAAGCGGTTGTTGATTTAGTAAAACGCATGGGAATTACAACAAATATTGAGGCAGTGCCTTCTATTTGTTTAGGAACTGCTGATATTTCTGTACTAGAAATGGTTGGCGCAAACAGCACCTTTGCAAACAGAGGAAGATGGATGGAACCCATTTTTGTTACGCGTATTGAAGATAGAAATGGAAAAGTATTAGAAGAATTTGTTCCGAAAAGCGAAGAAGTATTTAGCGAAGAAAAAGCTTATGTAATGACACAGTTAATGCAAGGTGTTGTACAAATAGGTACTGGTTCTCGTTTACGCGGAAGATATAAATTAACGAACCCAATTGCGGGTAAAACAGGTACTACACAAAACAATGCCGATGGTTGGTTTATGGGTTTAACTCCTGATTTAGTTGCTGGCTGTTGGGTTGGTGGTGAAGATAGAAGTGTGCATTTCAATTCAACTGCCGAAGGACAAGGAGCAAGTATGGCTTTACCAATTTGGGGTAAATTTTTCCAAAAGGTGTATGCAGATAAATCAATTAAAATTTCGAAAGGAGATTTTTATCGCCCGCCAATTATGAATGAGGTGGAATTAGATTGCTCCAAATACGATGATGAAACACAAAACGTATTTGATGAGGGTGATATAAACAAAGATCCTTTTGATTTATAAAACCCATTGAAAACAGCAATCATTATAGGAAGCACAGGTTTAACAGGCGGTTATTTATTAGCTGAGTTAACTGCTAATCCTACTTATTCAAAAATTATTGTTTTAGTAAGAAAAGCTTCGCAGCAAAACAACTCTAAAATTGAAGAGCTTGTTGTTGACTTTAATAAGCTAAGCGATTTTAAAAATAAAATTATCGGTGACGATGTGTATTGCACCATTGGAACAACTATTAAAAAAGCAGGAAGTCAAGATGCATTTGCAAAGGTTGATTTAGAATATCCTTTAAGCATTGCCAAAATAGCAAAGGAAAACGGAGCAAAACATTTTCTATTAATGTCCTCACTTGGTGCTAATGCAACTTCTGGAAACTTCTATTTAAAAACAAAAGGTACTTTAGAAAACAATTTACGTGATTTAAATTTCGATTCACTTTCTATTTTTCGTCCTTCCATTTTATTAGGACCACGCACCGAGTTTAGATTAGGAGAAAAAATCGGAATCTTTTTTATGCGTTTGTTTTCGTTTTTACTTTTGGGTGGTTTAAAAAAGTATCGTCCAATACATGTGAAACAAGTTGCGCACGCAATGGTTAAAGCGGGGCAAGATGGGGAGAATAAAGGTATGAGGGTGTGGGAATCGGATGGGATTGCTAGCTTTTAAATAACTGAATTATTCTTTATATTTATGCTTATCAAATTTACTTCATTACGCATGAAATTAAACCTTCTTTTTCTCGCTTCTTTTCTTTTTCTATTTCTAGACGTTCAGTCACAAATTATTAATGAACTGTCAGATGACACAAGTGATTTTCCATTAATACGTGGCAAAATTAAAAACGAAGATTTTTTTATCAAAATAGATTCAAATAACAAAAATGCCTATTTCCGTCGAGCTAATTTAAAATATCAATTAGGAGAATACGCTTCAGCTATAACTGACCTCAATCAAGTTTTAAAGATTGAACCAAACAATCCAGATGCATATACCAATATTGGTATGTGTTATGTTTTTTTAAAGGATTTCGGAAACGCCCTATTATACCAAGGAATGGCGATTAAATATGAACCTAACAATGCTACAAATTATTTAAATCGAGCTTATGGAAATACTGAGAACAAAAAATATAAAGAAGCCATTAAAGACTTAGACAAAGCGATTGAATTAAGGAATGATTATACAAAAGCTTATGCAAACAGAGGTGAAACAAAAAGCAAATTAGGAGATTACAAAGGCGCAATACTTGACTTTACTAAAGCGTTGAACCTCGACCCTAATTATCTTTCTGTATTTCTTGCTAGGGCAAATGCTAAACTTAGATTATTGGATTACAAGGGTGCGCTTGAAGATTATAATTATGCTCTGAAAACCCAACCTCTAATTAATATGCAAAGTTTCTTTTTAAATAGAGGTAAAGCCTATTTGGAACTAGGAGACACACTCAATGCAAATCAAAATTTTGAAAAAGCTTCCGCTTTAGTTCCTGACTCATTAAGAGTATTTACAAATAAACCTCAGTAGTTGAAATACAAGTTATTAAAAAGAAAAAATCCCCCGAGAAACTCGAGGGATTTTTTTACTTTATCAAGAATGGGAACTTGTTAATGTTCTTCAGTGCAATACCCGTTCCACGAGCAACTGCGCGAAGTGGATCTTCGGCAATGTGAACAGGTAATTTTGTTTTCATTGAGATACGTTTATCTAAACCACGTAATAATGAACCACCACCTGCTAAATAAATTCCAGTACGGAAAATATCGGCAGATAATTCTGGAGGTGTCATCTCTAATGCATTTAAAATCGCTTCTTCAATTTTAGCAATCGATTTATCTAAAGCGTGTGCAATTTCAACATACGAAACATGAATTTCTTTTGGAATACCTGTCATTAAATCTCTTCCATGCACTGCATAATCTGGTGGTGGATTCTCTAACTCAGTTAAAGCAGCACCCACTTCAATTTTTACACGCTCAGCAGAACGCTCACCAATTAAAATATTATGTTGACGACGCATGTACTCTTCAATGTTTGCTGTAAAATCATCACCCGCAATACGAATTGATTTATCACACACAATACCACCTAAAGCAATAACGGCAATTTCAGAAGTACCACCACCAATATCAATAATCATATTTCCCATTGGCTCTTCTACATCTATTCCCATACCAATAGCTGCAGCCATTGGTTCGTGAATCATGTAAACCTCTTTTGCACCTGCATGCTCAGCACTATCACGTACCGCACGTTTCTCAACTTCAGTAATACCTGATGGAATACAAATTACCATACGCAATGATGGTTGAAAAACACGCTTGCCAGGATTGATCATTTTAATCATCCCTTTAATCATTTCTTCAGCTGCTTGGAAATCTGCAATTACTCCATCTTTTAACGGACGAATGGTTTTAATGTTTTCATGCGTTTTACCATGCATTTGCTGCGCTTGCTTTCCAACGGCAATAATTTTACCTGTTGAACGATCTACAGCAACAATTGAAGGTTCATCCACAACCACTTTATCGTTATGAATAACGATTGTGTTTGCTGTACCTAAGTCAATTGCAATCTCTTGTGTGAGGAAATCAAAAAATCCCATGTTATTTATTATAATTTATTAATGTTTAAAATGTCTTGTACCAGTAAATACCATCGATACTTTATGCGCATTGCAATACTCTATACTATCTTTATCTTTTATTGAACCACCTGGTTGAATAACTGCAGTGATACCTGCTTTATCTGCCAACTCCACGCAATCAGGAAAAGGGAAAAATGCATCACTTGCCATAACTGCTCCTTTTAAATCGAAGCCGAAATTTTTTGCTTTTTCAACTGCTTGTTTTAATGCATCCACACGAGATGTTTGACCCGTTCCACTTGCAATTAAAGTATTGTTTTTTACAAAAACGATGGTGTTTGATTTTGTATGTTTTACTAATTTATTAGCAAACAATAAATCATTTATTTCAGAAGCTGTTGGTGCAGTTTCAGTAACAACAGTTAAATCTGCTGCTGTTTCTGATTTCGCATCTTTACTTTGCTCAATAACACCGTTTAATAAAGTACGGTGCAATGTGTTTGGTAAAGCTGTATGTTTTTGAATTAATATAATACGATTTACTTTTGATTTCAAAATAGCTAATGCATCCTCATCATAAGCAGGTGCAATAATTACTTCGAAAAATAATTTATTTATTTCTTCGGCAGTTGCTTTATCTATTTTAGCATTGCTAATTAAAATTCCACCAAAAGCAGAAGTTGGGTCGCAAGCCAAAGCTACATTCCAAGCTTCTAATACTGTTGGACGACTAGCAACTCCACAAGCATTATTATGTTTTAAAATCGCGAAAGTTGTTTCTTTAAAATCTGCAATCAAAGCAACAGCAGCATCAACATCTAATAGGTTGTTGTACGAAAGTTCTTTTCCGTGAAGTTTGTCAAACAAATCGTTCATTTTACCAAAGAACATTCCTTTTTGGTGAGGATTTTCTCCGTAACGCAAAGGATAACTTTCACTCTCTGCAATTCTAAGCAAAGGCAATTGTTCTGTTTGATTAAAATAATTAAAAATAGCAGTATCATAATGTGAACTCATTGCAAATGCTTTTGCAGCAAAAAGTCTACGATCACTAATATCTGATGAACCATTTTTTTCTTCCAATAAACTTAATAACGAAGAATAATCGTTACGAGAAGAAACAATGATAACATCATTAAAGTTTTTTGCAGCAGCACGGATTAATGAAATTCCACCGATATCAATTTTTTCAATAATATCTTCTTCAGATGCACCTTTTGAAACTGTTTCTTCGAAAGGATATAAATCAACAATAACTAAATCAATGTTTGGAATTTCGTGTTGCTCCATTTGTGCAACATCACTTTGCAATTCGCGACGCCCTAAAATGCCACCAAAAATTTTCGGGTGTAATGTTTTAACTCTTCCTCCAAGTATTTCAGGAAAAGAAGTTAGACTTTCAACTGCAACAACAGGAATATTTAATTTTTCGATAAATGTTTGTGTTCCACCAGTGCTGTATAAAACAACACCAAGGTCGTGCAATTTTTTAATTACAGGTTCAAGGTTATCTTTATAGAAAACCGAAACTAAAGCTGATTTTATTTTCTTTGAATGGGACATATTTTCCATGTGCAAAATTAACCAAATAAAGCAGTGTAAAGCCCGTGTTATCTAATTGTTGAAAAAACCCTGAGATTGTTTAAAACAGTATTTCATGCACATTTTACCTTTTTTAAGTAATTGTAATTAATAGGGTGTGCAGAAAGTAATTTCTTTTCCTACTTTTGCATACATGGCAGAAGAATTAGCAATACAAGGAGAAACTAAAAACGACAAGTACTTGTCGCTTATGCCGCAAATAAAGGCGCTTACAGAAGGTGAACAAGATTTGATTGCGAATCTTTCAAATATTAGTTCGGCAATTAAATACGGAATGAACTTTTTTTGGGTTGGATTTTACTTGGTAAAAGCTGATGAATTAGTACTTGGACCTTTTCAGGGAAGCATTGCTTGCACCCGAATTAAGCTTGGAAAAGGCGTTTGCGGCAAAAGTTGGGAATCACAAAAAACCATAATTGTGGATGATGTTGACCAATTCCCAGGACACATTGCGTGTAGCTCGGCTTCTAAATCAGAAATTGTAGTTCCTATTTTTAATTCAAAAAACGAAGTGGTAGCAGTTTTAGATGTAGACGATGATAAGTATGCAACCTTCGATACTACCGACCAAGTTCATTTAGAGGAATTATGCAAACTAATTGGTTCTTGGTTTTAAAATGAGAAAATCAGCACTCCTATATATATATGTATGCATACTTGCGCTTTTAAGTTCATGCGCGCAAGTTGTTCCTTTAACAGGTGGTGATAAAGATCAGCAGGCTCCCAAATTAATAGAAGCTATCCCCACAAATCAAACTTTAAATTTTACTGGAAACAAGGTTGTTTTAAAATTTGATGAATATGTTCAGTTGAAAGATTTATTTAATCAATTAATCATTACACCTCAACTTAACGAGCAACCCGAAATAACAGCAAAAGGAAAAAGCATAGAAATTCAATTTAAAGAGCCTCTTAAAAAAGAAACTACCTATAAATTATACTTCGGAAACGCCATTGCAGATATTACAGAGGGAAATGTATTAAGTGATTTTGAATATGTATTAAGTACGGGGGCAAGTATTGACACATTAAAGCTAAAAGGGAAAGTAATTGATGCGTTTACTTTAAAAGAATTAAAAGACATTACTATTGGTTTATATCAAGATACCAATGATAGTATTATAGTAAAATCGAAGCCTGATTATATTACTAAAACAAAATCTGATGGCACCTATATAATAAGTAATATAAAAAGCGGGGCATATAAAGCAATTGCCATTGGAGATTTTAACAAGAACTATTTGTATGATGCAGGAGAATTAATTGGATTTTCGGATAATAACTTGCAATTAGATGCAAATAAGAATATCAACTTTAATTTATTTAAAGAAGAGCCAAAAAAGATATTCATTAAAAAAGCGGAACATACTGCTCCCGAAAAAGTGCTTTTGGTTTTAAATGGTAAAAATTCGAAGTTTAACACGATTTCAATAAAAAACACAAAAGGAGAATCTATAAATGACTATTTATTAAAATCGAATCGTAATTCAGATAGTTTGCATGTTTATTTTAAAAACATTCCTGCTGATAGCATATATATATATATGAATGAAAATTTAGATGGAACACTAATTACTTTCCAATCCAAAGAACAATTAGAAAAACAATTTGAGCGTAAACGTTATCCTTTAGAATTAAAACCACTAAGCGCAGCTAACGGCAGCCTGCCTGTATATGCCCCACTTGTATTGCATAGCAGCTTCTTGATAGGTAACTATGATATAACAAAAACAATACTAGTTGAAAATGGAAAAGAGATTGGTAGTATAATAGAAAATGATTTTGTTATTAAAGGTGATAGTATATATATAATTAAGAAGTGGAAAGAAGACAGTGAATATAAATTACATTTATTACCTGGAACAATAAAAGATAATTACAACAGAACGAATGATACACTCATTATTTCATTTAAAACAAATAGTAAAAGTGATTATGGGACATTAATTCTTAAACATTCATTCACTTACCCCAAATTAATCGTTCAATTATATAATTCGAGTTCAAATTGTGCTTATGAGAAAATTATTAGTGAAAAAACTGGTAATGAAATCATTTTCACGAACCTATTGCCTGATACATATAAAATTAAGTTCATTGTAGACGCCAATGATAACAAGTGTTTCAACGGAGGAGACTATTTTAATAAACAACAATCAGAGAAAGTTTTTATGTATGATAAGGAAATAAAAATTATTGCTGATTGGGAAAATGAGATTAATGTTCAAGAAAATGATTAGGCTGACGTAAAATATTTTTGCTTCGGGTAATCTTAAAAATACAATCGCATTTTTTCTTAATTATTCTCATCAAAAAACAACGAGCCTCTGAATCAAGCATGAATAAAGAAACACAGAGCATCATAAAAATATTATTTTTTATTTCATTCTTTATGGGCGATTTTAAAAATACGCTATCAACATTCTTAACAAAAACATGTTAATAAAATAGTTGCATATTTTTTTTTCAACATCAAAAAATTTTGTTACTTCGTATTAACAATTCAAAAAACAAAAAACCATGGCAAAGAAAGCAGTAAAAAAAGCAGCTCCTAAAAAAGCAGCGAAGAAAGCAGCTCCAAAAAAAGCAGCTAAAAAAGCAACAAAAAAAGCAGCTCCTAAAAAAGCAGCTAAGAAAGCTACAAAAAAAGCAGCTCCTAAGAAAGCAGCTGCTAAGAAGAAGTAATAAAGAGTCCCGCCCAGCGGGACTTTTTATTTTATTACCTTTTCGTTATTTACAATTAGATTCCCTCCATTCATAACAAAACAAAATAATCTTTGCCACTCTCCCATTTTAATCTGTTTTGTTTATATTTGCTTACTAATTAAAACCTAAACCCTATTTAATTTAAAACCATGAAAAAAATAATTGTTTTCACAGCAGTTTGTTTATCGGTTATAGTAGCTTCTTGCGGAGGCACGAAAGAACAAGAACCATTAGTTGCTCCAGCTGGCATGCAATACATTGATATTAGCCGCACAGGTATGAACATGAATGTACTTATTCCTGATTCAACCAAAGGTGGTTTAGATACTGTATTACAAACTTATGGTACTTATGAAATAAAAAGGGGTACTTTTCAAATTGCTATTACTGAAGATGGAGGAGATGTTACTTCTAAAAAAGCAGATAATGCAAATGATGATGTAAATAAAGTAAAACAATACGTAATTGATGAGCCAAACACATTGTTATGGGAATCAGGTATCGGTGATCTTTCTGAGTTCCATTTCTTTTACTCAGTTAAATTTGGAGAAAGAACTTTTGTATTTGAAGATATAAAAGGAGATGCTTTTACAAAAGAAGACGTGCAAAAAATGTTAGATGCTTGTAAAGCTGCTAAAGAAATAGTTAAAGAAGTAAAAAGCTAATTATTTTATAATCTATATGAACCCTCTCAAGATAAACTTGAGGGGGTTTTTTATATAAATTCATTAAACTCCAAACAAAATGAACACCTTCAGTTTTGAAAAAATAAATGAGCGTTTAGAAAATCTCGTTGGTTGGAAATATGAAAACAATTGCATTACAAAAACTTTCACATTTAAGAATTTTAGTGAAAATTTTTCATTTATGACTCGGATAGCAATGTTAGCTGAAACATATAACCATCACCCTGATTGGAGTGGCGGTTATAAAAACCTTATCATTCGGTTTTCTACTCACGATGCTAGTGGTGTAACCGAATTAGATTTTAAACTAGCCTTGGAAATAGAAAAATTGTTGAAATAAAATTAATTTATATATTTGCCTTCAAATGTCAATAAAGAATCAAATAGCAAATTATTATTATCACCTGTGTAAAACGCCGGGGGTAAATGCTCATTATATGTACTAGACATTAATAACTCATTTATTATACAGCCCGGCCCAAAGCCGGGCTTTTTATTTTACATAAACCAAAGTAATCATGATTAAACCAACATCACAAATTTACAGCAACTATACAGAAGAAGACCTTTTTGTATGGAAAACACTATTTGATAGGCAGCTAAAAAATTTAGAACGGTACGTTTCCATCGATTTTTTAAAAGCTTTAGAGCTTGTAAACTTTTCCCCTAATCACATCCCGAATTTTAAAGAGGTAAATGCGATTCTTGAAAATAAAACAGGATGGGCCTTGCATACTGTGCCTTGCATTAGTCCTCAAGATGAATTTTTTAAGTTATTATCTCAAAAAAAATTCACCGCTACTTGCTGGATACGAAGCAAAAAGCAATTAGATTACCTAGAAGAGCCAGATATGTTTCATGATGTATTTGCCCATACTCCCTTGTTGAGTAATAAAACCTACTGCGATTTCTTTAAAAGCATCGGAGATTTAGCTGTTGCCAATCTCCATAATCCAGAAATTATTGAAAAACTGGGAAGAATTTACTGGTTTACCATTGAGTTCGGATTGGTTTATAGTAATCGTGAAATAAATGCTTTTGGGGCAGGAGTAATTTCCTCTGCGGGCGAAACAAAACATGCATTAAGTTATAATTCTAAAAAAATCGACTTTGATGTAAGAAAAATAATGAATACCAATTTTAGAACGGATATTTTGCAGGAAACCTATTTTGTAATCGACTCATTTGATCAATTATCAGATTCACTCAAGGAAATCGAAAAAATAATTGAAGAGATTAAATCTCCAGTTAAGAGACTAATTTCTTATCATTAGTGCTAGAGTAATCGAAACAGATTACTCAAGATATAAAGTAGTCAATGGCTTTTCCAATACAATTATTATGTAATACTTTTACCGAAAAATGCAATTTATTCATATTAATACTTTGCAAATTAGCAGTTTTATAAGTCAATACATTCAAAATATAGTTAAATCAAGTGCTGTCAAAAACCAAAAGATATATTTTAATTTTGTTGCTTGTACTTTTTACGGTTCTCCTTGGTTTGTTTCTCTTACTAAGAACGGATCTTGAACCTCTTGCGCCTACTCCAACAGCATTAGATACTACTCTGGTTGCCCCGCTTTCAGAGCTCGTTTTCCCAGTGAATTTTAAAGTAGAAGAATTAAAAACTATTTTAAATACAGTTATTGATGGTAAATTTT
>Ga0075163_10002560_pt1 | contig 24430 bp, 20 predicted proteins | sample JI1023141ADNA_FD_71478 | JGI IMG/M metagenome (GOLD analysis project Ga0075163, IMG submission 71478) | Wastewater effluent complex algal communities from Wisconsin, to seasonally profile nutrient transformation and Carbon sequestration -... | ecosystem: Engineered > WWTP > Effluent > Algae... | reverse complement strand
ATGACACAATCTGAAATTTTAATAAAAGATGCAGGGGTAAAACATTTGGGAATCATTCCGTTTGTTTTTGAAAGAATGGGAGTGTCACTTTTAATCAACGGAGATGACATCCTGGTCCCAGCTCAGGAGGAATACGAGATACAGCAATTTATGGATGGTTCAGTAATGACTATTTATGATGCACCATGGCCAGGATTTACCCCTGACCTTATGAGTGTAATACTGGTCATGGCCATACAGGCTAAGGGCAATGTACTTATACATCAAAAGATGTTTGAATCAAGGCTGTTTTTTGTAGATAAATTAATTGACATGGGGGCCCAGATCATTTTATGTGATCCTCACCGTGCCGCTGTTAATGGACTCAACAGAAAGTATCCTTTGAGAGGAATAGAAATGACTTCACCCGATATTCGTGCAGGCGTTGCGTTGCTGATTGCAGCCCTTTCTGCGCAGGGAAAAAGTGTTATTCATTCCATTCATCAAATTGACAGAGGGTATGAAAAAATTGATGACAGACTCAATGCAATAGGAGCAGAAATTATACGAAAATGATTTTTCTTTTCCTCAGGAGCTGATATTTTATTTATAACTAAAGGAAAAAAAATTGGAGAAGGAAAATGTGCTATTTGTTTTTAATTCTTCTTTGGATTTAGGATGAGCTATTGAATCATTTTTTATTAAAAATCAAATCGTTGTCTGTCCAGATTCATTCTTAATCCAGTCATCATCCAGTATGAATTTTCAAACTTATTCAATTGATTAAAACGATAACCAAGATCTAAATCTAAGTAGATTCCTTTCCAAATACGATAGGAGCTATTTAGTTCCATTTTAAATACTTTCACTTTTTCACCCTGCCCAATTTGGTTGTTAAAATCCATTACCCTTTGCGCATTTGATTTTAAGATATTTCCACCAAAGTTTAATCCGTTCTTATCGTTTCCTTTTACATAATGCAGGAAATTAAACTGGCAGGTAATCCTTTCAGAAGGCTGGTAATTGATGCGAAATATTAACTCATTGAAATTGGATCCAAGAGGATGAGCCAGAGATTGGTAGTTATGGGAATAATTTGCTACACTATCTCTGAATGAGTAAGTATAAGGCCTAATGGAATTAAATTCTGCCTGAACGTCTAGATTTTTAATTCTAAGAAAATCAAAATAAAATAAACCAAGTTGAATGCTGTACTTATTTCCCCACCATCCGGTTGGCGTTCCGAAAATTCTGTTGAGTACAAATTCATCAAAAAGCATTTGTCCATAAAATTTTAATGAACTACATGCAATTACTTCGGATTGAAATCCCAATAACACATTATCCGGACTGCCAAGAGATTGTTCCACCCCTCTGTATAAGATTACAGGATTTAAATATTGAAGCTCAAATCCATTTTTTCTGCCAAAGATTACAGATTCAAAGAGTCCAAAATTCCACCACTTATTTATTCTAAAATTCAAGAAATGAGAAGCCATATATTTTTTATCCAACAAGCGGTCTACGGAATTGAAACTTCTGTTTTCAGGAGATAATTCTGCAAAGAGGTTCTGGTAGCTTATTGGCCCGAACTGAGAATTTATTTTTAGAAACAAATACGGGCTTGAAAAGTCCGACAGGAATAAACTTCTTATGCCGCTCCCAATTTTGTTTCGGCCATGACCAAAGGTAAGATGCACACTTTTGATCAGGTTAAAATGAATATTTCCTTCTGCTATCAGATAATCGTATGAATTTTTTAAGGTAAGTAATTTACTGTCGTAAATTTTAAGAAATCCTGCTCCGGGAAAGGCCTGATATTCTTTTATAAATTGACTTACATAGTTGGTGGTGCCGATTTGTGTTTCCGTAATTGAAGCATTGAAGAATATTCTGTTGTCCAATCCTCCTGCAATTTTAATTCCTCTTCTGTTGGTAAGCAGATTGGAAGTGGCATTGAAACTTTCAACACCAGCTTTAATCTCAAACATAGGATCTGCTAATACATAGAATGATTTTCTAAGGATGGAATAGAAATGAGAATTGTGGTATAAATATTTAAGGAATGGTTTAGATTTTTCGATATTGGCAAGATCATCCAATGTGTCTTTATTGTAAAAAAGATATTCAGGGTATCTATATAAAATCTCTCTTATTGGTGTACTAATTTCTTTATAAGCATCGGGTGATACATTTTCATTAATACTTCTAAGTTCCGGAATAATTCTGCTTTGCGAAGGATTATTTAAAAAAACGGGAGAAAGGAACAGTGATTTATTTTTTGTTTCAATTTTGTTTATGAGGAATTGGTAAGATTCATTAGACTGTACCAAATTTCCCTGGGCAAAACCAATCTGCTGTGTCATAAGCAGTGCCAGTAAAATGAATATTCTCATTTTTATATTTTGAATTCCAAAAGGAAATTTTTAATGGTCTGGTCAAACTGGTCCCTTTTATAGAAATCTACATGAAGAGGGAGTACGTATATATCTATATTTTGACTTTTAAGAAATGATTCATGCAATCGCAGTCGGGTAGCATCTTTCTCCGTAGTGAGCAACATTTTATTGGAATGACTTACCTTGTTAAATTGAGTAAAAATATGTGCAAGCTCTGTTTCCGTAAAATAATGATGGTCTTCAAAGTTATAATCTGTCACAGAAGCTACTTTAGGGGACAAATAATTTATCATGTAGGATGATTGGGCAATTGCACTGATAACCATTAAATCCAGACCCTCATTAAGTTTAAAAATTTTATCCGAATTGAAAATATGATATGGTGTTCCATATTCAAGGAAGGAGAAAAACAATTTTTGTTTTTCTTCAAGTTTTAAATTTTGTCGCCAATTTAAAATTTCTAAATCATTGGGTTGAGTCGGACATTTTGTTACAATAATGATGTCTGCTCTCCGTGCACCATAGCGCCACTCTCTAAGTCGGCCACTGGGTAACAGATAATCTTTAAAATATGGATTTGAATATTCTGTAAGCAGTATGTTAAGACCGGGGGTAACTTCCAGATGTTGAAATGCATCATCCAAAAGTATTGTTTTTATCTCAGGGTGTTGCGACAATAGTTTTGGAATACCAATTGATCTGTTGCTGTTGACAGCAAAAGGAACATCCGGAAACTTGTTTTTAATTTGAACAGGTTCATCCCCTACGTCAAGAGCTGTGTGTAGTTGTGTCAATAAAATATGTCCTGAAGTTTTTCGACGATAGCCCCGACTTAGAACTGCCACCGGAATATAGTCTTTTAGAAGTCTTATCAGATATTCAATATGTGGGGATTTTCCAGTTCCTCCTACAGTAAGGTTTCCTACACTGATGACGGGAATACTGAATTTGAGTGTCTTAAAAAATCCGGATAAATAAAATCCCTGATAAATACTTACGCCTAGTCCGTAAAGAAAAGAGATAGGGGCCAGTAGGAGTTGAAGCGTTTTTTTCAAAATAAAATGAAAACTACTGTTTAATCTCTCAAGGAGTAATTCAAACTTAATTGTGGGATTGAGAAAACAAAATTTCTTGCAATGTCTCTACTGCTGGATTTAAGATCTACTTTTTCAATGTCTGTAAGAGAATATTCCGGTCTGAGCAGTGCTGAAATATTGAGTTTGCCCAGGTTGACCATTGCACCAAAACCCAAAACTAGTTCAAATGGACTGGAAGAATAAAGGTCCTTCACATCTGTAAGATTTGGACTGTAGTATCCAAAGCCTCCGGTTCTTGAAGAGTTTGCCGATTGCAAAAGACATATTTGAACTCCGGCATGAAGCAAGAAGGAAACTATTTTTTCAGGATCAGAATTCCATTTTAACAAAAGTGGAAATTTCAAATAATTAAGATCGGTTTTGTAATCTGCAAGGCTGTTGCCGTCAGTAATGTATTTTTGACCCTGTTGTGAAAAAATGATCCCACTTTGAAATCCAAGATTTTTACTTAGATTGTAGCCTACATTTAATCCAAATGAAGGTTTAAAAGTGGCTTTAAAATCCAATACTCCCCCGGCATCGAAGTCATTTTTGTTAAAAATCCAGGAATTCTGAATGCCTAACTGAACACCCATAAACAAACCACTTCTTTGAGCCAGAGCAGGATTTAGGATGGTAACGGCAAACAACAGCAGGAAGTAAAAATTTTTCATGATTCACTTAATTATGGCTAAACAACTGACAAATTTAATTAAAGTCAAACATATATTCAAAAATTGCTATATAATTATATTTTCTTTAGGTGTGTTGGTATTCATTAAGTGATGTCCTATCCGACATTTCAAGCAAGCATTTTTCAGGCAGTATTCATTAATTTGTTGCAGAACTCCCTGGCTTTGTCTTGCATTCTCTATTTTTTGTCCTGTTTTTATCCAAAGCCTGGTAAATTTATTTTCTTCTGCCTTAATGCATTCAAGAAAGCCAAGGACCTTGTTTTTAAGTACTGAGTCTTGAATATATTCACCATAAATATACAGGATTGGGCAAATGACATTGATCAGTATAGAATCAGAGATTGTGGATCCCAATTTTTTTACGGTTGGTTTTGCAGTTGAATTTTCAAAAGTATAATGCTTGTCCCAAAATTCAGAAGCTTGAACCTTAAACATTGTCTGAATGTCTTTGAGATGGTCAAGCAGTAGCAGGTTATTGAATGTATTTGGATTTCTATGAAAAAATGCAGCAATTTGAGCAAGTCGAATGGTTGGGAAGTGTGCCGGTCTTAACCTTAAAAAGTTCCATGAATTTTTTTTCATGGGTTTAATGTTGTGAAGATTTATTAAAAAAGTTGCTTCTTGTTTTAATTTGGTTAGATATGGATCATTGTGAGGATCCTGTAACAATCCTGAAGCACCAAAGAGTAATGCTTCCATTTTAAATGGGTCATCTAAATATTTTTTCAATAGATGCCAGGTAACTTTTGTGGTTAACTCATTCATTGCGGAAGAATTCACCGGGGTGACAAGATAATGGCAGAATTTCTGATAAAAAAGGGTCTCCCAATCTGATTTATTGTTGGATAATTGCATCAGCAATAAATCAGTTTTTGAATTTATTCTTTCAATAGAAGCTGATTCTATTTGAGAATGTATGGTCAACATCGGTACATCAGAACGTAAATTACTACAAGGAATCTGCTGAATATTATTCATCAAGTATTGATAGGTAGATATTTCTGCATCACAAATTAAACTGAACAACTCAAGGGTTGGTATTTCGCAGTGATTAAGAAAAATCGCTTTGTCGTGCTTCCAAACGACATGCAATATGATCGTTGCATAATTTGGATCCACATCATGTTTATGTTTGATCCAGTCTGATGAATGAACATGCATTTCAACATGCCCATTCCAAATTACACCATCTATCTCAATTTGGGCGAAAAGAAAATCGGGGCCTTGGTTGGTGTTGTAAGTGCCGGGTTTAAGAATCTTAAGGGTGTTTCCGTCGGTTGTTTTAAGGTGTAATTGTCTGAGTTTGCCGGTGTGCCAATAGTAGTGTATTAAGTCTTCTTTTATCATTTTCGTTTATAAATTAGAAAGGAATAATCATAGTTATTTTTGTCATCGCTTGTATGCTTGTTTTCACTGATAAGGGTCCATTCATTAAAATTAATTTGAGGAAAAAAAACATCTCCGGTTCCATTGAACGCTACCATGGTTAAATACAATTTACTGACCAAATGAAGAGATTGACGATATATCTCTCCACCACCGATGATGAATAATTCCTGTTCATTATTTTCTTTAGCGGTCAGTATTCCTTTTTCAATTGAATTCACAATGATGCAATCAGAAACTATAAAATTTGGATTTTTTGTTACAATAATATTTTTTCTACCCGGTAATGATTTACCGATACTATCAAAGCACTTTCTTCCCATTAAGATATGATGCCCCATAGTTTGTTTTTTAAAATATTTTAAATCTGCAGGAAGGTGCCATGGAATTTTATTTTCGTCACCAATTAAGCCCTCAGAATTCATTGCAACAATAGCAGAAATAATCATGTTTTATCTTTTTTAATGAGGTCCTTTTTTTTCATTTTTTCTTCGAGTTCTATTCGATCAATCTTGCCTTTCAGATATTTTTCGATGATCAAAGAGGCAATTGGTGCAGCAATGGCTCCACCCCAGCCTGCATTCTCGACATATACGGCGATGGCAATTTTTGGATTTATTTTTGGGGCAAATGCAAAAAATACGCTGTGATCTTCTCCATGTGGATTCTGTGATGTTCCTGTTTTACCACAAATGCTGATTTCGGGATTGTAGGCCAATGTAGCCGTGCCGCTGCTAACTGCCAATTCCATTCCATTGATTACGGGGTCATAGTATTTTTTATGAATAGGAATTTCAATTTTTGTTCTGAATCGTTCCGGGATGGTTTGTTCTGTTTTGTTGAATTGCTTTATTAAATGAGGCGCATAGTAATAGCCATGATTAGCAAGGATTGCGGCTAAGTTTGCCATTTGGAGGGTGGTAAGTTGCAATTCACCCTGGCCGATTCCAACAGAGATAATGTAGGTAGATCGCCAGTTATCTGTTTTGTATAATCGCGAATAGTAATCGGATGTCGGAATAAACCCACCGTTCTCTGTACTTAGATCGGATTCCAGAGGTTTGCCCAGACCAAATTTTCCGAGATATTTAGATAATAAATCCAAGCCAATTTTTGGTTTATCAAAACCCTTAATTTCGATGAGATCTCTAAATGTTTCAATGAAATAAGAATTACAGGAATGTTGAAGTGCAACCGACAAATTATACGGGGAAGGATGACGGTGGCAACCATAGGACACATTTTTGTAATAGTATGCACCAGTGCATGCATGAGGAGTATTTTCGTTCAGCACTCCTTCCTGCATTGCGATCAAAGCAAGGATTGGTTTAAAGATAGATCCGGGTGGGTAGATGGCTGATGCAGATCGGTCGAAAAGAGGCTTAAGTGTGTCTTTAAGTAAATAAGCATAATCTCTACCTCTATTGGGATTAAAACTTAACAGATTAGGATCAAAATTGGGTGAAGAAACTGCTGCAAGTATTTCTCCGGAGGAAGGCTCTATCGCTACTATACTTCCTACTTTATGTTTCATGAGCTCTTCCCCATATTTTTGCAATTCGACATCAATACTCAGCATCATATCATATCCTGAAATTGCGTCCCGGTCCAGTCGACCATTTTCAAAAGAACCTACTTCTCTTCCTAATTTATCTTTAATAACAAAGTGTACTCCTTTTTCCCCTTTTAAATATTCTTCATACTGCTTTTCAAGGCCTGTCACGCCAATGTAATCCCCTAATTTATAAAGTCCTTCAGACTGATCAATATCTCGTTTATTTACTTCGCTAATGTATCCTAAATAATGAGCACCATATGGTTCAGGATATTTTCTAACGGCTCTTAGTGTAGGATAAAATCCGGGAAACTGATAGAGATTTTCCTGAAACGTGAGGAGGGTTCTTGAATCCAAATTTTTTAAAAAAACAAAAGGTACAGATTTTGAATATTTATTAGAGGACCAGTCTTTTTCAAGATTGATTTTAAATGTTTCCACATCGATATTAAGCAGTCTGCACAGTTTTTGAGTATCCATGCCAGGCTTAATTTCTTTATATGTAGCGTAAAGATCATAAGCAGGATAATTGATGACCAATAATTTTCCATTACGGTCATAAAATAATCCTCTGGCCGGGAAAATGGTTTTTTGGTTTAGTGTAGTTGCGCTGGCCTTGTTAATGTAATATGGATCGAACAACTGAAGTTTGGCCAGATTAAAAATAAAAACCAAAGCCAATATTACCAGAAAGGCCCGGAGGAGAATAAATCTAAACTTCCTGCTGTCCTGAGACACCGTTTAATTTTTAGGGTTTAGTAAAATCTGAAGGATAGAAATTACGAACATGGAAACTACAAAGCTCAGTATAGTTTTTATGAGTATTTCTCCCAGATAAACAAAGGTAAAAATTTCCAGACTGAAATAAAAGAAAAAATAAATAAGCATTAAAGCAGATACATACTGAAAAAACCAAAATATACCAAGGGAGTAACCATTGGGTTTCTGATCAATGGAATATCCTGATTTTGGTTCAAGGAATTTGAGGACAAATGTTCTGCATGCTGCCATCCAGAGACAAGCGGCTGCGTGTACGCCTATACTGTTATAAAAAAGATCCACTGTTAATCCGGCAGTAAAAGCAATGAGCAATACAAAGAATTGGGGGATAGCCATCGGAAGCAATAGAATCGCAACCGGATAAATAATAATGTTTACATATTGAGTTGGGGCATCAGAAAGTCGGATGCCTTTCAAAATAAAAACTTGAAAAAGTATAAGGATGATTATCCTAAGCCCGTTGATTCTCCATTCTTTATTCATATTCCCGGGTTAATGATTCAAGGTGTTCTTTTTCTTCTTTAAGATTGTTGTTAATCACATACACTCTATCCACAGTTGTTAAATCTTGACTTGGACTAACGATAATGGTATAGGTGAACGCACCTGGTTCCGCATAAAAACTTTTTACATAACCTATGGTTAATCCCTTTGGAAATACAATGGAATATCCGCTTGTCACCAATGTATCTCCTATGCGAACATCTGCATATTTTTGAATATCCTCCAATTGTAAAATGCTCGGGTCCCTGTCTTTCCAAATTAATGAACCAAAGAACCCACTCCGCTTTAAACTGCAACTGATTCTGGAATTGGAATGAAGAAGCGACATTATTGTTGCAAAATGCCTGGTTGTATCTGTTACTATACCTACCAATCCGCTCAGGGTTACCACTGCCATGCCTGGACTTAAACCATCGAGACCACCCTTATTTAAAGTGAGATAATTATTTTTTCTGGAAAGTGAATTATTTATTACGCGTGCAGCTAGAACGGTGTAAGGTCGGACCATAGTTTTAGATAGTGTAGAATCCAGAATTGTACTGTCGGATTTTTCAGCCGCCTCCAAATTCAACAATCGCGAAAGGAGTTTTGCATTGTCATCTGCAATTTGGTCCGCTTTATCCTTTAGTGAGAAATAAGAAGTGAGGTTTTGGTATTTATTTTTTAATACCGTTGCATAAAGCTGGGCTGTGTACAAATAAATTTTATTCTGTTTTTGATTGTAACTTATGATCCAATAAAAACAGATTATCTGAAGTACGAGAAAAAGAATAAACGACCCATTTCTTATGATGATGCGAAGTGCATTTAACATGGAATCAATTTATTATTCGGTAAGTCAGTTTTATTTTATAAAATCTGAAAACTAGAGACTTTTACGGTCAATTAAAAATGAAAATCTGTCTGTGTTTTTCAACGCAATTCCTGTCCCTCGGACCACAGCCCTTAAAGGATCGTTGGCTACAATTACGGGAAGATTAGTTTTGAGACTAAGCCTTTTATCCAGACCCCTAAGCAGGGCACCACCGCCAGTTAGGTATAGACCTGTTCTGTAAATATCCGATGAAAGTTCAGGAGGTGTGATCTCTAAAGCTTTAAGAACTGCCTCCTCAATTTTCATGATGGATTTATCTAGAGCCCCTACAGTTTCTTCATATCGGATAATGATTTGGCGAGGGATTCCGGTCATGAGGTCACGACCATTTACTGCATAAGGTTCAGGTGGATTGTCCAGATTCATGACTGCGGATCCAACATTTATTTTGATCTTTTCTGCAGTACGTTCACCAATCAGCAAGTTATGTTCCCTTCGCATGTAATCAATGATGTCCTCTGTAAATTCATCTCCGGCTACTCGGATGGATTGGTCACAAACTATACCTGAAAGAGCGATTACAGCTATTTCAGTTGTTCCGCCACCTATGTCGATGACCATGTTTCCAACAGGCTCTTCTACATCAAGGCCTATGCCAAGTGCTGCTGCCATAGGCTCATGAATCAGATATGTTTCTTTGCTGTCCACATGATCTGCGGAGTCAAAAACTGCCCTTTTTTCCACTTCAGTGATCCCTGATGGGATGCATATTACCATTCTCAAGTGGGTAAAAAACCGCCGTTTACTTCCGATCATATTGATCATTCCTTGAATCATGTTCTCGGCAGCCTGAAAATCTGCAATGACCCCATCTTTTAGAGGACGGATGGTATCAATGTTTTTATGGGTTTTTTCATGCATCTGCATGGCTTTATTGCCAACTGCAATGGTTTCACCGGTTTTTTTATCCACCGCAACGATGGATGGTTCATCCACCACCACCTTGTCATCCTGCATAATAAGGGTATTTGCTGTGCCAAGGTCTACAGCAAGCTCCTGCATGAACAAATTAAATAGTTTCATCTTTTATGATCTGAAATTCAAACAATTATAACAAATATCACTCCAAAATGTGGGAGGAAGTAAGGAATTTATTCAGGGAAGAGGCGTAAAATTACAATATTTTTAGCGAAAAATGGGTATTTTTTACCAAAGAGGCTATAACTACTTCCCACAAAAAAGCGAGGGTATCATAGTATAATATAAGTAAATGCTTAGATTTAAAACATTGAAAATCATTAGATCATGTGAAATATAAGCATTATCTCAAGGTGATCCATATCTTTGTGGCTTAAGTTTTCACATGCTTGTCTTTTGGATTGTATTGTTTTTACTGTTGAGTGCATTTTTTTCAGGCACTGAAATTGCCTTTTTTACAGCAAATAAATTGGGTGTTGAAGTCAGAAAGAACAGGGGGTCTTCCAGTGGCAAAATTTTGTCCGATTTTTATGATCACCCGGATAAGTTTATCGCGGTGACCCTTGTGGGCAATAATATAGCTCTTGTAACCCTCTCCTTCCTGCTTACTTCTTTTTTCGGAGAACTTTTGAATCCTCTGTATTTTGAAGAAGGAACTAAAATTGTGGTCAATACATTTTTGGTCACTACTGTCATTTTAATTTTCGGAGAATTCCTGCCCAAAATTCTTTTCAGACTTTACTCTAATGAGTTACTTTCCATTTGTGCATATCCAATATTATTCTTTTATAAACTTCTATATGTGCCTTCCAGACTTATGTCGGGATTGTCCAACTTTATGATTAGAAAATTTATGAAAGAGTCCAAACCTCATTCAAGGTATAGGTTTTCCTTGCTTGATCTGGAGCATTATTTGGATGGCACAATGAATATTTCAGATGAAGATATAGATACAGATATTTTCAAGAATACACTTAATCTAAAACAGGTCAGGGTAAAAAGTTGTATGATCCCAAGAAATGAAATCATACATATAGATGTCTCAGAATCCAAGGAGGATCTCATTACTTTATTTGCTGAATCCAAGTTGTCCAGAATAATTGTAACAGATGGTGACATTGATAATGTGCTTGGTTATGTGCATCATCAGCAAATGTTTAAAGATTCAAAAAGCATTAAGTCCATGATCATGGACATGCCCTTTGTTCCGGAAACATTAAACGTTTATGACTTGATGGTGCGGATGAATAAATTGAGACTTTCTGTTTCTTGTGTGGTAGATGAATTTGGAGGAACTTCCGGGATTATCACACAGGAGGATATTTTGGAAGAAATTTTTGGCGAAATTGAAGATGAACACGACAGAGAAGAATTTATTGAAAAAGTGATTTCGGATGATGAATATGTTTTTTCAGGCAGGCTAGAAATCAATTATTTGAATAATACTTATGATTTTAATTTTCCTGAAGGAGAGTATCATACTTTATCCGGTTATTTAATAACCTCTACCGGAAAAATTCCTGAGCAGGGTATGGAAATCGAATTGGATGGATATAAATTTGTTTTTGAGTTGATGAGTGACACTAAAATTGAGACCGTCAGATTGATCAGAATCACACAGTAAACTCATACAGTATTACTTTAATTAAATTCTTTAATTTTCAATTGCTAAGTTCTTTAACAATAGGATAAAGAAGTACTTCTTATTCAAATCTCAAAGAATCAACAGGGTCTAGTGAAGATGCCTTCAGAGCGGGATATAATCCAGATAGGATACCAACAATAGTGCACACCACAAAACCCAAGATTATCCATGCCCAGGGTATGATAAAGGAACCGCCCATTAATAGGGTAACTATATTGCCCACAGGGATTCCCAACAATATTCCTACGATGCCGCCCATTTGACAAATCATCATAGCTTCTATTAAGAATTGACTTAAAATTGTTTTTCTTGTTGCGCCAAGTGCTTTAGCGATGCCGATTTCCTTTGTTCGCTCTGTAACAGAAACCAGCATAATATTCATGAGTCCTATAGCCGCTCCAAGCAAAGTCATCAATCCAATGGCAATTGTTGCAGCCCTCAATTTAACTGTATTGTCTTTCAGAAATGTGATGATTCCGTCACTTTTGTTTATTTCAAAATTATTCTCTTCATAACTCTTTAGCCCCCTGACAATTCTCATTTCACCGATAGCCTGAGATATCAGGTCATCCAATTCTTGGGCTAAGGGCACACTTACATTCAGGTCAAAATCTGAGTCCAGTGTAGCATATTCGATTTTTGATTTATTTAATGGGATTAAAACTCTTCTGTCCGCACCCTCATTCATACTTGATCCCTTGGATTTTAGTACGCCTACGATTTGATATTTTTGGTCGTTGACGGTTATTGTCTGCATCAATGCTTTTTCAGCATTGTCATCAAACAAAGTTTTGATGATGTCTTTACCTACAATAGCCTTACTGATGCCATATTCCAGTTCATGGGTTGAAAAACTTCGACCATACTCAATTTCATACCCCATTACTTTAAAATAATTTTCATCAATGCCTCTGATTCTGACAGTGGGATTGGTTTTTTTATTTTGATATTTTATGATTCCATTCCCAACAGCACCGTAAGAAATGGAAACAATGGCTTTGTTGCCAAATCGTTCTTTGAATTCCTGGGCTTCTTGATAGCTAACCGGAGGTGATTGTTTTGTTCTTTTTCCCCGGTCATGTCTTCTGAAATTTTCAGACTTGCGGTCGATCGAAAAGGAGTTTGCTCCAAGGGAATTGAAATTGCTGCTCATGCTGTAGATAATACCGTCAATGGAAGTAAGAATGCCCACTAGCGCAGTAATGCCCAAAGCAATGATTAAAAGGGTTAGTACAGAACGAAGTAAATTGTACCGGACACTTTCAAATGCAAGTCGAATAATTTCTGTTACTTTCATGGATACCCAAAGGTAGTTGATTCTATTTTTACCTGACTAAAATTTCGACCACCGTCAATTATTTTTCGACACTTTTAAAGAAACCACTTTAAGATCGCATTCAACCTTCTTAGGTGAAGTCTAAGCTTAATTGTAAATTTGCGGTTTCAGTAAAAAATATTCATGGAATTATTGCAAAAATTAGGGGCTATTCTTGAGCGATTCCAGTTTCTGGAAGAGCGTATGGCTGACCCTGAGGTTGTCACCAACATCTCAGAGTACAAAAAGATCAGCAAGGAATATAAAGACCTTGAGCAAATCATGAAGCTGTTTCATGAATACAAGAAAAATTTATCCAACATTGAAGGAGCAAAAGAGATCTTGGGATCCGGGGATAAAGAAATGGTGGAAATGGCCAGTGAGGAATTGGCATCGGCGGAAGCAGAGGTAACCAGGTTGGAGGAGGAATTGAAACTGCTCCTTGTGCCAAAGGATCCTGAGGACAGTAAGGACGTAATATTTGAGATCCGTTCAGGAACAGGTGGAAATGAAGCCAGTTTGTTTGCCGGAGACCTGTTTAGAATGTACACCAGGTATTTCGATATGCAGGGCTGGACCCATGAGGTTGTTTTTGAGAATGAAGGTTCGGTAGGTGGTTATAACAAAATTGTGATGGATGTATCTGGGACGGATGTGTATGGAAAGTTAAAATTTGAATCGGGAGCGCATAGAGTTCAGCGTGTTCCGGATACTGAAGCATCGGGAAGAATACACACTTCTGCAGCAACTGTGGTGGTTATGCCAAAGCTTGAGTTGGAAGATGTAAACATTAATAAGTCAGATCTCAAAGTGGATACTTTCAGATCATCCGGCGCAGGAGGACAGCACGTCAACAAAACAGAATCCGGTGTACGTTTTACGCACCTTCCTACTGGGGCTGTTGCGGAAAGTACAGACAGCAGAAGCCAGCATAAGAACCGGGAAATTGCAATGGGTAGATTAATTCAAAAAATCCGTGACAGCCAAGTGGAGCAACACGAATCAGCCATTGCTGCGAAAAGAAAAACACTTGTGGGATCCGGTGATCGATCTGACAAAATCCGGACCTATAATTTTCCACAAAACCGTATGACCGATCACAGGATTAATCTTACAATGTATAACTTAGGAGACATTATGAATGGGCATATCGATGATATTATCGAAGCATTGAGAGTTGCAGAAAATCTGGAAAAGCTAAAGCAGGCAGAAGAAGTTTAAGAATTTCAAATAGTAAGATTTATATATTCTAAATAAAAAAGCCCGGGAATCTTCCCGGGCTTTTTTTATTACGTTCGAACAATAATGAATTATTGTTTAATGGTTAAGACAAAGTGATCATAGTTATCTCCATTAGGTTGTCCCAAAGGTGGGGTGAGGAATATATTTGTAATTTTTACTGCCCAGTAAAAGTTGCCGCTTTTAATCAGGTAAACATCATCCTTTTTACCTGTAACAGGGCTATTTACATCGGTTCCCAAATTGTATTCAGATTGAATACTTGGTTTGGTGGTTAATGCGTCGAAACTAAATCCAACCCCAGGTTTTCTGATGGTTGTTTCAGAAGATGCAGGGCTGAATTGTTGTGACCAATCCAGGCTTGGTAATAAATTACCACCGGCAGCTAATTCTGCAGTTGGATCGGTAGAGCCTGTTTCATTTCCAGTATGCAGATCAATACCACCCTGACCAGCAGGAGAAGCACTGTTTGTTAATTTTTTATTGGTTAAGGTAATAATTCTGATATCGTTGGTGGTGATCGTAAAGCTAATGTCATCTGTCTTACCAGCTTCATCTTCTAATTCCACGGTATACAAAATAGTATCCGAATTTGATTCAGAAGGAAACTCAATGGTATAAGTAAATCCACTTTTATCTGAAGCATTCAATATCAGAATTGGGTTGGAAGAGGCAGCCGTACCATTAACTTTCATGGTAGTAAAATCTACATGTTGTTCTGAACCAGATCCATTCTTAGAATTAATGTGCAGTACTTTTAACGGACTGTCCCCTTTAGTGCCCGTAATTTTTATATTAATGGGTACTCCTCCTGTAAGTGTTGCGTCACCAGTTAAAAAACCAGCTCCAGGGTTAGTCGTAAAATCAATAGATGGCCCGCTGTCACCGATGTTATTGTCATCTCCTGTACAAGCGTTGAATGTAACCAGTAGAATGCCAAATGCCAGTAAATAGAATAAATTTTTCATTATAGATAATTTTAATGTTTTGAATAAATTATTTAATCAGTTGTTTGATTTTCTTGATAATAGCCAATTCATCTCTCATGATGTTGGCACTTGGAACGAAACTCTTGAATTTTTCTTTATTCATCTTCATCTCCAGATTGACTTCATCAGAAGGTTTTAATTTTACGGATTTCATTACAGATCCTATCACTTTCCCATTTTTAAAGAAGTAATTAGTAGCAGTAAATAGCAACTTTCCTTTAGCCTTAACGGTATTTTTTTCAAAATGACTGCTGGCAATTAAATCAGATCCTTCGAAATAAAATTTAGATGTCTTTTCCCCTACGGATGAAGTGGAATTTTTTGTAATTTTTTTAATGTTGCCATTTGCATCAGAGAATATAGAAACAGTTCCCTTCTCGCCTGCTTTAAGGTTGGCGGACTTTTCTACAAGACTTGCGTCATTATCCAGTGAACTAACTGTGGCTTCTATCATGGATTGATCAGAAGTTGTGGAAGCAGCTGCATCCGTTGTTCCTTTTTTTGAGCTGCTACAAGAAGTGATCATTGCACTCAATGCAAGAAAACTGAAGAAAATAAATAGTGACTTGAATTTCATATAACTTGTTTTTTAATTTGGTATAAAGGTCAGAATTCCGGTGTAAAGAAAATTTAAGGCTTATCTTTATTTATGGTAATATTTTGTTAAATATACGAACTTTATTCATGAAATACAAATATGATTTTCTGGTTATCTACATTCGCTTATTCATTTAAATCAAGAAACTTTTGGAATTTAAGGAAAGTGGTTTAATACTTGGGCTGATGTCCGGAACCTCCCTGGATGGGTTGGATATAGCTGCATGTCGATTTAAATCCACTGGTTCGGGGAAATTGCAATTTGAAATTGTAGCAGCAAGCTCGATTCCATATGACCAGAATTTGCGGAGTGCGTTGGAACAAGCTTTTTATTTGAGTCCGAAGGAATTGGAGGGACTCAGTTATTCCTATGGTGCATTCATTGCTGAACAAATTAAAGATTTTTGTAAGAATCATGAAATTCTACCTGATCTGATATCGAGCCATGGCCACACTGTACACCACAGACCTTCAGATAAAGTTTCTCTACAGATTGGAGATGGAAGAACCATAAGAGAGATTACGGGAATACCTACTGTGTGTAATTTCAGAATTCAGGATGTGTTAAAAGGGGGACAAGGGGCGCCATTAGTCCCTATAGGGGATGAGTTGCTTTTTAGTGCTTTTGATTATTGTCTCAATTTGGGTGGATTTGCCAATATTTCTTGGAAATCAGAAGATAGGCGTCTGGCATGTGATATTGTACCATGCAATATGGTGCTCAATAAGTTAGCAAACAGGATGAACTTTCCATATGATGATCATGGAAATTTAGCATCCGCTGGCATGCTTCAAGATCAACTGTTGGCCGAATGGAATCAATTGGAATACTACCATTTGCCCTTTCCCAAAAGCTTAGGCAGAGAATGGTTTCTTGAATCTTTTGAACCGATTTGGAATAATTATCCACTGGATATTAAAGACTTATTGCGCACTGCGACGGAGCACATCAGTGATCAGTTGGCAAATTTTATTCGTAAAATTGAAACTGGAACTCAGGCAAAAATTCTTCTGACAGGGGGTGGAGCTTATAATGACTTTTTGATCAAAAGACTAAGCCAAAAGCTTCCAGGGCATTTCGAGTTGGTTGTGCCCTCTGGGGTAATTATTGACTTCAAAGAAGCCCTGATTTTTGGTTTGCTGGGTTATTTGCGGAAATTGGGCATGGTCAATACACTAAGCTCGGTCACCGGAGCTTATGAGGATCATTGCTCCGGTGAGTATTTTCCATGATTTACTTCTGAGGCATTGGGATGTATTTGGTTTTTACAGTTACCTCTATTTCTTTTGCAATTTTATCCCTTACAACGGAAGGAATGGAGATTTTGTAATCTTCGCATTTGATTTTAAAATGTGTTTCAGAACTCAATCCTCCTGCTTCCACTTTAACTTCTGCGGGAACCTTTATTTTATTGGTTACACCATGCATGGTCATGTCTCCGGATACCATTACTTTATAAGTACCTGGTTTGGTTAAATCGAGTGCACTATAGTTTTCTATGGCTCCTTTAAAGGTTGCTTTTGGGTATTTCCCGGACTCCATATAATTTTCATTAAAGTGCTCTTGCATCAGTGCTCTATCAAATTGAAAGGCATTAATTAAAGCAGCAAATTCAACTCTTCCACTGGATAAGTCAAAAACTGTACTGCCGGTATTGTTAACTGCTTCAATTTTCTCCATTGGAGAGTCTGAATGAAATTTAATGTATGCATTTTTTGCAAAATATCTTTGGGCGCTTAGATTGCCAAAAACTAAAATTGAGGCAAATAGGAAAATCAGTTTTTTCATTGTATTTGTTTAAACATTAGACGCTAAAATACTCTGAAAGTATTCACCCAAATTCAAGGATAACAAAACTTTAACTTTGGAAGATTTCCCCCAGATAAGCCAATTAAATTATTGGATAATTTTATCTGGATTGGCCTTAATGAAGCTTTTCCAGTTTTTGGCTTTCGAAGTCGGGCCTATGGCGGAATTTGCCTGACAACTGTAACAATAGGCGGCTGCGAGAGCGTCGGAGGCATCCAGATAGCGTACTTCAATTTTATAATTAAGTAACCTGCTGACCATATCGGCGACTTGTTCCTTCGAGGCATTACCATTACCGGTAACAGACTTTTTAATCCTTTTGGCAGAAAATTCAAAAATTTTTACACCCATGACCATTGCGGCTGCTATTGCCACCCCCTGGGCACGTCCAAGCTTTAGCATCGATTGCGCATTTTTTCCATAAAAGGGCAGTTCTATCGAAAGAATGCCGGTATGATAGGTCTCAATGATTTCCTGTATTTGTAGAAATATTTCTTTTAGCTTGGATTGATCATCTTCCTCGTGTTTCAAATGGATTACATTACAATCCAAAACTCTGGATTGTTGCCCATTTAATTCCAATACCCCAAATCCCAATATGTTGGTTCCCGGATCAATTCCTAAAATTCTATTTTGATTTAAGAGCATATTAAATATTTGCAAAAGTATAAGAAATTAACTGTCTATTGTATAACAATCGTTTTAATTAGCGTTCTTGCATATAAGTTTTACGATATTGAAATTTAAGGTAGCTTTCAGTTTGATTCTTGCATGGATATCCTTTGTTGGGGTAGGGTACTATTTATGGACGAGTATATTTTTTTTAAATAAATTGACTTTCATCCACATCCCATCCTTATTGTTGGTAATGCTGTTGATGCCTCTTAACTGGAGTTTGGAAAGCTTGAAAATATATCAAAAATTCAATTTGAATTATTCCTTTAAGGAATGTGTCTGGATTACGCTTAAAGGTTTAGGACTTTCACTGGTTACCCCAATGGGAATGGGTGTTTTTGTTGGAAGAGCAATGTTTGAAGATCAGGCCAGAAGAGAGAATTTATTGACGGCAACTGCATTTTCTTCTTATGCACAAAGTATGGTAACTTTTGGCATAGGAATGTTTGCTTTTTTTAAGATGGGGCCCTTCGGAGAGATAGGTTTTACATCTGAATTAAATAATTATTTGGTGATTAATTTTTTACTTTTTCTTGTAATAGCAATATTGTTTTGGATTTTTCTGATGAATGGCAAACATCTCTTAAGACGTATTTATATGCCAAAGTTGCCAAATTCAAATGATGGGACTAAAATATATACCTCCCTTGCAAGTTTATTGTTGTTGTCTTTTGTACGTTATTTAGTATTCGGATTTCAATATTTGTTTTTGTTGATGCCATTTTATTCCGAAGACTGGAGAGATCTCATTTTTCCGGTAGCTGTTATTTTTATGATTCAATCCATGATCGTAATTCCTCCAATGATTTCCGGACTTTTCAGAGGGGGGATTGCTGTGTGTGTCCTCACTCCTTTTGGTATAGATTTGGATGTTTGCTTAGGAATTGCTTCCACCTTATTTCTTATTAATCTTATTCTACCGGCATTGGCAGGTAATTTTTTATTATTTGGTGATCTTAGAACTCAAAATGGATTTAAATTGTTGACCAAGGAATGAACAATCCAAAATTAAGCAGGATGCGTTTACTATTTTTAAGTTTTTATTTGCTCATGATCTTTGGGGTATCCCCAATTTTTGCAAGAGATACACCATTTGTAGCGGGAGAAAGGATTGTATACAAGTTGTACTATAATTGGAATTTTGTATGGCTTTCCGCAGGTGAAGTAATATTTGAGATTAAAGATGAGGGGGATTATTATCATATTGATGTAACTGGGAGGACATATCCATCTTATGAGTGGTTTTATAAGGTCAGGGATAAGTACCACAGTTATATTGATAAAAAGACACTGTTGCCCGTTTTGTATATAAGAGACATTCAACAAGGTTCCTACATACATTATGAGAAAATTGAGTTTGATTACATAAATAAACGAATAACATCTTATACAGGTCGCACAATGAAAGAAGCCCGACCAAAAGTCATTCCAATGCCTTACCATGTTTACGATTTGGTTTCTTCCATGTATTTCCTGCGTGGAATCAATCTCAATGAATTTAAATCCTCTAAAAAAGTGGATTTTAGTTTGGTTCTTGATAACAGAATTTACGATATGGATCTCATTTGTCAGAAGGAGCACAAAAATTTTAATGTAAAGGAAAGCGGCAATTTCAAAGTCCTTGAATGTCAAGGCGAGTTAATTTCAGGTGGGATGTTTAAAGAAGATACAAAGATGAAAGTCTATGTAGGGGATGATGAAAATAAACTTCCTTTAGTTATTGAATCGCCGTTGGCAGTAGGATCTGTTAAAGCAGTTTTAAAAAGTTATGAAAATCTAAAGCATCCTTTGACTTCCAAAAAATAAATCATGAGATTATTTTTAATGACCCTGTCCCTTGTATTAAGTTTTGCCATAGGGTTTTATTCAGGAATTGGGTTCAGCACTAAAAAAGTAAAGAGCGAAGTAGGGTCTACACTTATGCTGGAGCGTATTCGCGAAGTCTTCAAAGTTGCAGCAATGGAAGCAGAATACAGTGAATTGTTTACACATAAAGATTACACCTGGTTTGATTTAAGTCCATTTAGGAAAGTAGCCATCGTTCGAGTTAAAGCAAAAGTCCTTGCAGGATTTGATTTAGACACCAGTCAGGTCAAAATTGATGAAAAAAGAAAAACAATTTTCCTGCATTTTCAGTCTAATGCAAAAATTTTATCCCTGGATCACCAACTGGATTATTATGATCTGCAGCAAGGTACATTTAACTACTTCACCCCTCAGGAACTTACCTTAATACAGGATAAGGCCAGAGATATTATATTGAGAAAGGCAGAGGGTTCGGAGTTACTTAAAAGGGCAGATGCAAGAAGATTAGAATTAGTCAAAGGCATCGATGAGTTATGTAAAAACCTTGGGTGGAGGGTAGAAATGGTGATCACCCCGGAATCTAAAAAGCCATTTATTCAATAAACCTTGCAATTTTTTAAGAATTGCACATGGTTCACATTTTTTTTTGCAGATAATCCATTCCTTTCATTTACAAATCATTATAAAATTATATGTGGTGTTAAGGGTGAAAATTTAGTTTAAGCAAAATTTGTAATACGCTTGGAGTGATATAGCGTGTAATAATATTGTTATTCGCTAAAATGGCTTAGATTAAATTTGGCTTAACGGATAAACCTTAAATTTTCTTTAACATATATAGTGAATCATTTCGACTTCCGGGTGCGTTTTGTTATCATCATGAGTTAATAAATAGGCTTCGTTTTAAAATCGGGATAAGATTCCCACAGGGATTAGGGAAGTCATCTCCAACAAGTTGGAGATGGCTTTTTTTATTTTTGCGATTTTTTCCAACTTAAGGAGGAAGTAACATTTTTTAATCCACTCTGGTATTTAGTTTTCTTCACTGGATTTAAATCTTCTGGCGAGAAATCTACTGTATTTTATGTTGGTGGATTACACAAGCATTACTTACCAATATATTTTTAGTGTGGCACACAGAATTTTTTAATGCCAATTTATACATTAGAATTTCAATTCTAAGTCAAAATACCATCAAATAATTAGTTTATCGGTTTCGAACTGGATGGAGTATGATCTATTTCACAGAATCAACTTCCGATCATTACTTTGGAATCATTCAAAGGTCGATCACTTTTAAGGGTTCTTTTATGAATAGGCCAATGGCATTTCTTCATGAAATCCTAATTCGTAAAATGGGACAAATTTTATTGGAATGATATTTTTGAGAAAGTAGGATCTTTCAATCAAAGTTCCGCATCATAGAATTTTTTTTATTCAATTTTCAAATTCTGGAACTAAGTATAAACGTTATGTTTAATGTTAATTTATAAAAATTTTTAAATTAACCACTTATGCTTTATATTTAAATTAAATGTAATTTGTAAAATTAATTTTTAAATTTTCTCCAAGTCACTTTTCTAAAAATCCACAGACTTTTTTTATCCAATTCATTGAAATTCCCATGTAATCCATAGGGGCATTTAGATTTTTTCTTGTCATGAGAGTAGTGAAATCAGATTGATTTGACTCATTAAATATTTTTTTAATGGTTAACTATTTGATTTTGCGATTTCTGAATTTTTACTCAGAAATTTTAAAACTCATTAGAAAAACAAATTTTTTCAAATCATGATGAAGCGTTACCAAATTAAAAGATTTCAATTGTTGTGGATTCTTTTATTATTTGCTTTTCAATTTTCGAAAGCGACCAACTGTACTTGTCCAAACAATGTCGTACAGAATCCTAGTTTCGAGAATGGGATTACAAACTGGACATATTTTAATGGAAACTTTTCAGCAAATACATATGCCGCGCAATGCGGTACGTATGCAGGACATTTTCAGCATACAAGTGGTAACGGGGGATTTTATCAGGATCTCACAAATGTAGCAGTTGGATCAAAGTTAACCATCAGTTTTTATGGAGGAGTTCACGACAATTCCTTTAATCAGAGATTTGGGTTGTTTTATCTCAACAGTGCCGGAGTGCAGATTGGTGGAGACTCAGTTAATGTCGATGGTCCATTACCTAATATGAGTTTTTACACCATAATTTCCACAGTGCCAAGTGGGACAACCAAGGTTAGAATAATGGGGAAGGCTAGTGGTAATTGGTTGAAAGTCGATCAAATTTGTTTGAATGTAGAGCAGCCATGTGTAAATTTTACTGCATTGGCGCAATCCGATTTAAACCTTGTAAAAACCAGAAGCTGGACCAATCAAATTACATGTGGTAGCGAACCAGAAAGAATTTTTTATGCAGATTGTTTATTGGACAATATAAGTGGAGGAACAGGAGGGAATAGGAAACTATGGAAAGTTGTTTCAGCTGGAACTTTTAAGGAGTATTGTGACGGCACAGCTTATGCAGAAGTTCAGGTTCAAAATGTGGATTTACCAACTTATAAATTCAACATTACCTTAATTCTTAGTGGTAGAACTTTTACTGCTCCTGCAGGAAGTCCACATCTTGAAGGGTGCACAAGTTCCAGTAAAACTAACTGGTATTATTACACAAGCTTAAAAGGCTCATTTGTTGGGTTAGAAAGTCTGGCAGGTGGAGTTTTGGCAGTAACAGGTAAAATGGCTGCTTTCCAAATGGGTACCAATGCAAGTTTATATGGTGTCCTTGGAAATTTTGGTGCAAGTTCATGGATGGATTATGCTATAATTTGTCAACCTAATGGTTTCAATTTAAAACCAGATTGTCAATTTGACTTTAATTTCTTTTTGAGTGGTGGAGATTTATTGGCATCGGATGCAAGTAATTGCGGAAAAATATGTGTTGGACAAAGTACTAACTTAAACGGGTATGCTGTTGGCGGTAAGCCGGCATATACTTATTCCTGGAGCCATGGTCTTGGAACAGGTCAAACTAAATCTGTTAGTCCTGCAACTACAACCACTTACACCGTAACAGCTACTGATGCTAACGGTTGCACTGCAACGGATGCAGTAATGATTATGGTTAATCCTGCACCAACGGTTGACGCAGGCGCTAATCAAATACTTTGTCCGGGTAAATGTACAGACTTAACAGCAACAGCTAGTGGAGGAACTTCACCATATACTTATACCTGGGATAAAGGTCTGGGTACAGGCCAAACCAAAAATGTATGTCCAAGTGTTACCACCACCTATACAGTCACAGTAACAGATGCAAAAGGATGCACAGCAACCGATGCCGTTACGGTCACTGTGAATCCAAATATTCTGGTGACCATCACTAAAATTGATGCAAAATGCGGAATATTAAACGGATCTGCAACAGCAAATCCAACTGGCGGAACCCAACCATACACGTATAAATGGTCAAATGGTCCAACCACCCAAATAAACAGTAATATAGGACCAGGTACTTATACAGTAACAGTTACTGACTCTAAAGGATGTACAGCAACAGCTTCAACTGCCATCATAAATATCGGCGGCCCAAGTCTTGATGCGGGAGCAGATAAATCCATTTGTATAGGTAGCAATGCAAACCTTACTGCAAATGCAACCGGAGGTACAACTCCTTATACTTATGTTTGGGACAATGGACTTGGAACAGGTCAAAATAAAACTGTTTCACCAACTGTAACAACTACTTATTCTGTAACTGTTACAGATGCAAATGGTTGTACAGCTGCTGATCAGGTGAAAGTTATAGTCTTTCCAAATCCAATGGTTACCATCAATAAGAATGATGCTAAATGTGGTTTCTCTAATGGTTCAGCAACTGCAAATCCAAGTGGAGGTACCTCACCATATACGTACAATTGGTCCAATGGAGGAACGACACAAAGCATCAGCAATTTATCTACAGGAAACTACATTGTCACCGTTACAGACAGTAAAGGATGTACAGCAACAGCGAGTACTACAATAAATAATATCAGTGGCCCAACAGTGAATGCGGGTTCAGATAAATCAGGTTGTGTAGGATCTACCTTCAATTTGAGTGCAACAGCCAATGGCGGCACATCACCATACACTTATGCATGGGATAACGGATTAGGAAACGGACAAAACAAAACTGTAAAT
>Ga0075163_10002558_pt1 | contig 24453 bp, 12 predicted proteins | sample JI1023141ADNA_FD_71478 | JGI IMG/M metagenome (GOLD analysis project Ga0075163, IMG submission 71478) | Wastewater effluent complex algal communities from Wisconsin, to seasonally profile nutrient transformation and Carbon sequestration -... | ecosystem: Engineered > WWTP > Effluent > Algae... | reverse complement strand
CTTGACTTGCACGTGCGAGCGCGCAAGCGCCAGCCCGAAATCCAGCAGCTTGATCTGCGGCCCCTCACTGCCACTGAGCACCATGACGTTCCCAGGCTTGAGATCCCGGTGCAGGATGCGAAATGGAATTCTCCGTCGAGAAAATGGGGCTCTACAGCGTTCGGGAACGCACTGGGAAATCGGGTCTGGGCTGCTTACCCGAGCAAGATCTGCATCAAGATCGCCGTAGCCCCAATGTGCAGCTTCAGCACTGTCGCAACTTGCGACTCGCCTTGCGTCTTGCGGGCTGGCTACCTGGGCTGGTTGTTACCGGCAGGTGTAGTTCTTGCGGCAGTTGCTGATGCAGATTGCCATCTTCTTGCCCGATCCTCGACAGAGCTGCGCTGCCATTGGTAACCCCTTGCGGCGCTCAAAATCGGCGTGGGCCGCAGCGTCATCTCGCCGGTCCGCTCCGATACGAGCGGCCTGCGCACTGCGCAGCCGGGCCTGATCCTCCTTCCGGCTGGGCCAGGGATAGGATAGCAGTGAGCCATCGGCTGCTGCGGCGCAGTGATAAAGGAGCCCAATCAAGCGGCTATCCGAGATCCGAGGCCGTAGGGCGCTGCACGCAGCGAACACAGACTGGCGGATCTTACGATGCAGCTCGGTCTCATCCTCATGGCCTTCACCGCCGATTCGCAGGGTCTGGTAGTTCGGAACCCAGCGGGCATCGAGGACAGTGCGCAGCTGCTCGGCATCTTTGCACTCTTGCAGCCGCTTTAGCACAGAGACAAAAAACGCATTGGGAGTATGACCGCCAAAGCTACTGCCCTGCTGCACCACGGCAGCATGCGCCTGGGCAATCGCGCAGCCCTCGGCGTGGAATGACTTGACCGCAGCCAGGCGCTGCTGACACTCCACGGCAATGCGTGTGGTCTTCGCTTTGCTACAGTCTCCGGACTCAACTGCAGCGGCAAACCCCAGCGAGCCCCTGGCGCAGACCTGCTCTCCGTCTACGGACACACAGCCACCGCTGCTGTCCTTGGTGCCGCCGCGTGGGCTCTCATCGCTGTTGATTGCTGTGCCGGCGCCAACCCCTAACCCTGGGACGCCGCGCAGATCCGTCTCTGTGCAGCCTTCGGAATAGTCGCAGTACGCGCTTAGAATTCCGCTCTCCAGGTGATAGACGGTGTAACCTCGGCGCAGGCCAGCCTTGCCAGCGAAGACGTAGCGGTTGCCGGTGCTCATCCGATCGACATAAATGTTCGCGCTGTCCTGCTTACCATCCGCGACCTCTTCATAGGTGCGCACGACCAGCGACCGCACCTTGCCAGCCAGTCCCGAGTCCTTTCGACAAAGCGCCTGCATATGGGATGAAAAGCTCGAGCCAAGGTCTGCGAGTCTTTCTACTTGGAGCTCTGGTTCAGATCTCGACGCTGCATCACGCTCTGACGGCTTGAACGGATGCTTGATGAAGCTTCCGACGTCTACACGAATTGGGATGTCTCGGCCACACGCTGCGGCCAGCTCGGAGCGGGCGGTGGCGAGTGCTCGATCGAGGGCGGAATGATCGACAGCAGGCGCCTTGACCGGCTGTGCATACGCAGTCCCACAGTGCTTGGGGCCTCCGCTCCAGTTGGCAACCGCAAAGACGATCACCAAGAGCGGCGCGAAGACTATATAGTGGATGGGCATTATCGCGCCTTGTGTACGCATTGGATCAGGTTACCAGGGGGCTGGTCCAGTCGAACAGCGGAACTTTGGGGCTGCTGGCCATCTTTCCTTGGGTTCTAAGGAAGACGATCGTGAACAACATCATGAATTGTGGGTTCCAGGCGGGGATCATAAGTGCCTTGCTGCTGACCACCGGGATGGCTGATGCACAGTTACCAAATCCGATCGATGCGGCTGCCGTAGAGAGCGCGCTGGTTCCGATGCGCAAGGAGGTTTCAGCAGCGTGTGGCTTTGCGCTGGATCTGCGAGTTGATGTGCCTAGCTATGTTGTTCACAAGCTACCGCGCGGAATGCGGCCGGTCGGGGAAAAGGAAGTCATCCGCACCCTCACTTCGCTAGTCCCCTATGTCGTGGACTTGTGCAAGGTCGAACCCGCCATGGCAAAGCGGGTCACAGAGGTAGTCCTGCGTAGCAGCGAGGCAGTGGAAGGGGGAACGCTAAACTATGGCTCGGAGTATGTAGATCGTCGCAGTGTCGGCTCGCGCTATGTAGTTGGGGGGAAGGCGGCCCTGCGCGGGTCGAACGGAACCTTTATGTTTGATGCTGGCGTGCTCTCTGTGTACACAGCTCCGGGGGATCTATTCGCGCCTATGTTTAATGAATTTACTAAAGAAAGAGATCGCGAGAGACCCAACTTCTTGAGGGTCATCCCGGGGCTGGGTATTGGTGCAGGAACAGCGCTGAACGTAGCCGACCGAGATCGCAGCAAGTCCAAGCTGGGTCCGGGCTGCGTAGCTGTAGATGGTGAGGAAATCTGCGGCAGCGGCTCCTTGAGCTTTGCGGAGGCAGTCGAAAGTGGTGACTGTAATCAGTCTGAAAGTCCTGGTATCACCATCGCCTGTCGCAAGCGCCTGGCTGCCATCAAAGAGCTAGCGATTGACTGCAAGATCGGCCAAACCTATCAGGCCATGGTGAATGCGGGTGAAAGCCGACGCCACATTCCCACCGCGCTCTTTGAGCAGATTCTAAAGAAGCTGCCCTCTTGCCCAAACGGCGGCAACATCTTGGTTGATGTGCTGTATACGCGCTGGGACTATAGCTCGCAGAGCTTCAAGATGCGCTTGGAGGAAACAGAGCGCGCGCTAGTTTCGAAGCTCAACAAGGCGGTCATGGCTGCATGCTCAGCGCTGCGCCCTACGGTTGCCGACCATCGGGTGCTGTCACCCGAGAACCGGGAATCAACGGTGCTAACGGAGTTTCTGTACCGCTGTGCAGTGGTTGCCGGAGGCTCGCTAGCACCCTACTCATGGAAGACCAAGTCAGCTGATATCGCGCTCTTGCGGAGGGATCAGTCCGAGCGCCGCGCAGGTGACGCAGAGACTCGGGCGGAAAACGCAACCCGACGCAGCGCAGAGGAACAGCGCAAGCAGGGTCTACCAAGTGCCTACATGTACTGCAAGGGAAGGGTCCAAAAGGACTGTATGCGCAAGTGTTTGCAAGCAAAGGTCTGTAGGTAGATCTGGACCGGAGCTCTGGTACTGGGCCCGCGCAGTCTGAGCCCTTCCCGCACGGCAGCGGTGCTCCGCCGCGCCTACGCCGGTGAGGATGCGGATTGACCGCGATGCATCGACATCGATGCCCGGGCCACCCCTTTGGCCGCCCCCTTGCTGATGGCAATCTGATAGGCCTTGTGAAATCTCCGGTTCGATTCGGATCGTAGATCGCGGGCTCCTGTTGTTCATGAGCGCGCCGCGGCGATTCCTCTTGAGCTCCCTCGGTGAGCCGGGTCGACTCACGGGCAATCGCGGTCGTCCATGCGCTGGCATGCCTTCTGCTTAAACAGTCGAGCAAGCGCCTCACTCACCGGGCTGTTGCCCTCGGGATTGCGCACCCGATTGGTACGGCCCGGTTGGGAATCGGACGCCTCCGGGCTGCCGGCGCACTTCAACCATTCACAATGTGACTCATCAGCGTGATGAGTACAAAGGGAGATTTCCCATGCGTGGGATCCATAAATCGCGTGCTTTTCTCGGCGGGGTATTGTCGGCCGGACTGTGCTTCATCTGCTCATCTGCCACGGCGGCGCCCCTCGTCATCGATGACTTTTCGACCAATCAGAGCGCGATGACCATCACCTTTCCGCCGGCCGGCACCTCCATGAACTCGCGGGCCAGCGGGCAGGGACTGCTTGGGGCCGAGCGCGACCTGCAGATCAACTTGAGCGTCGGCATCATCGCAGGAAACAGCATGAGCGCGACAGTCAGCAGCGGCTTCTTGTCATACTCCCAAGACGCGACGATTGCGGGCTCGATGACTTGCCAATGGGATGGCGCGGACGGCTCCAGCTCTCTCAATCCGACGGGTCTGGGTGGCGTTGATCTGACGGGCGGCGGCAGCCTGGACGCTCTCCAGTTCAACGTGGCCTTCGACGATCTGCCGCTTAGCATGATGTGGACCGTATATAGCGACGCGGGCAACGCGTCTTCGGCCACGCTCGCGCTGTCTGGGCTGATCTTTTCGAGTACCAGCTTCAGCATTCCTTTCAGTGCGTTTACTCCCACGCTGGGAGCCGGGGCTGACTTTGCTAGCGTCGGCGCGATCACCTTGGATGCCGGCTCCTCGGTCACGGCGCCGGACCTGGTCGTTGATCTCGTGCAGGCGACCGCAACGCTCAATGCGCCAATGACCGTCGCACTGATGAATGATGTGGGCGGCGATGGCCTTGCCAATCCCGGCGACACGCTGCGTTACACCGTCACCATCACCAACCCGGACGATGCGTACGATGCGCCGGCGACGAACGTCGACTTCGCCCTGGGGGCCGGCTCTTTTGCGACGCTGGTCGCCGGCTCGGTCACGACGACGCAAGGCACTGTCGTTTCGGGCAACGGTGGGGCGGACAAGGATGTGGCCGTGCAGGTCGGCTCGCTGGCCGACGCCGCGGAAGCGACGATAACGTTCGACGTCATCATCGATAATCCGATTGGAGAAAGTGTGCAGCAGATTGTCAGACAGGGTCGTGTGACGAGCTCCACGCTCGCCATCATGACCGATGATCCGGGCCTGGCCGGCGGTGACGATGTGACATCCATCCCCGTCGCTGCGGCTCCTGAGCTCAGCGCCACGATGAGCAGTGCCTTGGGATCGGACCTCAACCAGGATGGCGTACTCAATCCCGGAGACAGCGTCGTTTACACGGTGAAGGTGAAGAACACCGGCAACCGCGCTGCGAGCGGACTGGTTTTCACGGCGACGCTCGATCCCAATACCACCCTCGTTGCGGGCTCGGTCACGACGAGCGCTGGCACCGTGATGACGGGCAATGGCGGAAGCGACTCCACGGTGCGCGTTGGTCTGGATCCCTTGGCCGGCGCTGGTGCGATGGCACTGATTACGTTCGAAGTGACGCTGCCCGCCTCCGCGAAAAAGCCAGACTCCGGAGTCATCAGCGCCTGGGGGGTGCTCACCGACGCCGGGAGCTTGATGCTAAAGACCGACGATCCCGACACCTCGGCAGCCCTCGATCAGACCGCCATCGAGGTCGTCATGGGAATGGCCCCAGGCGCTGCGCCAGCTGGCGACAAATTCGGCGGCGGTGCCTTGGTCGGCGGTGGCTTCTCGTGTGAGATGACCCGAAGTGCGCAGCCCACCAATCCGTGGCTCTGCTTGTGGCTGGCTGCTCTGGGATTGCTCTGCCGCCGGCGCCGGTTCGCCTCTACCGCAGTGTGAACCGCTCGCGCTCTTCATCAGCAGCCGTAAAGTGAAACGCAACGCACCTGCTCATCATACCCCCTCCCACCTACCTCCATCCCTGAACGACAGTTGAGCTAGCTACCTAGGCTGCCCTGAATTACGCAGCAAGGGGTGGTACGCTCATATAGAGGGAGCTGATGGCTGGGATGATTCAAGGCGAGACAGCGTCGCGCTTTTCTGCGGTTCGAGCTGAGTTTGAGCGCAATTTCACCGAGCGGAGCGAGGTGGGAGCGGCCTGCGCCGTCTATCACCGAGGTGAAAAGGTCGTGGATCTGTGGGGTGGCTACCGAGACCTCAAGCAGCGCCTGCCCTGGGAACAGGACACGCTGGTCCTGGTATTTTCAACGACCAAAGGCATGGCGGCGCTCACCGTCGCCGTGGCGCACTCGCAGGGGCTGCTCGACTTTGAAGCACCGGTGGTCCGCTACTGGCCAGAGTTCGCACAGCACGGCAAAGAAGAGGTGCCGGTCTGGCAGCTCCTGGCGCATCAGGCGGGCTTGTGTGCCATCGAGCCGCCCCTTGATGTCGAGACGCTGCGTGACCCCGACCGGCTGGCCCAGGCGACAGCTCGGCAGCGCCCAGCCTGGAAGCCCGGAACTCGGCAGGGATATCACGGCGCCGCCATCGGCTGGTACGAAGGGGAGCTCATCCGCCGGATCGATCCCAAGGGACGTAGCCTGGGTCAGTTCTTTCAGGACGAGCTCGCGCGGCCGCTCGGTGTCGAGTTCTACATCGGGACACCGACGAGCATTCCTGAGTCGCGCATCGCCAAGATGATTTCTTATCACCCGCTGCGTGCGCTCTTTCATCTGAACAAGATGCCGTGGCCCTTTTTAAAGGCCCTGCTCAACCCGAAGTCGCTTACCGCAAAGACGGCGCGCATCATCGGAATCGCGCATCCAGTGGATGTGGGGCGTCCGGATCTGCGCACAATCGAGATGCCAGCCGCAAACGGGATCGGTCAGGTGCGCGCTCTGGCCCGAGCTTACGGAGTCTTTGCCGCCGCAGGAAAGGAACTCACGCTGCGAAAGGAGACGCTCGAATCGCTCTCAGCGCCAGCGCGGCCTCCCACCGAAACCAGGATCGACGAGGTGATACGCCTCGAAACGAGCTATGCGCTTGGTTTTCTCAGACCGTTTCCGAGCCTTCGCTTTGGGAGCGACAAGTGGTTCGGAACTCCCGGCTACGGGGGCTCCTTTGCGTTTGCTGATCCGGTCGCCGAAATCGGCTTCGCGTATGCACCAAACCGCTGCGGCTACTACCTCTGGGACGACCCGCGCGAAAAAGCTCTGCGCGATGCCGTCTACAGATGCTTGAAGTAGATCAATGGTGCTGCGGGATCGACGGGAACCGAGCGATCAAGGCCGCAGCTGCCCCACATCGCTCGGCGCTGCACAATTACTTGGTGGCGGGAGCATCGAGGATAAGCGGATCGTTTTGGAAGCGCTCTTCCTGGCCCATTCCCAGCAGGAAGACGTGAATATAGTTCAGGTGCCCGTGGTTGGCCTGGAAGTCCACCAGCGCCTTTCTTCCCTTCTTGGGGTCGGCATTTCTCACGTCGCTGAACAGCTTCACGATATCCTTTGGATTCGGCGGCTTCCGCAGACCTCGCTGAGGATGCAGGTACACAGTCAGCTTGTCTGTAGCGGACTGGGCGATGTAACCGTCAATGGGCATTCCCGCCGAAATCCGAACGGCGAGGCGGCAGTTTTCGATCTCAGTGATCTGCGATCGCGGCGGCGCGCAGAGATAGTACATCCAAGGAACTGCGCCGTGCTTCATCACATCGAGCTTGGCGTCATCTTTCAGAAACTTCTTGATCTCAGGCATCCAGTGCTCAGAGAGCTCGGTTGCTACTTTATCGACGGTGGCCTCACCTTCCTCTATCAGCTTGTCCAGGCCTTTGGCCACATACTCGTTTCCATGCATCGATGACCCGGCTGTTGCGGCGTTCACGGCCATGCTGCCCATCTGCACATACCACTGGATGAAGAGCTTCCGCTCCGCCGCCTTGGCATCGCCCTCCAGGACGTCTTTCAGCGCCGCGACAAGGTAGTTATAGGGCTTGCTGTCGTCCGCCTTGGCCTTGTCCTTGGCGCTGGGGGTCGAGAGCAGCGCCGCAGTGTTGGCCTTATTGCGCATGTCCATCATGGTGCCGACGAAGTCTTTGCCGAACTCGATGGCCGAGATGGCCCCACCAGAGACCTCATCGACCGCCGTCTTGACACCCGCTTTGACGTTCGCTTTGACAGTTTTTGCGAAGGTATCTTTGACGTGAAATTTCTTCTTTATCTCTTCGGCGATCACCTGCTTGATTTTCTTCTTAAAGACCTGCTTGGCGTACCAAATGTTCTTCGCATCCGCCGTGTTCAGGTAATCCATGATGTCTTTGGTCGCCTCGGCGAGCTTCTCTTCGTCTTCAAGTTTCCAGTCAATTGCTTCGACGGTTGGGACCGGCATGACCATCTCAGGCTTAGCAGGCTTGTGATTATCAGTCTTGCTCATAAGGACACTCCTTTTATGGTGGCGCTGCAAGCACCACCGCTGTTCGAGCCAGCGCTGGACTGGCGAATAAATATACGAAAAGACGAGCGATCACGGACCGCTCCGTACCCTCAGCCCCCTAATGGTATGCTGGAGCCTAACAGAGCTGCCCACGCCTGACAGTCTCTGCGGACGACAAAAGACTTGCTAGAAACGACAATCCAAAGTCGTGCTCAAGTGCAGGTACACGGAGTGCCAACAAATGCCGAATAGCGCTCGCCGCACTGCCATGATGCCGAGCCATCTGCTCGACGCAGCGAAGGAGGCTGGCATCGATATCGCCAAGCTGGCGGGCAGAGTGGAGCTGACCATCGAGCAGCTACAGTCCGGTCTCAGCGCCGATGAGATGGATCGATTCGCAAAGGCCCTCTTTGCTGTGCTTCCCGATCCGGCATTCGGCCTCCGGGCCGGAAGCGCCCAGCGGACCTCCCGCTTTGGCGTGGTGGGCTTCGCGGCGATGACAAGTCCCTCGTTTGGCGTTGCGCTGGCCCGCTTTGCCCGCAACGTACCTCTGATCTGGGGCGATCATTACGAGCTGCAGGAAGCGGCGGACGAGACTACCGTGTCGCTGCATCCGCTCGCGCCCAATCTGATCTATCAGCAGGTCAAGCTCGACTTCGAGCTGGCTGGACTGCTGTCGTTCGGCCGCCAGTTCATGGATCCAGCGCTGCGCCCTCTGCGCATCACGGTTCGGGGACCTGCTCCTCCGTACGCAGCGCGGTATGCAGAAATTTTCGACTGCCCTGTGGAGTTTGACAGCGAGCATCACAGCATCACTTTTTCACGCCGTGATCTCGATCGTCCCCTCACCAGCGCCAATCCGCAGCTAAGTCCTCTGTTTGAGCAGCATGCCGAGGAGCTGCTGACCACACTCGCAGATACGAACATCGCGGGCCAGGTGCGCGCCGCATTGCGCGACATGCTGCGCGGCAAGGAGCCCACTCTGGCCAGCGTTGCCTCGGTGCTGCATCTGAGTCCCCGGACCCTGCAGCGCCGTCTGGCCACCGATAAGATCAGCTTCCGCGATCTTCTCGACAGCGTACGTCAGGAGCTCGCCCAGCAATACTTGCGCAGTTATTCGGGAAGCCTCATCGAGATTTCCGATCTGTTAGGATTCTCGGATCCAAACTCCTTTTTCCGCGCGTTCAAGCGCTGGACCGGCACAACTCCGCATAACTTCAGGCACAGGCAGCCCGAAAGAAGCGCTGCGAGTGCAGGGCGAAATGAGAGGGCGTCTCGGAGCCGCAGGTAAGCGCTGCGCTGGATCAGAGCCGATCGACCCGTGAGCGCAGCTTCCCAAGTGCCTGATATCAGACTGAATCGCTCTCGCTTGACATCAAGCTGGCCGAGAGTACTTCAGTTGAGAAATCGGGGCCGTTTGTCCGCATGTCGACGCTAAAGTTGCGGACAAAGCGAACGCGTGCCTGTCAGGTAGGAGGCCGAAGGCTCGCCTTTAGCCTGCTGAAGGAACGATTGCTCCTGGACCAGATCGGACCAGTACCTCGGCTTTGCCTCGCTCGCGCGCATCCTTGCACAGGGTACTGCTCTGTTGAGCCCCCAGATCCAAACCCTACGGGACTGTCACTCCCGTCCAGAAATGGTTGGGATTTTCCTAGAGCATCGCTGATGCACAGAATGGTCAGGCAGCGGCGCGCTATTGGGGGCTGCGATGTAAAATCGCGCCCAGCCGACCGACGGCGAATAGGTCTCCCGTGGAGCTTACCCAGCCGGCGTTCAAGTTGCCGAATGCTCCGCTGCCAAGGAACTTGAGCTCGGCAAAAGTGTACTGGATGAGCGTCCCGCGGTAGCCAAACAGGAAGACATCCGTATCGCTGCCCGCCGCCCCATACAAGAGTAGCGGCGATATGTCGGTATCTACCCGCTGCCAGCCGAACCCTTCGTCCTTCCATAGCTCTCCCTCTCCGCCAGCCAGCACCTCGAACGATTGGGTTCCGGCAATTCCGCGCATGAGCACCCCGGGGATGTGCGCGACCTCCTGCCAGCTCGTGCCGTCGTAGTGGAGGATGGTCTCGTAACCGGCAGCATAGACATCGCTGGGACCGGTGCCCCAGAGCGCGTAGATATCGCCGCTTGTCGGTTGCGATGAGCTCCAGGTTGCGCCGTCGTAGTACAGGATGGTGCCGTCTTCTCCGCCAATGAAGACCTCACCGGAACTGGCCGCATAGACGGCCCGGAGCTGGGTCATTCTGGAGATCAGAGCCTCGGCATCGGGAACGTGTACCCACAGGTCGTTGAAATAGGAGCGCGTCGGATCCATGTGGAGTACGGTCCCGGTACCGACGATCCAGACATCTTCCGGTCCGGTCCCGCTGATCGAGAACAGGTCCGCGGTCGTGCTGACGCGGCTGGTCGTCCAGACGCCATCCGAGCGGTGCAGGAGGGCGCCTTGATTGCCGGCGACCCAGACATCATCCGTGCCGCTGCCCCAGATTCCGTTCAGGTCCACGCTCGTGAGTACACTATCTTGGCGGACGAAGTAGTTGCTGACGAGCCGAGCAACCGCTTCGCCGCTTGCCCAGACATCGTCCGAACTGCTTCCCCACACCCCGTATATGATGCCCAGGCTGCCGGTATAGGCGTGCCGCCGCCAGGCGCTGCCATCGAAGTGGTGGATCGATGTGGTTCCCGCTGCCCAGACATCGTTCGAGCCGCTGCCCCAGATGGCGAACAGTCCCTCGTACAGGTAATCGGTCGGCACTGGGCTGTCGTCGCGCCAGGTCGCCCCGTCAAAGTGCAGGCTCGCTGGCTCCGCGACCAAGCCCGCAACGCTCGTCTGGCGTGTGCCGACGAAGAAGACGTCATTGGGTCCCGAGCCCCAGATACCCCAGATGGACGGCTGCTTTATCTGAAGCAGTGGATCGGCGATCTTGGTCCAGTCGTGGCCATCATAGTGGACTAGAAACCCATTGCCGCCGACCCACACGTCCGTGGGGCTGCTGCCCCAGATGGAATAAAGGTTGGTGGGAAACTCTTTCATCACCTGCCACGAGCCGTCGTAGTGCACGACCTTGCCATCGGTCGTTACGGCCCAGACATCCTTGGCTCCGGTGCCCCAGAGGTGCATCACGCCTGAAGGGCCATCGGTGGCCCGCCAGGAGAGTCCGTCAAAGTGGACAGTGGAATCGCCAGCGGCCCAGATGTCGTTGGGGCTACTGCCCCAGATCGAAAACAGGGCCGGCTCAATGAGCTGAGGGTTCTGGGGATCGCTCGAGCGAACGGAGTAGGTGGTGAAGAAAGTGCCGTTCCAGTAGATGACAGTGCCCGCGTCTCCGACGAACCACACCGAGTTCGTCGAGGTTCCCCAGACGGCGTGCGTCTGGAAGCCGCGTGGCAGCGGGTGCTCCCAGCAGAGGCCGGCGTTCGAACAGGCAGCCTGCGGGATGATACCCACGCCCACCTCATGCGTTCGATCGTCGATCTGAAGCTGGCAGGATCCACGTCCGGAGCAGTCGCCTGTCCAGCCAACAAAAGCAGACTTCGAAGTCTTGTCGAGACGCGGCTCGGCCGTCAGGGTCAATCGCGTATTGTTGGGCAGATATACGCGACAAGAGCGATTGCTCTCGCTCAGCTCGCAGGCCGCCCCGGTCTGTGGTGGCGGCGAGATGGCAATGGTGGCGTTGCCATCACCCACCGCAGAGATGCGCACCGAACAGCCACGGAACTGCTCGTCATAGCTAAGCGTGGCCGTCGCCTGATACTCTGGCAGGCTGGTGAGCTCAAGCGACACGAGGGCGCCGGCGATCGAGCAGCCATCGGCTCGCTGCGCCCCGACGCGAATGGCAACCTGCCCCTGCGAGCCGACCGGCAGCCGCAGGTGCACACTGTCCAGGCCATCGCGGATCGTCGGTGCCACGCCGATCATCGGCTTGTCGTTGAGCGAGATGTTGAATGAGAGAGACGCGACCTCTGGTTGTAAGCCGGTGATCTGTAAAAAAATGATCGGTCGGTCATCGGCACAGCTCGATGTGCCGGTGCAGACTCCGGCCAGCAGGATCGCCATCCAGATCTGCCAAAAAGCGGCTTGCACTGACGACCGTGCGCATCCTCTGCCCGATCCTGCCACTGTGCCCAGCCGAGAGCTGCGCAGCTCGTTCAGCATGACTTGCCACGGCCCATTTATTTCAAAAAGCGACATCGATGATTCGCCCATCCTGTGTCCACGGACGCACAGCAAACAGCACGCCGATCGCGAGTCCCAGCCCGACGGCCACTCCGCCCGCGGCGTATAGCACCTTGCGTCGCAGCGCCTGCTTGGGGTTGGGCAGCACGCCGCGCGCCGGCAGCGCTGACAAGAGATAGTCGGGCGCCGCATTGGGCTTGGCCAGGGTCGGCGTCTGCGCGCTCGCGGTCAGGCTTTTTACCCGATCGCTCACCCACGTCTCAAGCTCGCTGATTGCGATGGCGCCGTCTTCGGTGTAGTCGGCCACGCCGCGCAGTCCTTCGAGCAGCGCCTTGGTAAAGGCACCGTTACGCCACGCCGGTGACTCACGAGATGTCTGGTCGCCGGTTGAGGCTGCGAGCACGATCACCCGGTTCTCGTTCGCCAGATCGTTGATAAGGCGCGTGAGGCTGCTGCGCCCCAGCACGTTGCCGCTGTGGCAGGTGTCCAGCATCAGCACCACTTTGCCCTGAATGCGCTGCAGTCCCTGCTGAAGCTCTGTGCCTGCCACCATGGTCAGCTTGTTTGCCTGCGCATCGACGGGAAGAAAGTAGTAGCTGCCCTCGGTGTCATTGGTTCCGTGGCCGGCGAGGAAAATGGCCGCCATGTCTTCGCGCTGCACGTTCTCCTGTAGCCAGCCCAGACTTTGTAGCACCTGTTCTCGGGTCGCCTTTTCATCGGTGAGAATCCGCGATTCGATCGCGCGGTATAGATGGGGAAGCTGGCTTTGCAGGGTCTGCGCCAGATCACGAGCATCCTTGGCTGCGTAGGTCAGCTTGGCGATGTCCGGACTCTGGTAGTTGCCGACGCCGATCGAGACGATGTACAGCTTTGGCCGCCTATCCACCGTTGCGCCTCGGCGCTCCCGGCGCATTCTCAGGGTCAGCGGCTGCCCTGCGATCGTGCGCCCCTTCGCGACCAGAGTCAGCTCGAAGTCGCGCGCGGGCAGCGGCAGAGCGAGCGCGAACTGCTGCGCCTTTGCTACATTGCGCTTGGCAGTCAGCAGATAGCCCGGCGGCGGCTTGCCATCGATGCGCGGCACGATCTCAACGTCCTCGCCGCTTGGCGAGATGACCTCCAGATCGAGCGTGACGCGCCCATCTCTATCGAACGATTGACCGCGAACGAAGACCTGCGGCCCGCGCACCGATGCACTTCTCTGAGCCGGCGCAGCGGTATCGGCCTCGGTCTTGAGCGCTGCCGGCGGCGGTTCCACTTCTTCCAGCACCCGTGAGAGCGGCGCTGGGGCCGGCTCTGCCTGAGCGTCCGAGGCCGTCTCGGCAGGCTGCTCAGCCAGAGATGCCGCCGGATCGCGCGCGACTGAATCGGCTCTTGCACTACCGAACAGCGCCAGCACGGCCACACAGCAGTACGTCGAAACCCAAGACTGCTCCCTGTGCATCTCGATGACCTCGACGGCTCCTGCATTGCGGGCAAGCGGATTCAAAAAGCAAACAGCGTGCCGCTTCATTCCTCTACAGCAGCCCGGCAGCGCAGTGCAGCTTCTGCAGAACAGTGCAAGGTTTGCACTGGCCCATGCCACGCCGGCAGCATTCCAGCTCCTTTATCTGCTGGTGTTTGCCAGCGTGTGCAGAGTCTGCACCGAGCTCCCAGCAGTCAGATCGACCAACTCAGCGTCTGTCTCGACCATCCCGAACAATCTTTCAGACAGGCTCCTCGTGCGGGTACATCTGGTGCAACAGTTGCATCGAGCCATCTCACGGCCTCGTGCCCTGCGGTTTTTTCAAGGAAATCTCATGAGCCATATCCACTTGCTTGCGCTTCTTGGATTCACAGCATGCGCTTGTGGGCCTGACGGCGTTTCTGCCCACGAACACACACTTACGTCGACCCACACCGCAGACGCCTACCGCATTTCGGTGCTCGTGCCCGATGCGCAGCCGCAGAGTGCGGCCGGCTATCCCTCTATCTATCTTCTCGATGGAGATACGCTGCTCGGGCAGCTGCGCGGAACCTATGTCGAGCTCCAGCGCAGCGGCGCGATTTCACCCGCCCTGCTCATCGGCATCGGTTATGCCGATGCGAATCACCGCCAGCGCGACTACACGCCGACCATGGCAGACGGGCCTGAGTATGGCGGCGGCGACGCGTTTCAGGAGTTTCTGCGCAGCGAGCTCATCCCGTTCATCAGCGCAACCTATCCAGCCTCTCCGCAGCGCAACCATCGCTGCATTGTCGGGCACTCCCTGGGCGGGCTGAGCGTGTTTTACAGCCTGTTCCGCTACAACGACTCCTTCTACGGATACGGAGCCGCAAGCCCATCGCTTTACTACGACGATGGGCTGATGTTCGCGTTGGAGCAGCAGGCAGCTGCGGCCTCGCCTGCGCTGTCCGGCCGGGTGTTCATCGGCTTTGGCACGCTCGACACGCCCTCTCGCATCAGCGCCTCCTCGTTAGCCATGGGCGAGCGGCTGCGCACCTGGACGCAGCCCGACTTTCGCTTCGCAGACGCAGTCTTTTACGCCACCTCTCACAGCGGCACTCCTGCACCAACGTTCGAGCACGCAGTGTCCCTCTGCCTGCAGGGCGTGCAATGAGCCCGGCACTTCGCTTTCCTTTCGCGGCAATGCTCCTCGCTGCACCGGCCGCTGCCTGGGCCGATGCCCCGGTCGATGCGCCCGCCCCACCCAGGCCGAGGCCGCCGGTTGTCAGCCTGGTCGAGGCGCAGCTCGACATCCTGGGCTATCCCGGAGTTCCGCCCTGGTCCGGATACTTCCTCGGCGGGAGCGTGCTGCTTGAACACTACTTCGTCAAGGGCTTTGGCGTCGGCCTCTACGAGAGCCTACACCTGCAGCCTCCCTCGTTCGGGTTCACCCTCATTACCCAGACGCAGATCAGCGCTGGCTATACGTTCGGCTGGACGAGCCAGAAGCGGGTCCAGTTTGGCGCCTATCTTCTGGCGGGACTGCTGATTGCCGGAAGCCGCGGCAGCGCTGATTATCCAAACCTCGGTGTCAATCAGACCTACTCCGCGGTGTCGGTGTTGCCCGTGATCTCGGGCCTCCTGTCGCTTCGCGTGTGGGTGAGCCGTCTAGTGGCGCTGAGCGCCCAGATCTACATTCCTGCCTATCCCTTTTTGCCGCAGGTGCTCGACAACCAGGCCAAGATGCTCAGCATCGGTGTGACCATCGCCCCTGGGCGCGAAGTGAAGCCCCGCTGAAAACGCATCCGGGGCAGACCTCTGCTACGGATCGTGCTGAAACGGCAGGCGCAGCGTGACCACGCCGTTGCCCGCTGCCTTGCCGAGCTTGAACCTCTCCAGCACAGCCCGCTGCTTTTGCCCTTTGGGCTGCCGCGCATCCATGCAGTCACCCGGGTGCAGCGGCTTGGCGGCAAGCTCGGCGCAGGGCAGGTGCAGCTGCTCACACAGTCGGCGGTCGGCCTGCGATAGCGGCCGCAGCGATGCTGCAATGTGCAAGTTTTCGACGCCGGTAGGATCCTGCAGGTAGAGCGATCCGAGCTGCGGGATGCGCAGTCGGCAGTCCGGCCGCACGCCATTTTTGTCCCCCTCCGGGTAAAGTACGCTGGTGGATCCGTCGGGCGCAAACATCACTGCATGCAGATAGGCCGGCTGATTCGAGCGCACGAGCGCGAAGATGCGATCGCCGCTGCGCAGCCGCTCACCGTCAGCCACAGCGCGCTCGCCCTGGTCGGTGATCACAAAGAGACGCAGCGAGACCGAAAGCTCGCTGCTCTGCCCGAGCCCCTCGCCCTCGACGTCCACCTCGCGCTCCGTCACCTGAACAGCGGGCCCGCAGCTAGCGCTGATGGCCAGCGCCGTAAGCAGAAGCCATGCACACGCTCTCATGTCCTGGTCCTCCTATTCCGCTCGGGTTCAAAGTCGTGGTTGCCAAAGAGCTCGATGTACCCGGCCATCTCATGACGTCCCTCCCGTGCAGACCGGCGCATCGGCGGCCGCGCCCTCACCCGCTGGCCACGCAGCGCAGATGCGGCAATAAGACAGCTCACCCAGGTAGCGCTGCCAGTCGGCATGGCTCAGGTTGGCGCCGGCGCGGCTGCACGCCTTCGACTCGGCCGAGCCTTCGCTCAACGTCCACAGCCACAGCACCTGCTCATCAGAAGAGGCCAGCGTTCCCGCCTGCGAAAAGGCCAGGCTGACGACCGGTCCGCTGTGTACCGCAAGCGGCAGCCCGACGAGCCGCCCCAAGGCGAGATCCGCCAGCAGGATCTGCCCGTCCTGCCCCCCGATGGCAAGCAGCGATCCATTGCCGCTGAACGAGAGCGCGGTTGCGCCGCTCGCGCGTTCGTGGAGCGGCTCTGGATCCGGAGCCGGGCAGGGTGAGCCGCGCCAGAGCAGCACCCTGCCCTCGGAGCCGGCCGAAGCGAGCAGCTGGCCGTCCGGCGAAAAGCGAACGCCGCTCACCGATCCTGCGTGGCCTGTCAGCGGCGCGCACATCGGCTTGCCGGTCGCGGCATCCCAAAGCAGGATGCGGCCGTCCAATCCGGCGGCAGCGAGCTGACCGGTTCCAGGACGAAACGCGAGGCCGCCGATCGCTCCCTGCTTGCCGCTCAAGACCGCTCGCTCCAGCGGGTCCGCGAGCGCGCGCCGCTCGACATCCCACAGCGCGACCTTCCCATCCGTGTCTCCCGATGCCAGCAGTTTGCCGTCCGCAGACCAGCTGACTGCCTGAACAGATCTCTGATGCGCGCCGCTCAGCAGTGCGAGGCGCCTGCGGCTGCGCAGCTCCCACAGCCCGACCGTGCGATCCGAGCTCGCGGTCGCAACCAGCCGCCCATCCGGGCTGATGGCGACCGCATTGATCGCATCGTGGTGGCCGGGCAGCGGCGGCCCCGCCAGCTCTTCGCTGTCCACGTCGAGCAGCGTCAGCCGCCCATCGCCACCGCCGGCCACGATCAGCCGCCCATCGCCCGTGATGTCCACGCTGCCGGCGGCTGTGCGCAGCGGCCCCGCCAGCTGGCCATGCAGCGCATCGTGGGCTCTCAGATCCCAGACCACGAGCTCGCCATCGCCTCCACTTACCAGCGTGCGCCCATCTCCAGAAGGGGACAGGCTGACCACCTTGCCGACGTGGCCGAGCAGCGGGCGGCCGATGGGCTTACGGCTGATCGCATCCCAGACCTGAATGGCGCCCTCCCAGCCACCCGAGAACAGAAATCGACCATCTGCGCTAAAGGCCACGGCGGCCAGCGGCGCGCTGTGCTTGCGCAGCGGACCGGCCACCGCCTCGCGCCGGGCCACATCCCACAGAAAGATCGCTCGATCGGCACCGCCCGAAGCCAGCAGCGAGCCGCTCGGATGAAACGCAAGGCTTGCCACATAGTCGCCGTGCCCACGCAGCGGCTCGCCGAGAGGCTGATGTGTGTCGAGATCCCACAGGATGATGCGGCTGTCAGCGCCTCCGCTGGCCAGCAGCGCAGCAGCGGGCGCAAAGCGCAGCGCCAGCACCTCGTGCTCGTGACCGGTCAGGGTAAAGAGACGCTTGCCGCTGCTCAGCTCGAAGAGCTCGATGCTGCCGCCCTGGCCACCGGCCGCGAGCAGCCGCCCGTCGGGAGAGATGTCGACGCTGCCGACCGGCCCGCTGCCTTGGAGCTTGAGCTCGTGAAGCCTCTGCCGCGCTCCTGTGTCGATGACAACGATGCGGCCGCGCCGGGTCGCTGCTGCCAGCAGCCGGCCCTGCGCTCCCTCAGCCAGGGCGACGATCTCACCCAGGTTCTCGCGCTCGGCGCCAGGATAGAGCGGGCGCGCAGCGGGATCGAGTGTCTCGGCATCAAAGTTCCACAAGTGCCCGTCCGCGCCCGCGGCGACGATCGTTCCTGCGCTGCTGAGCAGCGTGCTCACCAGGCCCGCGGGCCCGTGCAGAAAGCGGCGCAGCGGACGGCTGCGCTCCAGCGCAGCGTACAGGATGCCGCGCGACTCCGCGTCCCGGTGCAGGCGATGCGACAGCGCCGAAAGCAGCAGTGCATGTCCAATTTTCCCATCGAGCAAGGGCCTTGCCTGAAGGCTCAGCGAGCGCGACTGCGCCACCCGTGCCTGCCGCTGCGCCTGCCGCGCCTGGGTGCGCGCAAACAGCGTCAGCCCCGTGAGCACGGCCATCGCCCCGCAGAGCAGCGCTCCGCGCAGGAGCCGCCGCCGCCGCTCGCTCCTTTGGCTGCGGCGGATGAATGCCGCCAGCTCGGGGCCTAGCTCCGCAGGATACTTCTGCAGCACGCGCGTGGCATAGCCCAGCCGCGGACCGCTGAGCAGAGTGCCATGGGTGCGCCACTCCGCATGCCAGCCGTCGAGCTCCGCGGTCTCGCTGAGGCGCTCGCGATCTTCGCGCAGCCACTGCCGCAGCCGCGCCCACTTGCGGATGAGCGCCTCGTGCGCCACCTCGAGAGTGATCTTGCCCGCCTCTTCACTGTGCACGAGCAGCCGCGCCTCGACGAAGGCAGCCACGACTGCATCGAACAGGGCGGGGTCGCTGCCGCCCACGCGAAGGCGCAGCTCGTGCAGCACGACCCGCCGGCGCATCCCCGCCTCGCCACTCTCGCCGAAGCCCACCAGGCGGGTCAGCAGCTGCCGCGCCAGCCGCTGGCCATCGGGGGTCAGCCGGTCGATCGCGGCATCGGCCATGCCCTGCAGCGCTCCGGCGACCCCGCCGAGCGCGGTATAACTCTCGGCCGAGATGGCCCGCTCCTGCCGCTTCTGCCACAGCAGATCGAGGACATACGACAGCAGCGGTAAGGCGCCGGGCTCGTTGCCGACCTCGGCCAGCATCTGGAAGGCCAGCCCTTCGGGCAGCGCAAGCCCGACGCGGGCCGCCGGCTTCTCGATGGCGCTGCGCAGCGCCTGCGGGCTCATCTGGGCAATGAAGACGCGGTGCGCCTGATCGTAGGCGATGCGGTCGAGCCGCAGCCCGCTCTCGTCGAGCGTAAGGTCGCCGCACTGTGCCAGAAAGTCGACGCGCAGGGTGAGGATGCAGCTTGGACCATCCTGCGCCTGCGCCTGCGCCCACAGCCGAGCGGCAAACTCACGGCGCACCGAGGCATCCTGCACGTGGGTGAAGATCTCTTCGAACTGATCCACCACCAGCAGAAAGGGCTGGCCGGGATGTTGGCGTCGGGACAGGGCGTCGTGCAGGGCGGCCAGGGGATGGCTGCCGGGACGGAGCACCGCGACCTCCCATGCGCCCGACTGCGCACTCAGCCGTGTGAGCTGCTGCTGGAGCGAGGTGAGGAGCTGTCGCACCTCGGGGGCGGTGTGGGCGTCGAGCGCGGCGGTGAGGTGCGTGATGGCGCGGCGGATGCCGTCGTCCTGCGCAGCGCGTCCGGCCTCGCCGACCAGGGCCGGAACCACGCCGCCCAGGATGACCGAGGACTTGCCGGTCCCCGATGCTCCGGCGACGACCAGGAAGCGCGGCTTGCCGGCGGCGCGCAGGGCGCTCAAGTTGGCCAGGATCTCGGCCTGCTCGGCGTCGCGGCCATAGAAGAAGCGGCCGTGCTCGGGCTGAAAGGCAAGCAGCCCGCGATAGGGGCGGAAGGCAATGGGCCGCGTGTCGTCTCCGTCCTCCGGGCGGGCGTAGAGCTGCACGCTGGCCCAGTCGAGGCTGCGCGACTCGTGCAAGAGGCTGCTGCGCGCGGCCAGAAAGGCGCTCTCGAGCGAGGCCGGGCCCGCCAGGAGCGCCCGATACAGGCCGCGTGCCAGCGCCACCGAGCCAGCGATCGACAGCGGAAAGCGCGAGGCCACCACCGCCTGAAGTCCCGCCCGGTGCAGGGTCTGCGCCACGCTGCCGAGGTGGCTGCCGAGCTCTCCGGCATTGGCGCTGTCGCAGGCACAGAGCACCACCAGCCGCAGCGTCTGCGCATGCGGGGCCAGGAGCTGGCGCAGCTGCCCGGCATCCACCGGCATCAGGCCGCGGCCGTCATCGCTGCTGAGCCCGAGCGCAAAGCCCTGGCCGCTGCGCACGCCGTGGCAGAGCAGATGCAGGATCGCGACCGGCCCGCGCCCGTCGGAATCAGCGGCTCCCAAGGCGCTGCTGAGCTTGCCGGGAGTGAGGTGCGGGAGCACGTCCGTTTCCGGGCGAAACGGCAGGTGGCCGAGCGCACAGGCCTCGGCAATTGCAGATTCGTGTTCCGCGGCCGGCACTGCCCCCGCCGCCGCCGACCAGCCCAGCAGGATGCGGCCGCCCTCTGCCGGTGGCTGCGGCGGGCCCGGCGCCGTGCTGGTGCCCGGCCAGGCGTAGCGCAGCAGCACGGACGGCAGCTCGCCCAGGTGCTGCCCCGAGCCCTTGAGCGTCAGCAGCTCCCAGGGCAGCGCGAACAGCTCGGCGGCGGCCAGGCGCAGCGTGATGACCACGCGCTCGCCGCGCTGGAGCGCCTCGGCGAGCTGCGACTCGCTCTCGGCCCAGCTGGTCTGGGATAGAAAGCGCAGCAGCCGATCGCCCAGCTGCTGCACGAGCTCGCGGTCGCGTCCAGGACGGCGAACCGCCTCCAGCAGAGACAGCAGCGCATCGTCCCAGCGCAGCCGGGCGGTCTCAGCGGCCCCCGACTCGGTGCGCAGCACGTACTCCTGCGAACCGAAGTTGAAGGCGAACGGATCGTCGGCCGCGGTGCTGCGGAAGAGCTCCAGGACCCGCTGCATCCCGATGTTGGCCCTGGAGGTCACGGCCGCACGCTCACACGCGAACGGGGAAGCCGTGATAGCGCTCCATCGCCCAGGCGTGCTCACCGCTGCGCTGCCGCCGCAGCAGCCGCGCGCGCAGGTGGCGATTCAGCCGCCGATCCAGCCACACGTTCTCGTTCGAGATCCCCAGGATGCGCGCCGCGACCTCGGCCGCAATCAGGCCGGGCACCTGACTCAGCTGCTCGGCCTGGGGCCCATCCACGTGAACCTCGGCCAGGTCGTGCGTCTTGCCGCCGTCGGTAAAGGTCAGCTTCATGGACAGGCTGACTGCGAGCTCCTGGCTGACCGGCGGCGGCGGGGCAAGCACCGCCCGCCCAGGCGCCCCATCGACGGGCAGAGTCAGACCGAGGAAGGGCAGCGCGCTGGCATCCAGCGGCCGCCGACCGAGGACCTCGACGAGCTGCTGCCGGTCTCCGAACATCGCCTCCCGCATGGGCAACAGCACGCCCAGCCGCTTGGTCTCGACCTGCTGCGAGACGAAGTCGTTGACGATGTACCGGGCGCTGGCCGCGATCCGGTCAGGGCGGCGATCTAGCTCCGCGACAAAGGCGCTGGTCGCGTCTCGCAGCGTCGATTGAACGGTGGCGCTACAGTCCGGGCAGTCGGTGCGTCCGTGCTGCGTCCAGTACTTGGAGGTCCCCTGTCTGATCGAAGCCGAGGTGAGCGAGAAAAGCAGCTCGGACGTATCGAATTCGGGCAGCAGGCTGCGGACCTGCGCCTGCGCCGCGTCAAGCGCCGCCCCGGTCGCATCCAGGTTCACCCGATCGATGCTGGCGTAGGTCTGGTCAATCAGCGCATCGGACAGGCGCTTGAGCAGCACAGCGATCTGGGCCTCGGTGGGATAGCGGTCGACGATGCTGAGCACCCAGATGAGATCTGCCGCGGAGGCTTGCAGCGCGCTGCTCTTGGACTCGTAGTCTGCGACGGCGGCGGTCGCTGCCGCGTTCCCGCGGGCTGCGAGCGCACGGGCCAGCTCAACGCTGCCATAGCTGGCCTGGAGTCGGGCGAGAGACTCGCCGGCCGCATCTGCCAGCGAAGCCACGTTTGGCAGCCGGTAGCGCACCGACTCGCTGTCCGGGATGCGCGCGCGGGCAGCCGCGGCCGCCTGCTGCACCTGCTGCGGAACCTTGTGACTAGCCGTGAACCAGACCTGAGGCCGCTCGCGCAGCGCAGCCATCAGCAGGTCGACCTCGGCCAGGTAGTCCGCCGTGCGAGCGTCGGCAAACGCCACACAGCCTGCTCCGCCGTTCATCGGATCTTCCGGGTAGAGATCGCGGGCAGCCAGGAGCTCCCGCAGCTGCTGCGCCACCGCCAGCGGGCTCTCCTCACTGCTGCCTGTGCTCGCTGCCATCAGCCGGGCGAGCAGCGAGTCGAGCTGGGTCTGCACCTGCGCTTCGCGCGCCTGGAGCGCAGTCGCCGCACTGAGTCCGCGCTGCCAGGCGGCCCGCACGCCTGCCAGGCAGCTCGCCAGCTCGTGCCAGATCGGCGCGTCAGCCGGACGAGCCTGGGCCAGAGACGCAAGCTCGGGGGCCAGCGCATCCATGGCCGTCCTCACGCTGCCCATCGCTTCGATGTACTTCTGGAGGCTCGCGAGCGGCCGCCGCTCTCTGGAGCGCGTGGCGGTCAAGCCGACGTGCAGCTCGTGAACCAGCCACAGGCTGTCTTCCAGCGCCGCCAGCTTGGTTGCCGCACTGCCGGCGCTGCGCAGCGGGCCGGTGGGGCTGAGCAGCACCTTCTGCTGCGTCTCCAGCTTGAGCCACGGCGAGACCTGGGAGTCCTGCGTGGGCGGCGGAAGCGCCATCAAGAGCAGGCTCCCGCCCACCGCGTGGTTTAGCGCCGGACTCGTTTCCTGCCGAGTCTTGCCGTCTGTCAGCGTTCGCGTGACGGTCTGTGGACCAGAGGCAACCAGCGAGAACGACGCTGCCACCCGCAGGCCGCCTGCCGCCGGCAGCAGGCAGTCGAAGTCGGTCTGGATGATGCCGCCCAGGCCGCGGCTGTTGAGGCTGAAGCGCGTCCCATCGGGACCGATCGAGACCTTGGTCTGGAGGTCGGCCATGCCGAGCAGAGATGCGTAGCCATTGAGCTCCAGCTTGGTCGCGCTGGGGTTCAAGGTGTGCTCAAGCGTCAGCTGCGGACCTTCGAGCTTGTTGTTGCGCTCCTTGGTGATCGTCAGCAGCTTGCCGATGCTGATCGGCGACATCGAGCCTTCTGCGGTCAGCTTGTTCGAGCTTGCCCGCAGCAGGAAGCTGGCGCTGGCCCCGAGCAGTGTGGTGCCAACCTTGAGCGCATATTCGGAGCGGTCGAGCACCATCTCGAGCTGCGCGCCGACGAGCGGAATGTGCATGAGCGCCAGCTCGCCCTGCCCCGACAGCATGAATCGCTCCTTGCTGATGCTGCCTGCCAGGCGACCGCGCAGCGCAATCGGCGACTCGGGCGGAAAGAGATCGATGAGCCCTTCAATCTGGAACAGGTTGCTGGCAATCGTGAAGCTGCCGGACATCACGGTGCGCTGGTTGAATGTGAGGCGGCTCGTGCCGGCCATGAGCAGCGGCTGGTCGCCTTTGGGAGCGACCTTCAGCAGCCCGCGCAGCTCCAGGCCGATCATGCTGGCCAGCTGACCGCGCAGGAGCATCGCGGTGGCAAACCCGCCGACCGGGCTGGCGCGCATCACGAACATGGAGTCGAGCTGGATGATCTGGGCGAGCGAGAAGCCGCCGCGCATGGCGCACAGCAGGTCGTTCGGATCCGGCGCCGCGGTCAGCTGTGCTCCGCCGAGCGTGGCCGGGCTCGGCATCAGCGCCTGCACGTCGCTGGAGGTAAACAGGTTGCCGTCTACAAAGAGCTTCGCCACCTTGCCGCTGGTAGCGCCAAGCTCTTCGCGCGTAAGCAGCGCCCAGTCTACATGGATGTCGCTATCGAGCAGCTTCATCTCCAGCTTGCCAACGCGCTGATCGAGCGGCGCCGCTTTGATGAGGTAGCCCGGCGAGCCGGTCTTGATGGTGTCGAGCGTACCGGCGAGCGCGGTGTAGAGATTTACGACCTCGACCGGCTTGTCGATGCCGAACTTGCTTCCGCCCAGGTAGCGCGGCAGGGTCAGGTTGGCATTGTAGATGCGGTAGGCCAGGTTCAGGCCCTCGGGTGCCTTCTGCGCCGACAAGAGGTAGCTGCGCTCGGTAAAGAAGCGCTTGAGGCTGCCAAGCAGCGCCAGCGCCTCGCCCATGTCGAAGCTGAACTTGCCGGTGGTGGCGGCCTTGGGCGAGTGGCAGAACAGGTGGAGCTCGCTCTGGAAGCCCTCGATGCCGGTGTAGGTGTAGCCGAGCTTGGTATAGAGCAGCGGCAGCGGAATGGGAATGCCCGCCTGATAGACGATGATGGCCATCAGGTTGTTGAGGTGCAGCGTGCGCTGGATGGTCGCGCGCAACGGCAGCGGCTGGTCCTTGCCTTCGCCGAACCAGTGGTCGGGCATGGCCTCGGCCATGATCAGGGTGGCAAAGTCGAAGACATCGATGTCGGCATCGATGTCGAGCTTGAACAGGCTGCCGCCCATGACCGGACCGAACGACAGCCGCCGCAGCTGCACGCCGGTGATAAACGGGAAGCCGGGAAGCAGGCAGCGCAGCGGCGTGTCGCGACCGGTCGCCACCTCGATGCTGAGGTT
>Ga0075163_10002556_pt1 | contig 24458 bp, 17 predicted proteins | sample JI1023141ADNA_FD_71478 | JGI IMG/M metagenome (GOLD analysis project Ga0075163, IMG submission 71478) | Wastewater effluent complex algal communities from Wisconsin, to seasonally profile nutrient transformation and Carbon sequestration -... | ecosystem: Engineered > WWTP > Effluent > Algae... | reverse complement strand
TGGTTTTGGTAAATATTCTGAGGGAGTAGGTGAGCTACAATTTCACTAAGCAGCAAGCTGATATTGGCAGGATCGGTAAAAGAGGTAACGTATTCTACAAGATCTAAACCAAAAGTGGTGGTGCCGGCACCTCCCCGAATGCGCATTTGTTTATTTACAGCCTGGCCGGTGAATCCCACACGAAGTGGATATGTCACAGAGTTGATCCAGATTTCATGGTATCCCGGTTCCTGATAATACGGAGACCAACCCGCCACACTTGGGATATCAAAATATACTTGCTGTAAACCCATATTATTTCTGTAGATGGAAACAAACAATGAATAATTGATTTCCAAATCAGCAGATGGTTTGAATTTCATTGCCTTGAGTGTATTGAAAATAAACTCGTAAGGAGGGCGAATCATACAGCCCAAGGCTTCTATAGAATAAAAATGTTCGCTGCCAAGAAGAGCTTTCAACACCGGTTTTATTTCAAAATTATTAGCGATTAATAAATTTGCCATTTCGTCAATAATCTGACTTTCAATCGTTTGATCTACTTTATAATAAATAAAATAATTATAGAGTTTGCGACAAATGAATGTAGCAGCTTCTCTTTTCTGGAAAATCAAATTAATGACTGCTTTGTATTCGTTTTCTTCGCCATTGGTAATTTGTTGGTTGTTAAATCTGGCAGAGAGTTGCTTGGTGGATTTATCATGCAGACGGGTATCAAATCTGGCGTATGGATAAAAAGATTCATTCCTGCGGTCAGCGGCTATTGTCCATCCTGTAAGCGCTTTGGCGACAGCCAAAACATCCTGTTCAGTAAATGTAGTATAGTCACCGGGACCTGCAAGTGCTCCTTTTCCCAGGGTAAATAACTCCATTACCTCTCTGGCAAAATTCTCATTGGGCGCCAAATTTGTATTTTGATTTCCATTGAGATAAATCAGCATGGATTTATCGATGGTGATCTTTTCAGTAAGGGATTTGAAGTTTCCCATACAATTAGATCGCAAGGTGGTGATATAATCATAATTGTAGCGAGGGTCAAAAATCTCGGACACCACAAAATGATTATGCCAGAATAAAGTCATTTTTTCAGTCAAAGAAACTCCTTCATTAAACATCAATTGCATGAGCCATGAATAAAGAGAATTTTCTTTCAACTGGACCAGTCCCTGAACCTGTGGATTAAGTTTGCCTGTTACCCAAGTCTGTCCTTTTGGAATATCAGGGTCGGCAATTTGGTCCGTATACAAAACAGGTGGACTTGGCAAAGCCTGGTCTTTGGCCAGTTTATCCAAGGTCTTTTGCAATCCGTCCGATACCGCTTCTTTAATTTGTTCATGGGTAGGTCCAAACATTGACCTTCGCAATAGATGAGCAGCGGTGGCATAATCCCATATCCCCTGATATGGTGTTAAACCGCCGTTTACCGGAAGTGCTGTGGTTGGGCGCATAGGCTCTACTTCAGCAGTACTGGTAAGCATTGAAAAAAGTTTCCTTCTATCCATAATATATGGTTTTTATTGGTTAGGAATAAATCGAATTGTTTCTTTGACTTGAATTCTTAAGTTTTGTTTAATGAAATCTTAAGGATTCACTAATATATTTGGGAAGTCGGGAACAGGCTGTTTTGTACTCAATTGGGTTGAAAAATATTTCGCTTGATTGCCGAATAGCTTGCAAATAACAAAATACCCAACAAAATTACCAGGGATCCCCATTTCAAAAGTTTAAAAATTTCCACAAAATGGGCGGTAAATATCCCCTCTGCCGGATACAAATTGAGCAGCCTGATGATAAAGGCATTTTCCAAAAAATCAAATATTAGAGTTGCAAGAGGAAATATATTCCATTGCCTGAAGCGGAAGGATTTATAGTTTCTAAGAAGCAAACTCAACAATACAATAAAAAAACAGGCGTAGGTCAGTGGATATAAAATATCCAGAGTCATTTCGACATTGCGGTAGTATATGCGACCTTCATCACCATAATCTTTAATCATATGGAGTGTTCTGGTCGGGAAATAGCCTATTGTAAGGTCTATAGGGCCAATTTCCTTTTTAGCCAATGCGTTGATTTGCTTTTCTGCATCCGGTAAATAATGTGCAACAAAAAGGATGTATAATCCCAAAAGAAATAACAGGAGATAAAAATTGGAGATTTTATAAAAAAAATCAGATAAGCTTCTCATAGATTTATTGAATAACAGCCAATTCCTTTCCGACTTTGATAAATGCCTGAACACATCTTTCTAAATGATTTTGTTCATGACCTGCTGAAATTTGTACTCTGATTCTTGCTTTTCCCTGAGGAACAACCGGATAGAAGAACCCAACCACATATATGCCTTCTTCCAACATCCTTGCCGCAAATTTTTGTGCCAGAGGAGCTTCGTACAGCATTACAGGAACAATTGCATGTTCTCCCGGAAGTATATTAAATCCAGCCTGGGTCATGGCTTCTCTGAAAAATTTAGTATTACGCTCCAACTTATCTCTAAGTTCAGTGGAGGAGGACAATAATTCAAGCACTTTGATGGATGCACCGGTGATGGCAGGAGCCAGCGTGTTGGAAAATAAATATGGCCGGGATCGCTGTCTAAGAATTTCTATAATCTCTTTTTTTGCTGCAGTAAATCCGCCAGATGCACCGCCTAAGGCTTTTCCAAAAGTTCCGGTAATGATGTCAATTCTTCCCATTACATTGCGATATTCATGGGTACCTCTCCCTGTCTTACCCATAAATCCGGAGGCATGGCATTCATCTATCATCACCATGGCTTTATACTGTTCTGCCAGATCACAGATTTTATCTAATTGTGCAATCGTGCCATCCATTGAAAATACCCCATCTGTAACTACCAGGACTCTGCGGCAATCTTTAGCCAGCTCCAGCTGGGCAGCGAGATCAGCCATGTCATTGTGTTTGTAGCGGAATCTTTTGGCTTTTGCAAGTCTGATGCCGTCAATGATGGATGCGTGGTTGAGTTCATCGGAAATAATCGCATCTTCTTCGCCAAGTAAGGGCTCAAATATCCCTCCGTTTGCATCAAATGCTGCCGCATAAAGTATTGCATCTTCCATGCCAAGGAAAGTGGAAATTTTTGATTCCAGCTCCTTGTGAATGTCTTGTGTGCCGCAGATAAATCGGACCGAGGACATTCCAAAGCCATGAGAGTCAATGTATTTTTTTGCTGCAGCCAGTACTTCCGGGTGCGAGGAAAGACCAAGATAATTATTGGCACAAAAGTTCAAAACCTCAGAACCAGTATTGGTACGTATAACTGCACCTTGGGGCGTAGTAATAATCCGTTCAGTTTTATAAAGACCGGCATCTTTAATGTTTTGAATCTCTTTTTGAAGCTCTGTCAGAATATTTCCAAGCATAAATTTGTTTTTCAGATGATTGAATTACGGTTTATGGCAGCTGCAGCGTGCAGCTATGTGCGCCAAAATTAAGATATTTTATGGTCAAACCAAGTATTGTGATTTTAGTCCAATTTTATAAATCTGAAACAAGCAATAAATGGATTGATGTTTGAATTTTTATTTTTCTTTGATCAGAATCGCATTTGAATTTTCGATTTTAACTAAATAAATACCTGCAGGAAAATTTGTCAAATCCAATTCTTTAATCCTGTTGTTTTGCCAATTGGTGTTTAAGAGAATTTTACCTTCCGAATTGATCAGCAAAAGTCTTGCATCCCGTGAGTCTGCATGGTATTGCACACTGCAACTTGCACTTCCGGGATTCGGAAACAGTATAATTTCCTTTGCAGATTTTTGTTCATTTTGCACGGAGGTTAAATCAATGTCGGGAATTTGAATGAGATATTGTCCATTGAAATTATTACTTCCCGGAAAAAATATTTTTGATCCCTCTTTCTCTGCAGAGCTTGCCGGAATCTCTGTAGACCACACGCTTAAATGTTCGTTGGAAGCTTGTCTTTTGAGAAATTTAAAGGAAGCAGGATCATTAACTTCCTTGGAGCCAAAACGGGTAATTTCACTAAATCCTATGCTGTCAAATTTACTGGTAGAGATGGATCCCCAGGTCCGGATGATAAAATAATGATCTGCAAATTTTTCTGTTCCAGTCGAAGGCATAGAATCAGGTCTTTGAAACAAACGATAAGAGGCCACCTCATGCTGTCCGGAAGGCCTGTCCTGTAGAAAAATTTCTACGCCTGTTTGTTCGAATGTATTTTTTCCCTTGTCCAGATTCAGAATTTTTTCGCTTAATCCGGTGGAGATGGGTGCAGTGGAAGTTTGTAATTTTCCATTTCCATTCAGAGCATGAGCGACGTTGACTTTATCATAAAATATTTGTTCGCCGGGTTCATTAAACTGGAAATAAGCAACTAATCCTGCTTCGGCTTTAGTAGAGATTAGATGCATGTTTAATCTTATTTCTTCTTCGCTCAAGATTCTGTTGAATATTTTTAGTTCATCCATCTGGCCATCAAAATCTCCGCATTGTCCGGGAACACCCTGACCAATCCTCCAGGGGGTTTTGCTGAGGTCGAATCCTGAGAAATCACCTTTTCGGGTCCAGCTCAATCCATCTCTGTAAAGCCTTACAGAATCGGGATAAACCACCATCGCGACATGGATCCACTTTGCAGTATCCAGATTAAATGCAGAGGTAAGTTGATAAGGTTGCCCTTTCCAGAAAAAAGTAAGATTTGTAGTAGGTCTGTAGCCCTGGAAAGCGAAGCCAAAACCAAAACCAATATTGCTGTCCCAATTAGAAATAATCTGGGTAAAGCAATCCTGAGGTTTGTTGATCTTTATCCAGGCCATGCAGCTGAAGCCTTTTGCATCTGCCATTGCAGGAATAGCGGAAATGCTGGCGTAATCATTTCTTAAAGAAAGATCAAGCATTTTACCGGGAATGGTGTCTCTTGCACAAGTACTGGTCTTGATTTCAACCATATCCTTTACTGTCTTCGAGTGACTTCCTTTGTTGTTTTTGACGGTTAATTTTACCGAGTATTTTCCTGGTTTTCCAAATACAACTTTAGTGGATTTACTTGCAGGGTCACTGACGTAAACAGCATTCGGAAACTCCCAAAGGTATGCTGCTGCAGAATCCATTTTTAGCACGGAATAATCTTCAAAATAAAATGTGTCTCTGTCACAAAATGAAATTTGTTTATCCACTGATGGTTGCGCAACAGGTTGTGATTCTTCAAAGAAATCTATTTCCCAAACGCCCATACTACTTCCGTTGATTAGTTTTCCATCCCGATAGAAAGGGCGTAGATTCCTGGTAAAATGATCCACGCTTAAGCCCATTCCATGCTCTTCCCAATCTGTCATTTTAAGATTGCGGTAAAATGTTCTTCCGCCGTCACAGGCAATATAAACGCCACCATCGGTACCGTTCTGAAAACAAATGTCACTGATTCTAAGATTACTGATTTTAGCAGTTGTTATATTTAACCAGGTCTTGCCACCGTCTTTGGAAACGAAAACTTTGTTGTTGGAACCACCAGTTCGCAGTGCCTGAAAAATTAATTGATCATCCTGGTCGCTTAAGCAAATTGCTTTTACTCTGCGTTCTCCTCCGGAAGTTCCTGCAGGTGGAGGCAGTTCGGAGAAGCTAATTCCACCATTTACAGATTTCCAAATTTTACCATCCGGAATACTGTTGCTTCGTTCAGTAAAATAAATAACCTCCTGATTACTCCTGGAAATTTCTATCGCCTCAACCCAGGAGTCTGCTCTTGGTACGGAGAAAACGGGAACAAAACTTACGGCATTATTTATACTTTTCCAAAGCGTGTTTTTTTGTCCGAGGTAAACAGTCTGGTAACACAATGGCGACCAAACCATGTCACTATGTTCCATCGGATAGTAGGATTCATTTGGATATTTTTCGCAGGGAAGTCCAAACCACTTCCAGTTGGTGTCTAATTTTGCAGGCATGGCGTATGCGCCAATATCCGAAAAATAACAATCTCTGTTTTTTATGGGATTTATATAGCCAGTAGGGGATTCCGCTCCGCCCATCCGTATAAATTTACCCTCATAATTTTCATGGTAAAAAGTATTTCCATTATGGTAACGGCCACCTACAAAAACATTTTCATGCCAACCGGCATCAAATCCCCAAAAATCACTTCCGTTTAATCCAAGATTTAAGGCTTTTGCATTTTTTACTTCTGTAAAAAAATCAGTAGAGTAGGTGAGCCCACCATCTGTTGCAATCCAACTTTCCGAGCCGTTCGAAACGCTGGCTTGAAGGTCCGGATGTAAAGCAAAACTACCGCCATATCCACCAATCACTTTAAATGTTGTACCTCCGTCTGTAGATTTGAAAGTGGATCCTGTTCCGGTGATTAATTCATCTGCTTTGGTTTGTGATGCCATCAGGGAAAGATCATAAAACCCTTGCCAATTATCCATTGGAAAACTTGGCGAATCATAGCCGTCATAAGAACCTTTGGCAGTATTCACCCATGTCTCACCCTCATCATTGCTACGCATCAAATATGGACCTTTATCGCTGGTCAAAACAATGGCATAAATTCGTTTTGGATCTGCAGCCGTCGTGGCCATGCGGACTCCACCATCTTTTAGCGTATGCCAGCCGGAATTTTTTAAAGTAAAATTTGATCCATAATTCGTGGACTTGTAGGGATCATAAGATGATTTGGTCCCATTATACCGAAGCGCATAGATGATATTGTTCTTACTTGGATGCGTTTTTATTTCACAGCTGGCTTCAGGAAAAATCTGCTTCCAATCCTGACCTGAATTTTCGCTGCGGTACAAACCTTTGCTGGTTGCAGCAAGAATGACATTTGGTCTGGATGTGGGTATTTCTAAGTCGTAAACCCATAAATCTGCTACAGTTAAAACGGTTGTCCAATTTATGCCTCCATCTGTAGATCTTCTGATCAGCCCCGAATTGCCAATATAAATTGTATCGGTACTTTGAGGGTGAACGGCTATGGCTTCTGAGCCCAACTGGTATTGGATGCCAATTTGTTGCCAACTTATTCCTTTGTCCAGACTTCTGAATAGTCCTCCCGTCTCTGTTGCACAAACCAAAAACTCCGGATGTGCCTTGCAAAGATCAATGGCATAAACGTTGGTCTGCCATGGACAGGTTTCCTGATTTTTCTCCAGCCAATATGTTTGCATGTTGTAGGGTTTCCATGGTGTCAATGAGGATCTGAACGATTGGCTTTTCGCATGATTTCTTGCGTTTTCCCGGTCAAGATTCTGACGGGATTCCATTTTTCCATCTGCTGACATGAACATTCTGTTAGTCATGATCAGTCGCTTGTAATATCTGGTGTAATTATTTTTTTCAAAAGGTTGGGTGTCATAATAATTTTTGTAGGCTTCTTCCAAAGCAATAAAATTTATGGGCGTCTCGTACATCAACTTGGCCCACTCCGGCATTTTGTCTGTTATTCGAGGAATATTTAAATTTCCTTCCACCTGACAAAACCCGTTTGTACCCATTAAAATGAATGCAAGAAAGAAGATCAGTTTTTTCATTAGCTGTTTATTAAAATTATTTAGAGTTATGGAAATGGTTTTTTTATTTAAAACTTCCCCATACTTCTTCATATAAATTGTTTTTTATTTTTTTTAATTCTTCCCTGGCTTTAACCAATTCTATTTGCTCCTCAAAGCTGGCTGCGGCTTTTATTTGTTGGTCAATATCCAAAATAACTTTGTGGAATTTACGGTATTTAATGTGTTTGATTATTTTTTCAACATCATCCGCAGAATATTCCATATCACTTTGATTGCCGAGTAGATAAATACCATATTTGTCCGCCCAGTTGTTGCTGTAGACGTATGGCGAACTGGTTAGCTCAATGGCCATGTGACTGATGTTTTTATCCGGGTGATGCAGAAAATAATTTAAATTGACAGCTTCTCCTTGTTTTAATAGAGACTCCACTTGTTGTAAGACTTCTGCATACAATTTATTGTCGAAATAGTCTATGACATCATTGAGATTGCTTACTAAAAATTGAGCAGTGGTAATGTTTTCCTGTCGCCACTTCTTGTCTCCTTCCAGCATCAATATTTTAAGAATTTCCCTTTCCTGAAATTCATCTCCTTTATGTAAGTAGGGTTCGTTTTGTTTTTTAAAACTAATGATTTCTTCCTGCTCTTTGATGATTTGTTCATCGTGGTCCAGTGCTTTTCTTTGTGCAGAAAAAGATTTGTTTTTAATGTCTTCCTTGATGAGTTTATTGGCGCTGCTGATCAAAGTGGATTCATCAATATTTAAAAAGTGCGCTGCGTTTTGTAGATAAACTGATCTTTTAACAGGGTCATCTATTTTTGCAATGGTGCCTACAATGTCATTGATCACATTTGCACGTTGAATAGGATCATTTTGGGTTTCCTTCTTGAGGAGGTTGATTTTAAAAAGTATAAAATCCTTGACTTCTTCCTGTAAGAATTTTTGAAATCCCTCATAACCCACTTTCCGGATAAAACTATCGGGGTCATCTCTGTCCGGAATCAAGCCAATGTAGACATTAAGCCCTTCTTTGAGAATCATGTCAATTCCCCTCATCGCAGCTTTAATGCCTGCATCATCTCCATCATAAAGGATGATGACGTTTTCACAATGTCTTTTGATGAGCTGGACTTGATCTTCGGTTAATGAAGTTCCGGAAGAGGCCACTACATTTTCTATTCCGGACTGCACCAGTGACATCACATCCGTATAGCCTTCCACCAGAATACACGAGCCTAATTTTCGAATGGCCGTTTTGGCCAGATGCAAACCATAAAGTGTTTTGCTTTTTTTATAAACTTCAGTTTCCGGAGAGTTTATATATTTTGCAACTTTAGCCTCTTTGTCCAGAACCCGACCTGCAAATCCTATAACTTTTCCTCCCTGGTTATGGATAGGAAAAATGATTCGGTTTCGAAAAAAATCGTTCCCGGTAGAGGATGTTAATCCAAGTTTTTTGAGGAGGTCAACAGAATAACCTTTTTTTATAGATTCCGTGGTAAAAGCCTGATATTCATCCTGAGCAAATCCGATGTCAAATTTTCTTAAGGTGGTTTCCAGGAATCCTCTTTCTTTAAAATATCCCAGGCCGATGCTTTTCCCCAGATCAGTTTCCCACAATTGAGCAGAATAATATTCCAGTGCCCATTGGTTCACAATGTTCAGACTTTGGACTTCCAGCGCTTCATCAATGCTTTCCTGAGTTTGTGCTGTTTCTTCCAGTTCTATCCTGTATTTTTTTGCAAGATGTCTGATGGCTTCAGGAAATGTGTACTGTTCTATTTCCATGATGAAATCCACCGGACTTCCGGCTTTGCCACAGCCAAAACATTTGTAAATGTTTTTTGAAGGGGATACAGAAAAGGATGGGGTTTTTTCTTTGTGAAATGGACATAAGCCGGTGAGGTTGGCTCCTCTCGTTTTCAGATCTACATAATCCCTGACCACCTCTTCTACCCGGGAGGTTTCAACTACTTTTTGTATGGAACTACGCGCAATCATCTAAGTCCTGGGATTATTAAAAATACCATGATTAAAATCCCAAAGCCTGAGACATGGTATAAAGCCCTTTTTTGCCTCTTAACCACTCTGCAGCAAAAACAGCACCTTTTGCAAAGCCCTCTCTGGTAAAGGCTTCATGGCTTATTTCAATTTGGTCTATAGGGCTTGTAAAGCTTACTTTATGATATCCCACAACAGATTCTTCCCGTTTTGCCAAAACACTCAATTGACCTTTGCTTGGCTCTTGTGGATCTAAAATCCAGGATTTATAAATTGGGTGTTTTTCCAGGATATCATTAATGAGACTCACGGCAGTACCACTTGGTTTATCCTTTTTATGAATATGGTGAATCTCCTCGACCTGTATCTGGTATTCCGGTAGCCGGGACATAATTTTGGCCATCAGTCGATTGACTTCAAATAAAACATTCACTCCAATACTGAAGTTTGATGCCCAAAGCATAGTGCCATCCGTCTCTTGAAGAATATGGTTCAAATCATCCCATTGTGCCAGCCAGCCAGTAGTACCGCTAACCACAGGAACCTGGTGCTCAAAGCAGGCAAGCAGGTTGTCAAAAGCAGATTCTGGGTCTGTAAATTCTATGGCAACATCAGATTGACTGAGAAAGTCTGCCAATTGGCTGGAATTACTCCGCGTCACGATTCCACTCAATTCGTGCCCTCTTTCGACCAAAATGGGTTCAATTGCCTTGCCCATTTTGCCATAACCTATCAAACATACTTTCATAAGAAATTGTTAATCAAGCGAATGTGTATTAAGATTGTTGCCCACAAAAATAGTTATATTAGATCATAAATAAAACATATAAATTTGCGCCAATCCTTATGAACATTATCATTCTTAACTAAATGATTGTGATATGGGATGGTTTACCCGCCTCAAAGAGGGGATTTCAACAGCGACAAAATCAAAAAAGGAAGCACCGGATGGACTTTGGTTCAAATGTCCGGACTGTAACGCGACTTCAACCAACATGAAGTTGAAGGATAATTTCTATAAATGTCCTTCCTGTAATTACCATACCAGGATCAGTTCTGATCAATATTTTGATATACTTTTTGATGGTAAATACGAGACGCTCTTCGATGATTTGCGATCTTATGATTTCCTTGAGTTCACTGACCTTCAGCCTTATGGCAAGAGATTGGATGAAGCCATGAAATCTTCCTCTAAGGATGATTCGATAACCGTTGCCATTGGCCGCATCAACAAAAAGCCATTGGTGGTAGCTGCAATGGACTTTAGTTTTATCGGCGGTTCTATGGGAAGTGTCATGGGAGAGAAAATCAGCAGGGCCATTGATGTAGCACTTGAAGACAGAGCAGCATTGATGGTCATTTCAAAGTCAGGCGGTGCCCGGATGATGGAATCTGCTTTTTCCTTGATGCAAATGGCCAAAACCTCAGCCAAATTAACCTTAATGGCTAAAAATGGTTTGCCATACTTTTCTTTTCTTACTGATCCCACAACAGGTGGGGTTACCGCTTCCTTTGCGATGTTGGGAGACATTAACTTTTCTGAGCCCAAAGCGCTTATTGGATTTGCAGGGCCAAGGGTAGTGAAGGAAACCATCAAACGTGATTTGCCGGAAGGATTTCAGAGATCTGAGTTTTTGTTCGACAATGGTTTTTTGGATTTTATTGTGGATAGACAGGATCTGAAAGAAACCCTTGGTAATCTTCTGGATATGTTTGATTTGGGGGAAGCATAAGATCTTGACAAAATAAAGGCCACAATTAAATCGTGCTACCTATCGTAAGTCTTGTATTTCCAAACAATAATGGAAAATACTTATCGATTTATTTAACGCTCTTTTTCTTGCGAATCCTCTGAGGATTCAGAAGAAGTGAAGTGACGAATTCCTTTTTCTGCTGAAAATTTATCTGCATTGTAAACGGCTGATTTGTTGATGGGAATAGACAAACTTTTCCACTCATTTGGTTTCAACATTTTTGCAATAAATACAATTTGTCCTACATGATAAGAGTAGTGCGCTAATTGTCTGTTCAGGGCGTCCATGATGCTGTGTCCTTCATTGCGGATATAGATAATCTCCTGCAAATCTTCTTCATAAATAGAATCCAATGCATGCTCGAAGCATTCCCAACCAACTTCCCATCTGTGCATGAGCTGGGCTTTGTCCTGGATGATTTCCATAAATTCTTCATCCCTGTTTCGCCAGGATTTTTCGCCATCCGTGGTTAAAAAATCAGTCCATCTGGAAATCATATTACCTGCCATGTGTTGTATGATGATGGCAATACTGTTTGACTCTTCGGAGGGCCTTAAGAAGAGTTGTTCCGGTTCCACTTGAGCAATGGATTTTTCGGCTAAAGATCTGTAATATTTAAACAGAGATTTAACACCGTTGAGATAAGATGTCTGGAAATTCATGTTGCTCTTTTTATTAATCAACATTATGGAATGACTTAAGTTTAGGATGGAATTGGTTGAATTACATAAAAAGGAATTACCTTGCAAGGATAAATTTTGCAAACTAAAATTGCCTTATGATTACCCGATTTCTAATTCTGATGATTTCCGTCATTTGCATAGCCGACCGGGCATTTACTCAGCAATACACATTCAATTTTGAAGATTGGCAAAAGTATGACTTGTATGAAGAGCCGGCTGTTTATGAGACGGCTAATTTTCAATCCTATTTTTCCACATTTTCTCCAAATGTAACCAAAGTAAAAGGCCCGGTTGGAAACGCTATCCGACTGGAGAACAAAAGGGCCATGTTTGATACCACCATTATTCCTGGTTTGATTTATTTAGGGGATTTGGTAAATCTTCCCAATGGAGGATTTCCGTTTACAAAAGTTCCGGACAGTTTGGGAGGGCTGATTCGCTATAACATGATGGCTAATGATACAGGATTTCTGGTTTTGATTTTTAAAAGAACGGGCATTCCGGTTTCTTTCAATGTTTTTCCTATAGTGGGTCAACAAAATCAATTTACCCGATTTTCACTGCCTCTGATTCCATCAGGAATTGCACCGGATACTGTATTTTTTCTTTTGGCCTCCGGCAATTTGGACAATCCTAAAGAAGGATCATTTATTGAATTGGAAGAACTCACTTTTCCAAATACTTTAAGCCAGATGCCAAATCATGATTTCGAAAAATGGGAGGACGTTTCTTTTGAAGAACCTGAACAATGGGCCAGCACAAATTTGATTTCTGCTTTGCTGAGACTGCCTCAAACTGTGGTAAAGAGTACCGATGCCAATGAAGGGAATTACAGTCTTCAATTGGAGCATCGGCAAATCAATAAATTGGGCATCAATCTTTCTGCTGGTTTTTGCACCATAGGCGAAACAGGTTCAGGCCAAGCCACCGCATTACCATTCAAAGCCACAAAACTTAAAGTTTCTTATTCCTACAAATATGAACCCAAGGGATTGGATACTGCTTGGGTAGTGATCCGGGCTGTAAGATACAATCCTCAGATCGGAGGTAGAGAACTGGTGCATATTTATGCTGCCCCACTGCTCTCCACACGTTCCTACACCAGCATAGACCATACATCACCCGCGTTTATCAAAGAATCTGATTCCATTTATGTGGAAATTTACGCTGGTAATTTTTATCCCGGAATGCCGGCGGACAAAATTGGCAAACCAAAACCAGGGAGCAAATTATGGATAGATAATTTGGTGGTTCGGCCTACATCAGAAAATTCCATCGACGATACTCAAAATCAAATTACCATTAGCCCACAACCTGCTAAGGACTTTATGGAAATTAAGTTGGATGAACCAATTTTGTCTTACAGAATTTTGGACGCCAGCGGCAAATCCATTGAATTTGTAGGCACTTATTCATCGTCTGATTCAACAAACAGAATAAATACTTCCCATCTGGAACCAGGGAGTTATTTTATTCAATGGAAAACAAACTCAGGATATCAAGTAAAATCGTTTTTAGTAATTAAATAGACACACCATGTTTCACACAAAAATTGCAGGTCTTGGATACTATGTACCGGAAAGGATAGTGCCTAACTCTGAGTTAGAAAACTTAATGGATACTACCGATGCGTGGATTCAGGAGCGTACAGGAATTCAGGAAAGAAGGTATGGAAAGTTACATCAGGAAACTACCACAACCATGGGCGCGCGAGCAGCTGAAATTGCCATAGAAAGAGCTGGGATTCAAAAAGAGGATATAGATTTTATCATTTTCGCCACACTGAGTCCCGATTATTTTTTTCCGGGATGTGGGGTGTTGTTACAACGCGAAATGAAGATTACTGCACAGGAGATGCCGGCTTTGGATGTGCGCAATCAATGTTCAGGATTTATATACGGTCTGTCTATTGCAGATCAGTTTATTAAAACCGGCAAGTATAAAAATATTTTATTGGTAGGTTCAGAAATGCAATCCATGGGATTGGATTATTCGACCCGTGGTCGGAATGTTTCAGTCATCTTTGGGGATGGCGCCGGAGCAGTAGTTCTACAACCCAGTTTAGAAGAAAATTCAGGGATTCTGTCTACCCATCTGCATGCGGACGGTACTTATGCAGAAGAATTGGCTTTTATAAATCCCGGTTGTCATGGTGGATATCATTTGGGTTTGGAGAGATTCGGTTATACGGATCAGGAGTACGGAGGAATATTTCTAACCGAAAAAATGTGGCAGGAGCAGGATATATTTCCGAACATGAATGGACAATTGGTTTTTAAAACTGCCGTCACCAAATTTCCGGAAGTAATTCACGAAGCCTTGAAGGCAAATGACTTGAAAAGCTCAGATATCAGTTTGCTCATTCCTCATCAGGCCAATCTGAGAATAAGCCAGTTTGTGCAACGGCAATTGGGTCTTAAGGATGAACAGGTTTGGAATAACATCCAGCGGTATGGAAACACCACCGCGGCATCTGTACCGATTGCATTAACGGAAGCCTGGGAAGCAGGGAAAGTGAATAAAGGAGATTTGGTTTGTTTGGCTGCGTTTGGGAGTGGGTTTACCTGGGGTTCTGCTTTAATCAGATGGTAATGGACAAAATTAAAAATATAGATATCCTGGCAATAGGGGTACATCCGGACGATGTGGAGTTGTCTTGTGCCGGAACACTTGCTTTACAAAAATCATTGGGTTATACTTTTGGGATCTTAGATTTAACGGAAGGTGAATTGGGTACCCGAGGAAGTGCAGAACAAAGAAAAAAAGAAGCCTTCCGTGCAGCTGATATTCTTGGTGCTGAATTCCGTCATATTCTCAACATTGGGGATGGTTTTTTTCAGCATGAGGAAAACAATTTAAAAGATATCATCAGAGTCATCCGAGCCTGCAGACCAAGAGTTGTTTTTGCTAATGCATTGTCGGATCGACATCCGGATCACGGACGTGCAGCAAAGCTTGTTTCGGATGCATGTTTTTTATCCGGCTTGCGTAAAATTTATACGGAATATAAAAGCGTGACCCAGGAGAATTGGCGTCCGGAAGTAATCTATCATTACATACAGGATCATTACTTAAAGCCAGATCTGGTGGTGGACATTTCTAATTTTTTGGATAAAAAAATGGAATCCATCATGGCATTCGAATCCCAATTTTATAAAGAAGGATCCACGGAACCAGAATCACCAATCAGTGGAAAGGATTTTCTAGAATTTATCAAATCAAAATCCAGAGTCGTAGGCAGATCTTCGGGTGTGGAATATGGGGAAGGATTTAATACAGCAAGACCAATAGGTGTGCACAATATTTTTGATTTGAGATAATGCTTACTCTTATTTTTTATTGGTTAAGATTAGATAGTTCAAACCAAAACCAATAACTGTACCTATAAGTGGATATTGTTCCATGCTTGCATCCAAAAATAAGTTTTCTTTATATTGAAATCCAAAGCCAAAACTGAATTTTCCGTCCGTGTTGCATCCGCTTCTCAAAGCTATGTTTTTGACTGGGATATATTCCATGCCAAGGTTTATAGAAACTGGAATCAAACTGGTTTTATGTGCCTCTAACTGGATATTAAATTTTGAATTCAGAAGATAACCAATGCCTAATCTAATGACCGTAGGTAATGGTGTATTGTTTTTTATTTGCACAGGAATCGGGTAGATAACCAGTGCTGCCGCACTAAGCGTTTTGCTGAGTGCGCTAAGAATGCTTAGTTCCGGAACAAAAGCATTTTCCGTTTTTGATTCTGGAAGATTTCGGATAAAATAATTCAAACCTAAAGCCATACTGCTTGATTTTCCAAGCTTTCGCCCATAGCATAGACCCAGGATATGCTCATTTAATTCTTTTGATCCTTCAGCCTGCCACTTAAATCCAAAACCTTGTTGAGGTTTGAATTTGTACAATACAGAACCGGCAACAGAATACAATCCTGAAGTAAAAGTATAGGGCTTGGATTGAATGGAGATTAAAGAATGGACGATATCCGGAATGCCCGAGGGGTTGCTGGTGAAATTTATGGGATTGGAAATCGTCATGCCGGTGTTTGACATCCCTGAAGCTCTGACATTCTGCATGTTTGCAAAAACTACTTGCTGTCCCTGCAATAACTTCGGGGCATATAACAGTAGTATAGACAATAGGGTAATTGTTCTGCTCATAATAGTGTTTGGTATGCAAGATAAAATGTTTTTTTAAGATGAGAAAAAAGTAAATCCAATATTTTTGTCATGTGCTTGACATAGATTTTGAGTTAGGTAAATTTTATGAGGATTTAGTGGAAATTAAACAACTTAAATAGCTGGATTAAATAGATTCCGAAACCTCATCATATAGATATCGAATGAGAAATTCAGATCGGCCTTTTTCATTTTAGCTAAAACGGTTTTAAAAAGCGTTAAAAACAAAATACTGTTTGAGCTCGCATGCAGATAAGCTAATAAATTTATGACAGTAAGGCCTAGAGCTATTATTGCTGCCTAAGGCGAGTTTATTTTGTTTAGCTTTTTAAATCCGTTTTAGCGTTAAGAAATGAAAACAGCCTTGATTTTTTTTGGTTCTTTTTTGTATTAAGACAAAAAAGAACAAGGATAAAAGGATGGAATTTAGGAGAACTTTAGTGAATAACGGGGGCCGCAAAACCTGTTTTTTCCCAAATTTTTGACTTGACCCTGGATTTTTTTGAATAGATAGACTAATCGCATCAGTGATTTAGAGAAACAAGGATATATTGCATAAAATGGGTTATGTTAATTGAATTACATTTGTAAAGAAATTTTAAAAAATGAAAGAAGATTTTATTGCAGAAATAAATGCAGCTTATCAATTTAAGGGAGACTCCATTGTGCTAGGCTGTGGCATGTTGAATGGTGTGGTGTTGCCTGAGGCCCGAATATCCGTACCATTGAGAATGGTCAACAGGCATGGATTAATCGCAGGTGCCACAGGAACTGGAAAAACTAAATCTCTTCAGTTGATGGCAGAACAACTTTCATCCAAAGGAGTGCCCTCTGTGCTTCTGGATATCAAAGGAGATTTGAGTGGAATTGCATTGGAAGGAAGCATGAACAGCAAAATTTCAGAACGTCACACTGCGCTCAATATTCCCTGGGAACCGCATGATAATTTTGTGGAGCTACTCTCCATCTCCAAACAACCGGGCGTAAAACTTCGGGCTACCGTTACCGAGTTTGGTCCTGTGCTGTTGTCCAAAATTCTTGGTCTGAATGATACACAGGAAGGGGTAGTTTCCATGATGTTCAAATTCTGTGACGACAGTGGTTTGCCTTTACTTGATCTGGAAGATTTTAAGAAAGTTTTGCAATTCGTTGCCAACGAAGGGAAGGAAGAAATTGAAAAGGAATTTGGTGCAGTGTCCACTGCTTCAGTAGGGACGATTATGCGTAAGATCATAGAATTGGAACAACAAGGCGCAACAGACTTTTTTGGCGAACGAAGTTTTGAAGTGGAAGACCTTTGCAGAGTGAACAAGCAGGGTAGAGGAGTGATCAGTATACTGCGGGCAGCAGACATACAGGATAAACCTAAGTTCTTCAGCACGTTTATGTTGCAGATGCTCGCAGAGATCTATACCAAATTTCCGGAGGCCGGGGATCTTGAAAAACCAAAGCTTGTATTTTTTCTGGACGAAGCGCATTTATTGTTCGAAGAAGCAACTTCTGCATTGGTGAATCAGTTGGAGACGATCATTAAACTAATTAGATCCAAAGGAATAGGACTATTTTTTATCACCCAAAATCCAATAGACATCCCGGATGAAGTTTTGGGTCAGCTTGGATTAAAAATTCAACATGCACTCAGGGCTTTTACCGCAAAAGACCGAAAAGCCATTAAACTGGCTTCCGAGAACTATCCGGATACCAGATTCTATGAGGTCGAGAATTTGATCACCGAACTGGGAATCGGAGAAGCATTGGTTACTGCGCTCAATGAAAAGGGTATTCCCACACCATTGGCGCATACCATGATGCGCGCACCGGAATCCAGAATGGATGTATTGACTGTAGAGGAAATGGAAAGCATCAGTTCTCATTCTGAAATAGCGGATTATTACAATGAAATAATCAATAGAGAAAGCGCAGCTGAAATGCTTACCAGGAAATTAGAGGAAGCCCAGGGGGAAAATGAGGAAGAAAAGCCTGTGTCCGGCTCAAGAAGGCTAGAAAAATCGACCCTTGAAAAGGTCATGGGCAGCACAGTAACCAGACAGGTGGGCCGAACTGTGGCAAGAGAACTAACCAGGGGATTACTCGGGATGCTAGGCATCAAAATCGGAAGTACCAGAACGAAGAAAACGGGTTGGTTTTAACTCATGTTATGCATTAGGGTTTCGTAATGAAAGGCAAAAGACCAAAAAAGACAAGCTCTCCCATGAATGAACGATCTTTGATTATCATCAAAGTAATGAACGACAGTTCATTAAGTGAATGAACATCGTCAGATGGTGGGTGGGTTTTGACAAGCCATAGTGGATCCTATGGTGTAGGAGAAAAATCGAGGAAGTGCTTGTGTTTGAAGGTATTTTGACTTGGAATAGAAATTCTAATGCATAAAATGGGTTTTGCCCAAAAAAAAAGCTGTCTGAAAATCAGACAGCTTTTTTTTTTAGATTTTTTCAAGTATTTATTTCAACACATATCTAACGGCTAATCCACCATAAGATCCACCGAAACCGGTCAAGAAATCTCCGCCAAAACCTACTGAAGGAATCCAGTCAGCACTGATGTTCAAAGGAATGTCTTTGAATTTATAATCCAGACCAATATTGCCAAGGATACCAAAAGACAACTTTGAATAATCGTTGTTTGGGTAATAATCATTGTCATAGTTCCAGAAGAAAACGCTGGCTCCTCCTCCAACATACCAATTCAAACCATCTACACTCTTTATAGGCATATGGTGTTGATACAATGCAGAAACGGTGATCCAGCTGTAATAACTGTAACCTCTGAATCCAAGTATTCCCTCAATAGCTCCTTTCTCACTGATGAAAGTTTTGTAAGAAAGACTTAAAGGATATCCCAATCTGGCACCAATGGCTGACTTGTAATCCTGAGCTTTAAGTGCGCATACGGAACCCAATACAAAGAAAACGAAAAGGGTTAAAAATTTGGCTTTCATAAAAATAATCGTTTAGTTAATTAATGAGCCAAAGATATACAATCTGAACAAATGCAATGTTTTTCTAATTTAAATTTTCCAATTGACGGGAATTTTCCCATGTTCCTTGAGGTATTGATTCGTTTTCGAGAAATGCTTTTGATTAAAAAATCCACCCCCGGCCAAAGGAGAAGGATGTGGGCTTTCCAAAATAAGGTGCTTCGTTTCATCGATGAGCACCTTTTTTGAACGCGCATAATTACCCCATAGGAGAAAGACCAGATAAGATTTTTGGCTGCTGAGTTTTTGGATGACCTGATCTGTAAATTGGTGCCAGCCTATGTTTTTGTGTGAATTGGCTTGGTCTTTTTCCACAGTAAGCGAGGCGTTCAACATCAGAACGCCCTGCGTTGCCCAGGAACTTAGATCTCCGTGCTCTGGGATGGGGAATCCTAGGTCGCTTTGAATCTCTTTATAAATGTTCTTTAGGGATGGTGGAATTTTAATGCTTTTTGGAACAGAAAAACACAATCCCATAGCCTCTCCATTGCCATGGTATGGATCCTGACCAAGTATAACCACCCTTGTTGCTTCCCAAGGGGACAGATCAAATGCATTAAAGATCAAAGACCCCGGTGGGAAAATAACCTTGCCCTTTGATTTTTCCAGTTTAAGAAAATCAACAATTTTTATAAAATATTCTTTATCAAACTCTTCTTTGAGGACCTCCGCCCATCCGCTTTCAATTTGCACCTTCATGGATTAATTATTGGCAATAATTTTGGATATGCAATCCAAATTATGTAACTTCATTGTTTAATTGATAAAAGTATGAAACAATTTGTAGTGTTAGGGTTGATTTTGTGTGTTCCTATTTGCGGTTTCTCACAACCAATCAAAATCTGGAATAAAATCTTCGGGGGCAGTCAGGGCGATTATTGTAATGAAATGGCCATATATGAAGACAGTTTGATCGTTGCGGTAGGCAAATCCAATTCACCAAATCTTGTAAACAAGGGACTTGACGATGCAGCAATATGCCTCTTTACACCTCAAGGTGTATTAAGGCACATTAAGACATTTGGTTCTCCGTCCAACGATTTTCTGAATTCATTTGCCTATCTCCCGGGTGGTAATTTGATGACGGTCGGCACCATCAATGGCAAAGGTGGGGATATTGCCAACATACACGGCTTGCTGGATGGTTGGATCATGGTCTATGATCCCAAGAAAAACGTGAAGGTCTGGGAAAAGAATTTTGGTGGAACCAATAACGACCAGATCAATGATGTCTATTTTCTGGAACCGGGCAAGGTCATATTTGCAGGCGCATCCAAATCCACTGATAGGGATATGACTGCCAATAAAGGCGGATTTGATGCCTTGGTAGGAACCATTGATGAAGCAGGCAATGTGGTGAGAAGCAGAAATCTGGGTGGAACCAAAGATGAATTTGTAAAAAAGATATTAAGGGCCGATGGGGCCAATTTTTTCCTTTTCGGAGAAACCTCTTCCAGTAACGAAGGTGATTTTACCGGCTTGACCAACAAAGGTGGGAAAGATGTTTTTGGGGTGAAATTGAACAGGAATTCCAATCAACTCTTGAGTTTAATCATAGGCGGCCCCGGGGATGATCTTTTTGCAGATGCAGTTGGATTTGAAGATGGATCAGCCATTTTGTTTATCAACACCAGCATGAAAGGTGGAGATATTGACAGCATCAAAGGTGGGAAAGACATCATCATGGTTAAAATTAAAAGCGATGGTAAAATTCTTTGGAAAAAAACACTCGGAGGAACCAAGGATGATGAAGCAGTAAAAGCAATCCTGGATCAAGACAACAATATTCTTTTGTTATGTACCTCATTTTCAAACGATGGAGATTTGGATGGTAATTACGGAGATAAAGACGTGGCCATGATGAAATTGGACACCAGCGGAAATGTCCTTTGGGCCAAGCATTATGGAGGTACTAAAGGGGAGACTGCATCTTCTATGGCTATAGACGGTATGGGAAATACTTATTTTATGGCTACCAGTTTCAGTACCAATAATGATTTGCCGGTTACCAATACCGTGCCTCCGGATTTTTGGACACTGAGATTGTATGAATGTCCACTCATTGTGACCAATTATACCAAAGATGCCTGCATAGGGGATACCCTGACCATAAATGGTAAAGCATATTATCAGGGCAATTCATTTGGCACGGATACCATGAAAGGAAAATCTTATTTGGGTTGTGATTCGTTGATTAATGTTCTGGTAAATTTCAATGGGGCCACGAGAGAATTTTATTATGATACCCTTTGTAATGAATCCACCAGCACCATCAATGGGGTGTTTTTTGATAAAAATAAAACTACCCATACTTTCGAACTGACTAATCAATATGGTTGCGACAGTACCTTGTTGGTAGATCTGTATTTTACTGAACCACTAAGTCTGAAAGACTCTGTAATTGTAAACGACAACGGAACCACCAATGGCAGCATCAGAATCATTATGCAAGGTGGAACAGCCCCATATGCATACAACTGGAGTAATGGATTTAAATCCAGTCAGATCGTAAATTTGAAGGCAGGCACTTATAGCGTTACCGTAACAGATGCCAGATCTTGTATCCAGACCTTCAGTTTTGTTATAAAATCTACAGTAGCTACAGTAGATCCTAATTCAGACAAAGTGAGCTATTTTATGGACGATTCTTCCATTAAATTTAATACATCAGCTAAGGTTATTTCTGTTGAATTTTTCACCTTGAATGGTCAAAGTATTTTGTCTCAAAGTGTTAATGGTCAGCAGTTTAGCATTCGAAGAAACATACTGCCAAGAGGTTTGGTACTGGTTCAACTAAAAGCCGACTCCGGGAAGATCGTTAGCTTAAAATTGATAAATTAATTAAGCCGGAATTCGTTAAAAATCTTATATTTGCGCCTCCAAAATATGGAGGTAACTGGTCTCGTAGCTCAGCTGGATAGAGCATCTGCCTTCTAAGCAGAGGGTCTCAGGTTCGAATCCTGACGGGATCACATAAACGCCTTGTAAATGCAGATTTACAGGGCGTTTTTAATTTTTGCCACCCTATTTGCCTCTTTCTTTTTGGAACAAGGTATTTGTATTGAAAAGCAATAATTTAATTCTACTTGTTTTTATAATCATCTTGTAAAAACTATCCCATCCTTTCAAACTTCGCCTGAAAGAATCTCAGATACTTAGGCTCGTACACCATTTTCATTCCTTTGATTTTATGACGTTGTTCATATACCCGGCTGGTGGACTCGGCAATGACATCCATGTGGGCCTGGGTGTAGACCCGTCGGGGTATCGTAAACCGAACCAGCTCCAGTTTGGGAAAATAGTTGTCGCCATTGGCTTTGCGACCGGCGGATACTATTCCCCGCTCCATGGTGCGCACACCTGAGTCCAGGTAGATTTCAGCGGCCAATGTCTGAGCAGGAAACTGCTCCTGAGGGATGTGTGGAAGGAATTTTTTTGCATCTACAAAAATGCCGTGCCCACCGATGGGCTTCACAATAGGGATACCATATTCCATCATTTTTTCGCCCAGATAAATAACCTGACCAACTCTGGCCCGAATATGTGCATCACTTACACTCTCACCGATCCCAATCGCCATGGCTTCCATATCTCTTCCTGCAAGCCCACCATAAGTGTGCAGCCCCTCATACACCACGACCATGTTTCTGGCTTCTTCAAAGACATCCCAATCGTTTACCGCAAGAAAACCGCCAATGTTTACCAAAGCATCTTTTTTAGCGCTCATGGTGGCGCCGTCGGTTAAATTGCAGATTTCTTTGACAATCTCTTTAATCGTTTTGTTGGTGTATCCTTTCTCTCTTTGCTGGATGAAATAGGCATTTTCTGCCACACGGGTCATGTCGTGTATGATCTTTATCTTATGCTTTTTAGTGAGTGCTCTAAGTTCTTTCAAATTCTTTATGCTGATTGGTTGTCCACCTGCCATATTGACGCTGGTGGCGATGCTGATGTATGGGATTTTTACAGCACCATGTTTTTTGATGAGCCGCTCTAGTTTGTTGAGGTCCACATTCCCTTTGAACGGAAATTCATTTTCCGGATCATGGGCTTCATCTATGATGATGTCCTCAAATTTTCCTCCCGCCAGTTCCTGATGCAGACGTGTCGTGGTGAAATACATGTTGCCCGGGATAATGTCTCCTTTTTTGATCAGGATTTTAGACAAAATATTTTCTGCACCACGTCCCTGATGAGTTGGAATTAAGTATTTGTAGCCATAGACATTGCGAACCACCTCTTCCAAATGAAAAAAGTTGCGACTTCCGGCATAGGCTTCATCGCCCATCATCATGCCGGCCCACTGACGATCACTCATTGCAGAAGTGCCACTGTCTGTCAGCAAATCGATATACACATCTTCGGATTTTAGTAAAAAGGTATTGTAACCCGCTTCCTTCAATGCTTTTCTTCTTTGTGCAGGAGTGGTCATTTTGAGCAATTCGACCATCTTGATTTTATAGGGCTCTGCCCAACTATCTTTCTTCTGTTTTTTCATAAGGTTCTGTCGTTTGATGGGTTTTTACATTTTCTGAAGTTGGATGAATTCTTAATGTTGAACATTTAGGGCATGGGATTCATGTTCCAGCTCGATGGCGTTAGGAAACAAAATATTGTTTTCTAAGTGGATGTGCAGGTGAAGGTCATTTTCAAAGTCTTTCAACATGGAATAACAAACCCTGTAGGTGGTGCAACCATCTTCCGGTGTGGTGTATGCATTGCTGAGCAAAGAGATTTTTCTAAATCTTTCTCCTTCGATATCGTGTTCCTGCATCATCATCCGGATAGGGTTTTGGACATTACCAAAACCTGGGTGGACGTGTTCGTCAGGGTTCACTTTTAAGGAAACCAATGTTCGCACATAAGGGAAAAGGATCATTTCCTCTTTTCTCATGTGTGCCTGTAATTCCCGGGCTGATTCATTGAATTCCTTGTTGATTTCATACAATTCAGGGTGTCTGCCGCCATGCACTTTACACAGTTTATCCAAATATTGCAGGATTATTGGACTGTTTTGCAGGATATACCGGTGGTGTTTTTTCTCAATGTAGTCTGCCAATAAATCCAAAGGCCATATTTGAAAATTCATGGCGCTATTACCCGGAACTTTACATGCCAGCTTCAATTCTTTGATCAGTTCTTTTGCGGGGATATTTTTTTGTGTGCAAACTTCTTCAATAGTCTTTCCCCCTTTACAACAAAAGTCAATGCCATGTTTTTCAAAAACGGCTGCTGTCCGATAGTCTTCTGCAACGAAATGTCCTACATTCTTGGGATTTAGAATTTCCATTTGATCGAGTTTAAATTGTTAAATATTTTTCCCTTGTAGGTTTTATTCAGTTTCTAC
>Ga0075163_10002555_pt1 | contig 24461 bp, 27 predicted proteins | sample JI1023141ADNA_FD_71478 | JGI IMG/M metagenome (GOLD analysis project Ga0075163, IMG submission 71478) | Wastewater effluent complex algal communities from Wisconsin, to seasonally profile nutrient transformation and Carbon sequestration -... | ecosystem: Engineered > WWTP > Effluent > Algae... | reverse complement strand
CAGTGTTAGCCGTTGCTCCTGCTGATGCTGCTGAAAATCCTGTTGCAGCAGTTACAGCCACCCTTGCATACGAGCCAAAATTAGCTTCATTAGTTGTTTGGTCGCCTCCCGCTCCGGGAGTAGCTGTATGTAGTGAAACATATCTTGTTGCACCGCTTCGCCATGCAGGGTCAACCGCCCTTAGTATGGCATTAATTGTGTCGTTTGCTGTGGTTACACCCTTTGGCATGATTTATTGTTTTTATTTTTTAGAATTTATTTCTTTTGCTGACTTATATTTAACCTTTACTGATTGCGTTTCCCCTCCGTATCCCTTTACTAATTCAAATGTATCTGGTAAAAGCCTGTTTTCAAGTGCCTCAATTACTTTTTGGTTGCTTTCCTTTATATTATCTGTAAATCCGTTAAGCAAACTTACTAATTTTTCGTGATTATATTCTATTTTTACTTCGGGTGTTTGCTGCTTTTCTGGCTTTGGGATACTGGATATTGCTTTTGCTAATCCATCTATCTTGTTGGCTTGTTCTGTTATAGCTTTTGCTATTTCTTTATCTCCCTTATCTTCACTTATAGCAGTAGTAAGTTTCCCCAAAGAAGTGGTTAGTTCCTTGTGGTTTTTTTGAGCCAGTTCAAGTTCAAATTCCTTATCGTCAAATTCGTTATCCATGTAAACAGTCTATTAATTCTTTTAATCTTTTATACCTTTCTTTAATGCTGTCATGTGCTTTTTTACTTTCAATCGGGTCTTTTGCATTGGCTAAGTCCTTGCTCTGTATTAATTCTAATTTCACATCTGGCTTACTTAATTTACCAATCTCTGTATCTCTTTCTATCTCTAATTCTTTTATTTTTTGTTCAGGTGTTAGTTCTGGTAATTCAGGTTTTGGTTCTTCAACTATTGGTTCATCTTTTGGTGCTTTTGTTTTTTCAAGCCCTTGTTCAAGAAGTTCAATATGCTTTTGTATCTCGTTTGCCTCTGCCTTTTTTTCGCCTTCTTCAAGTTTTGATTTTTTTTGTTTTAAATCTTTTAATTCTGCTTTAATATCTAACGGGTTATTCCTTGCTATTAAATCTGTGGTTAATTCTACATCTCCTTTTAGTTGATTCTTTACGCTATTCGGAGTAGTTAAAGCCTGCTCTTGCAAATACTGTACGCCTTCTGTTTTAGTGCCTGCTTTAAGTGTTGTATTATGAGTGCCTACTTCATAAATCCTATCATACAAATCAGCAGTAGCTAAATATTCTTCGTGAGTACCGTCAATAATAGACTTTCTTTCATCAACCAGCTCTTTTGCGTTCTTATCATAAAATTGTGATAATGCGGCATCTTCTTTTACCCCTTCTTTTTTTGCTTTTATTGCAAGTTCTTTTACCCTGTTATATGCGTATTCTACCTGTTGCTTATGGGTTAATTTTTCTCCTGATGTTGGGTTAGTTTCAGGCATTGTCTTTTGGATATTAGCCATCACATCAATTACCTTACTTCTTTTTTCTGCATCTGCTTCACTCATTTTGCCTTCATCAACCATCCTGCCTAATGTTGCTTTACTTGAATTTGGATTTAGCCCTGATTCAAATAACGTTTCCTTAAACTGTCGGCTATTCCTTGCAGTATGCGGTATCTCCATTAATGATAATGGTAATGCTAACCCTATTAATTCTTCTGCTATCTTATGCGGCTGCATACCGTGTGCAAATTCATCAAAGCCTATATTCTCCCCTTCTTTTTCTCCTACAATTGAATTTACTACTGCATTGGCTAATTGCCCCCCTTTTGTTGCTAATGTAATCTTTGCAGCTTCTCCTAATGATTTACCCATGCCCTCAATAGCCTTCTGTACTGTTGATTTTAAAACCTCCTTATCTACATTTTTAATGCTGCCTGCTTTTACAAGTTGGGCTAATTCTTTTTCTGCTGTTTTATCAATGGAAGATATGCCTAATTTTTGTTTAGCACTATTGGGTATTAATTCAAATACCGCAGCTTCCATTGCACCGTTTAATAATGCCAATGCGTTCTTTTGGTCTTCCGTTGCACCCTTACCCAATATCTCTCCTGCACGTTCATATCTTTGCTCATGCCCTCCTAAAATAATATTACTATACAATGCCGCACGTTCTCCCATACCTAATGCACTTAAACCTTTAGTACCTCCAACAAACCCTACTAAACTACCAATAGAAGTACCTGCTAAATTACTAACTGAATTTAGGTTATAATTATACTTACCTGCATTGGGATTTCTTACTGTTTCTAAATCTTCATTAAGTATTGTTTGTGGCTGCTCCGTTTGTTCTGTTGGGCTATTCCCAAATATTTCATTGCCGCTATCAGATATTTGCCTATTGATATACGCTACCCTATCGGGGTCTTCTCCTAATTCATTACCAATCATCCTATGCGCTCCTGTTACTAATCCTGCACCTGCATTGTAAACAGCTTTAAACATATTGCTCATAAAGCCTTCTGTTGGCAAATCTCCTGTTTCTAAAAACCGTAAATCTTTAACAGGTCTGCCGACTTTTTCAGCTAACATCTTTAATGCTTCTTCATCGCCATCGCTTGCTTTTGCCACTAAATATTCAGCCCCTTTGCTACCTAATTTTTGTACCACTAATGCAGCTACTAATTTTTTCTTTAGTTCGGGATATTTATGTATGGCATCTTTTTGCCCTTGTTCAATATTATATAGTTCATGGTAATAATCATCGTCCTTTTCTTTGCCCCCATATCTTTCCTCTAAAGCATCTTTTCTTACTTCAAGCCCTGTAATATCTTCATTCAACTTATCTTCATCTGCTATTGGAATACCTTTTTCTTCAAGCCTTTTTGTTTGTTCAGCATAAGGGTCATTCATTAATTCACCATACGTTTTTGCTAACTCTCTATTGCTTGCGTTGGGCTTTAATTTATGAGCATACTTTTTGGCAAAGAAACTTGCAGCTTGTGTAAGTTTATCTCTTTTGTCTTTTATCGCAGATATTTGATTATAAATTTCCTGTTCGTCTTGCGGGGTTTCTTCTTTGTAAATTCTTTGTGGGTCTATTGGACGGTTAGCTTGTATATCCCCAACGCTTGCCCTGTTCTGCAAACCTTTTATTTGGTTTTTTAATTCATCCTCCTGTGCATCCAACTGCTTTTTTCTTGAACCAAAGTATGCCTTCAAATCTAATGCCCCTGATGTCAATTCATCAATGTCAGTTTTACCAATAAATTCCTTTGCTGCATTAATTTCTTTTAACGCCTCTTGCCCTTCTGTATCAATATCATTTTTAAGATATTCAGTTGGGTCAAATGCAGATTCGGCAGGTGCAACAGATTGTTGCTCTACTTTTTTCTTTTTAAATTCAGCTACTTTTTTAGGTAATTCTTTTTGTATGTAGTCAACTTCTTTAGCGGCCTCATTTAATGCCAATTCTTTTTTCTGCCCTCCTATTAAGTTATCTGATTTAGGCGCAAATTGCCTTAATAAATCTCTGCCTGATTCAGCATATAGCCCTATCCCTTTATTATTTTGTAAAGGTAATTGTCCACCCAAAGAAGTAGAAGGTGTAAGTTCTTTTTTTTTTACTTCATCAACCTGCTCAAATGGTTTATTTGGGTCAAACTTAGGCTTCGGTTCTTTAACTTCTACAAATGGCTTATTGGGGTTAAACTTTGGTTTACCCTTTACTGGCGGTTGGTCGTCCTGTAATATATCTTCTATCATTCGTATTGCCCTGTTTTATCGTTCCATGTATAAGTTACTCCATTTTGTTTTACTGTTCTTGGCTTTGTACTATTGCCTTGAGATATTACCGCTCTCTTGCTTTTAACATCAACTTGTGCTGGTAAATTAGCAGCCACTTTTGGCAATTCCCCTATCAAATGAGCTTCGTCTTTTACAACTCCTCTTTTAACAATAGCTTTAGTATCGGCATCAATCCAATCATCTGTTCTGTATATTTTTATAGTACCATCAGAGTCTTTATCTATAAAGATATTATCATTACCTATTTTTTCATTTGGACGTAGCTTGTTGGCATAATCAACTAATACCTTTTGGGCATCTGAATTTAAAGTGTTTACTCTTGTACCTACTCTTTTCCCGCTTTGTACAATAGCAGCGTTTGGATTATCTGTAGCCTCTGTAATGTTTTTATACACATCATTAATACTTACACCATCCCCTGCACCTAGTTTTTCTCTTGCCATTGCCTCTGTATGCCTAAAGCCTCTATTCTGCATTTCTTTCTGCTGCTCAAAATTTCTTAAATCTCTTGCGTTTTCTTCTGCTTTTTTTCTTCTGTTAATTTCTTCTAAATTATCAACTGGCTTTTTTATTACTAAATCTGTTTGTAGTAATTCAAGTGCTTTTGCCGCCGCATACTCGTCATTATTTTTAGGTTCTACTCCGTAATTGTCTTTGTAAATTCTTTCTAATTGACTTTTTTTATTAGGGTTTTTTATATCATCTAAAACAGAACTGCTAAAACTCCAGCTATTATCATATTCTTCTGCTGCTCTTGCTTTAACTATTTCTTTTTGTTCAGGTGTAAAGGCTTTTGTAGTTACCTCTAACTGTTTTAATGGATTATCTGATACTGCTTCATAAGTAACTCCTGATAATTGCGGTACTATTCCTTTAAATTTTTCTGTAAATTTTTCCACATGAAACGGAGGGGGTGCTGATTGCGCCCACTTACTTACGTCTAATCCACCGTAATCTGGATTATCATAAATACTTCTATCATTCTCACCTAAATCAATTTCAAAATCATGTGGTAATCTTTGGTCTGTCTTAAATCTATTCTCTCTTAACTCTCCTGCTGCTGCTGTTCTTGCTCCCCTATCTTTACTTTTTGCTACATCCATTGAAGCATCAGTATTCATTGATTGGTATGTAGATTGAGCGATACCATTATCTAAACGTGGGTTTTTTATTCTATCTCTGTTCTCTTGGTAATAAGTCCTAATACCATTTATTTTATTCATATAGCCCGGTATATCCTTAACCCTCATGCCTGCTGAATTTATAGTCTTTGGTAAATCTGCATAATACTTATCCAACGCCTCTTCTTTTGCCTGTTTTTGTAAAGCATATTGAGTGTATGGCGTACTATTAAATATGCCTTGATTTTCGCTATATAGCCCTGCTGGATTACGTACTGCCATTTCTGAATATTATTAATTAAAGTTAGGGCTTCTTCTATTTCGTAACCCGCCTGTCATTGGAACATTACTGCCGTATGTTCCATCTGCTGATACTGGCGGTAACATTGGAGTAGATTTATTACCCCCGCCACCTAATCCTAAAGTAGCAGCATTACTTATGCCACCAAATATATTTTGCAACCCATCATTTTTTTGTTTTGCTGCTGCTGCTGCTTTTTGTGCTAATAAATTATATTTTCTCTCAAATGGGTCTTGCTTGTTTATTTGAAAGGCTTTACCTTCTTCTCTCGCCTTCATTCCTGTTGCATTACCTAAAACATCAAATTCTCTTGCTTTCATATTTTCTGCTGTAGTTGCAGCTTTTAGCAAATTATCATTTTCGCCTGCAATTAAATTAGATACCCCTGCAACTGCACCTCCTCTACCACGTAGAGATTCTAACCCTTGTGCTGTTGTCCTTTGTGCATCTTGTACTGTTTTTTTATACAAGGTACTACCATAAGGGCTAATATTATACTTATTTAAAGCAGTTGAATAATAATCAAGAATTGATTTATTTGGGTTGTATTGTGGACTATTTTCAGAGAACCTTTCTAATGCTCTCTCTTTCTTTTTTACTCCACTTGTAAATGCTTGTGCCAGTCCCCCTACTGTTTGTAGTGCTGCTGGTATTAATGATTCAAGTCCCATAGGTATTATTTTTACGGTGCAACATAACTAAATCTTATTTTTGTTTCATTTACTACAGCCCACGTATCTGGCGAAATAGCAAAGTAACTGTCTTCATTAAAAAAAACCACATCTCCTACTGCCCATGCTGTAACTGCGCTTCCAATAGCCTCTATTGTTCCTACTCTTGAAGTAGGTTTGGTTGACACTACCCCCAACCCGTCACTTGTAGTAATAATCACTTCTGTAGTCCCCAATGTTACCCCTGCTGGTGCTGCCATTACCTCTTATTTAATGGTGAATCAATAAACCATACACTTGCGCTATTCAAAAATACAAAATTACTTGCATTTTCAGCCCTGAATTTAATAATAATATACTTGCCTTTTAATACATCACCGTCATTAAGTCCATTTACCGAATTACTGTCCTTTAAAAGAGCCGCATCAGATTCCCCTTCTATTGTTTCAAAATCAGAAACTACCAAATTAGACTGCTGTGCTGTTGTCCCATAGCTAAATGTTGATGTTGATATTTCTGGGCAATCCCATACCGTACTACCTGTTTGCGAAACTGTTTCAAATGTCTTTTTAGTAGGGGAATTAAATACCTTATTTATTTCTGAATCATACTGTATTCCAAAGAAATTGTTTTTTGTATCGCTGTCGTGTGTCCATAACCCTCCATTTCTCCATGCTACAAGTACATTATCTATACATTCAATATTTTCTGGTAAATAAGAATACTTTGATTCAAACCCTTCTTTACTATCCCTTGTTTCTAAAAAAGAAATTGTTGATGCTGGCTGATTAAATATGAGTGTTGACGGGTCACTATACCTATTAATAACTTCCAAAGCCATTATATACTTGTTAGTATATGAATCGTATGCTCCAATTACGCATGGGTCGCCTAAATAGGTTTCTCCTGTAGCAGCTATACCATTATTAAGGTCTTTTCTAAAATACTTTAACCTGTCAACAAAAAATGCGTTACACTTATATAGTATTGATAAAATTGTAATCCCGTTACCGCTTAATCTCCATACCACTCCTTTGTTACTATCGCATCCATACATAGCTGTTTTCCCATGAGCAAAACTCTCTGGTAAATCTCCAATACCTATACCGTTATCATACGGGTAGTAAATTTTATTTAGTAAAATATCGCTACTCGCCTGCAATGGATTACCCGTAACATCCTGTACTACCTGCCTGAATATTGGCACAACTCCAATGTCAAACTTTTGAAATACATACATATTGCTGCCTCTTACAAATAATTTTCTAATATCTCCAAAACTTCTGTTATAGGTATCTTGGGCATCAAAATAAAATCTATTTATATTATTAGTTGTTGTGTCTTGCTGATACTCTCCTCCCGTTCTTCTTAATGTTGGATAGTAAGTTTGTTTTGCATCAGGGTCATAAACCCACGCTCTTCCGTATGAATTTACTGCACTTGCAAAAAAATCTGAAAAATTAGGGTCTATTACTGCTTGTGTAAACGGTAACTCTCTTGTAATAGTAAAGTCTGTTATACTAAAAGATTTTGAGTTAGTATAATCTCCAACTGAATACCCTAAAATAAATAACCTTTGCCCTGTTGTTAATGACAATGTAACATCAAACGGAAAAGAATGGCTGCCTTGTGCAATCCCTTGTATTGGTACAAAATAAGTTTGTTCGTCAAGATTATTTGCAAAATAAAACCCATAAGCCTCCCCAAAGTCAGAAAACGTTACATTCAATGTCCCTTTTATTCTAAAATTAAATGTACCTGTACCTATTGTTAAAATAGCCCTATCGGTATTACTTGCTATTGTAAAGCCTACTAAATCCTGTAAAGGCGAATCTCCAGTAGTAATATTAGCATCTGTATAAGTAGATGAATCGTAAGTTAAACCAACTGTAAGCCTGCCAACCCCCTCTTCGCCATCAGTTACTTTGTAAATGTACTCTGCTCCTGTATTTATTATTCTTGTTCTTAGGTAGTCGTCCCCTTTGGTAAATTCAAATGTTGCAGGTGTTACTAAATCACTTGTTTGATTTTGTAGCATCCCTTGATGATAAGCGGTAACTGTTCCTGCATTCCCTATTGTAAACCTTTCAGATACTTCGTAATATAAATCAAGTCCATTAGCTACTGATTTTGCAGGGGTGTATATTTTTATAAAGTAGTTAAAGAAATCACTTGTACCAAAATCAAAAGTGCCGCTTGTTGTTGGGAGTGCTATCTTTATAAACTGCCCTTCTCTAACTACACCGTTTATTTCAGGATTAAATAACTGCCCTTGTATTTCAAAATCATTATCTGTATATATTGTATTAACCACTCCGCTTAATACCTGCATAAACCTTACTCTATCGCCTTCATTAAACCCATAGGCTAATGGAGATGTTGGATTTTTTTTAATAAAAGTATTAAGGTTTTCTATGCCTATATACGCAAATTCAGCATCCTTAAATGTTCTATCACTTACCCATTCTAATAATGATGAGTGTGTTGTATTTTTAGAAAACAACACATGAAAGTAACTTGCATCCAATGGAGGTCTACTACTTATTGATAATGATATTTTATTTATAAGTCTATCGCTACCAGATTTATTATATTCATCTGTTTGAACTGATAATCCTTCCTTTATTATCGCCCCTGCGCTAACCCCATTTTCATCAAAATATATTAATGCTGGCTCGTATCTTGAACTATCATCAAATACAAAAGAATCTGTTACCGCCCTTGTTATTGGAGTAGATGAAATTCTTTGTAATGATTCTGCTGTTTTTGTTATCACTAAATTTTCTGAATCAGAAGATACAACCGTAAACCCTTCTATAACGGCAGATGCAGCAAGATTAGTTATTACATCTAAGGTAGTTGTTGCAGTTGCCACGCCAGATACCGTTTCAGTTGTTGTATATACATTAAAAGTGTCGCCAACTACAATGCTTCCCAAAACTACAATATGAATGTTCCCTGTACCAAAACCACTACCCCCTGATTGAGAAGCTACAAATACATAAGGTAATTGCGTTGTCCTTTGTGTTATTGTAGATACTGATGAAGTACCGTCTAATTCAGCAAGGTTGTATCCTTCTGTAATTGCCCCGTAACACAATGTATTACCATTTGGAAGGCATTGGGTATATGCTTTCTGCGGAACCCAGTCAAATGCTAATATGCTATGTTGTATTGGTATGTAATTATACGCTTGGTTATTGTAAAACCTGTAGGTGTATATATCATTATCAGATACCGATTCTAAATCTTTATCTATAACCTTTACTAAAAAGTAATCAGAAAATAAATTGCCTATGTTTTGAGCAACCGATATTCTTATTTTTTTAACTCTACTTGTGCCTGTTTGCACTACAATAGCTATGCGGCAATTCTTAGTTGGGTCTTTATCAATTGCTACATCTGCATAATTAACAGGTAACGGTAATTCACTTTGGCTACTTGTTACACTTTTTTCAAAATCATCATATTCAAAATCATATTTAATCTTGAACAGTTTTTTTCTTAAATTGTTTACTGTTACAGTAGCATCATTTTCGTACACCACTGCTGGAGGCAATTGTGCAGGTGCTTTAATTACATTAATATAACTCTCCTGCCAAACTCCGTAACCTCCCGTTTCTGCTGTATCTACATTTATTTTTCTTGGAGGGTTTAAGCCATCTGTAAAAAACAATAAGTCCCCTTCATCTCTGTATATTAAATCTATATGGTTTATCCTGTAAGATGGGTCTAATCTAAGTATATCAGTACCCCCGCTATCAGTTAAATTTTCAAATAGTTTTACAATAGCATCTGTATTTTTGTTGTAATAAAGTATAGAGTGCTTATCATTACTGCTCCATACAATATAATACATTCTGTTTTTTACTTTATCAGCATACCTACCTATTGTTTTATTTACAACATCAGGTAAAGTATATGGCACTAATTCATTCCCAATAATATTTGCCACTACCTCATCTGTATTATTACCTTCTGAATTTCTTGTTATATTAAGTGCATCAATAAAATCTTCTTTTGGTACTCTGAATGGATGGTCATCGTAATTTAACTTACCAGTAAAATATGTTTCAATATTCGGCATCTTTTGGGTGCGGTGTTTTTTCTTGCTCTTTTGTTAAATTACTATACTTCTCTGTTAAATACTTATCATTATTACTTAATCCATTACTATCAGCACATGAATTACAAACTGTTTTTCTTAGCCCTGTTTCTTTATTAAAGAAAGATACCAGCTCTTTTGTTTTATTGCCACATTCACACATAACTATACTTTTACTACTAACCTTTGATTATCCACTCCCTGCATATACGCTTGGTCTAAATAGAATGGTCTGAAATCCCTAACCGCTAACCTTACTGCCTCAAAGTAATCATGCCTAAACATATTTGCTTTACCACCATTTAATTTAGGACTTTCAATATTATTCTGCCATCTTAACCATGCTATTATAGCTTCTCTGAATTGCATAGGAATATAATAATCCTGTCCTTCTTGTGGACTTGCTGTATATTCTAATACTATGCTATCCCATCCAAAACTTGGGTCAAGCAATATAACCCCGTTTCTTGCATCGTCCTTAAAACCTCCTCCATAAATATCATTTACTGCAACCCCATATAAGTTACCGTATGTGTCCCCGTCCCAATAATTAAAAAATGTAGGAGAAGTATAAGAATAAATACTTGAAATAGTATCTGCTGCAATATCAGCTACTCTTGTATTTGTATTATCATGGTAAACAGAAAGTTTATCGTTATATTTTAACGGTACTAATTCACCTAAAGAATTAAAAATACCCACCTTATTGTAGAATAAATAATCTTCCGGTATTAGAATTGTTTTGCTTGAAGTTACAGGAAGTTTAACACTCTTTATCTCATAAAAGAAATTAAGCCCAAGCTGCTCCATAACCCTAAAGGCTATATGAAATAACTTAAAATATTTATGCTTAGATAATTCAGCCTGATTAATATAATCGTAAATTATAGAATCAAGTGTTATCCAATTTCTTATTTGAGCCATTGTATTTAATTTTTCGGTATCCTATAATGACAATCAACATCTCTTAAAATAAAGTGTTCTACTCCGTTTATCTCTACTGGCGTACCTGCATTTTTAATATGCCCAACTGTATCACCAACAGATATTACCATTGGTCTTCCTCCTATACCACCACCTACTGCTATAACAGTAGCTTTGCTTGGTCTTTCTTGCACAGAATCAGGGATTATTATGCCAGAAGCAGTTTCTTTTTCTGATGGGAAAGGTAGCACTATAATCTTATCATGTAATGGCTGTGGTATCATTTTTCTTTTTTAGATGTTTTTATTTTAGGAGTTTCTTGTTTTTGTTCTGTTGATTCTAATTCATAGGTATTTACCCATTTCTTAATCCCGTTTGATGCTTCAATGTATGTTATGTTATTGTCTTTATCAGATTCAATAACCAGTACATCTTCTCCGTTTAACTTTGCCATAATAATGGAATTGTATTTGTATTATTTAATATTGTTTTAAATTCATTTGATATATTGTCAATGTAAATATCCGCATTAATCCCTTTTAAATATTCCCATTTTGGCTTTTCGTTGCAAAATATTACATTGTATTCTGTTAATCCTAACTTATTAAGAACTGGCTTTAATACACCTCTGTTAAAATCATTATCGCTTCTTGCCGTCACAACCCATAACTCATTACCTGCTCTCATTTTCTTAGCCAACATTTGAATCCTATCGTCACTTAATGTTGAATCAAAATCAAATGCTATTACCATTCGTTATGCTTTATTCAACCCATCGTTTGCGCCATCTTTAAGCTGCGCTTTTTCAAAAGCCAATTGCGCTTTTAGATATTCTACCATTGCAGGAAAATAATCTGATGGCACATTTAATGTACTATCTAAATCTGTACTATCCCCACCAGAAATCATTCTTACATTGGCAGTATAAGCATTAAGCAGCAGTGTGCTTTTTGCATAAATATAGCCTCCTTCTGGATAAAATAAAGTAACATTTGGCGGCACTCTCATGTGTTCAAAATAAGTTACCTGATTTTCAGATAACGGTACACATGGGAAAGAATCATTACCATCTGCATCTATAAATTGTAATGTCCCCACACCTTCTGTTGTGCCTACCCCTATAGGTATCTGTGGTAATGTTAGTCTATATGTTAAAGAACCGTCTGCTGTTACTGCTAACCCTCTGAATTTTGTATAGAAAGAATTATTAACAAACCCTATACCTTCTAACTGTAAGTTATCTGTATAGTTTTTCTTTGCTGCAATTGCTATCGCATCATTCATCCATGAATTAATAAGATTGTAAGTTATCTCACTATCATCGGTAGCGAAGCCACCATGAATCTGCCTTGAATTTCTCTCTATAAATTCCCTACGTAACATATACCTGTTTTACTAATTACGGAAATACGCCAAATACTGCTGATAATGCGGTTAATGCTGCTGCTACGCTGACGGGTGCTGAACCTGCTCCAGCTACCCTTAAATTAGCAAGGGTAGTTGTATAGCTTGTCCCCTGTCCTGTTCCAAACGTAACGTTTAGCGTTGTGCCTGCTGCATCAAATGAATATCGTACTGGATAACCAACATAACACTGTATTGCTCCAGCTACCGCATTTACCGTAATTGTTACCTGTACCTGATTGCCTTGTTTTGTAAAATCTACAACTGTTGCCATGATTTATTTATTTTATTGTCCTAAACCTTTTAATTCGTTTGCGTATTGAATAACTGCTCCGCTTTGTAAATTAACTCCTACCTGCTTCAAAGCTCTGTCTATTATATCTAAAATTGCAATATTATCCCATACAGGGTCAACGCTTACTACCGCTGCTCCCAATACTGCCCCTGTACCACCTACGCCTGCAAAAGTTACTGTTGGCGTGGTATTATTATACCCTGTCCCATGATTAGTTATTGTTATTCCAGTAACTATACCTCCAGATAAAACAACTACACCTGTAGCAGTTATACCAGAAGCAGGAGCAGAAAAAGTAACGGTAGCGGATATGTACCCACTACCGCCGTTTAAAACGGGTACGGAAGAAATTCCTGTTGTGTATATTGCTCTGCTATTAGCATCTGGTTCTGATGCCCATATAATATCAGGAGCATCCCCAACATAAGTAAGTTTTGAATTTACTAACGTAACTGGGTAAAACTGAAATCTTGTGTCCTCAATAAGATATATTGGATTTGTAGCAACGGGGTCTATTACACTATTTATATTTGCATCTAAGGCATTTTGTTGTACATTCCTTATCCTTTTATTCCCAGTATTCATATACATTGAATCTGTCTGTATGTAATCTGCTGGATAATCCGAATTACCGCTACCGTCAATGGTTAATACTACCCTATAAATAACTGGAGATAACCGTTGCCTTACTACCGAATTTTGTCCTAATTCTACCTTTGCTATTGGCCGCCCCGGTGTATATGTTTGAAAAGAACCTAATAGCCATGATTGGTACTGTCTTTGTGCCTGATTGATAACAGTATAAAAACCAGTTGGCGTTAAATCACCATTCTGGTTTTTATTTATAATGTACTTAATTAAAGTATAAAGTTCATCTACTGTCATTTAACCAAATATTATGTATTAAATATTTCAAGTTGATTTTTAAAGGCTGTATTTGCGTCCCCAAATGTCATCGCAAACTCTGTAAGGTAAGCTGCTGCATCTCTACCTTCTGGTAATGTTGAAATAAATCCACCATCTACCCAATATGCTGCTCCGGGTTGTTTACCTAAGTCAATCTTGCCTCCAGTTATAGCTTTTTTAACCATAAAGGATATTTTAACTGTTGGCGAATGAATACTATTTAAAAACTTCTTAGCTTCATTTTTAGCTTTCCTTATATAAATAGCCCTTAATGATTCTTCATTTAATTCTATACCCTGCTCATCTGTAAATTGTATGTTAAGATAATTAGCATGAGGTATCATTTGCTCTAATGGAGTTGTCATAGCAAGCTGCATAGCTTTTATAACATCATTTTCCTCTTGAATATCTTTTTTATTTTGCTCAACTGGGTCCCACTCATAAAAATAAATATCCTTATGCCCTTGCCTGTTCTTGTTCCCTGTATTCCTGTTAGTTAATTCTGCTGCCTGTAACTTTAATTTTTCTGTAATAGGTATTACACATTTACCCTGTTCAAACTCCAATGTAAGTACGTTTTTATTTACATACTTTTCCGGGAATACATTTGGAGGTTGTTCGTCAAACCAAATACTTTGTGCGCCTCTTAATAGCCGCATCCTTCTTGTTTTACCCGTAGTTGGGTCAATCACATCTTCTTCTAAATCTATACTCACTCTACCTTGCCTCTTATCATTTGATAAGAGAAAAATACGACTTGTCCTTTCTGGTACTTTTAATACATCATTAAAGGATACATTACCTTTTTGCGGGGCTTCTAATACATCTGTATCAGTTATGTTGTCCGCTTTTTCTTTTGCCATTTTATTTTTAATTATTGATGACTTGTTTAAAAATAGGGCGGCAATATTTCATACCGCCCTAATGTAGTTATGCTTAGTACATATTAGCTACCAGATACAGTAAAGAACTGCTGTAAACCAGCCGCCCTTACGCCCTGATAAGTAATCATACTAACTGTGTGATTCATTGTGCCTGTCATGTTTTCATCAGCCGCACCACCATACTGCCAAACTTTTACTCCGTTAGCAATTACGCCACCGCCCATTGGCTCTTCGTACATCACTTGCAGATTTTTAAGTTTACCAGATAATACAGAACCGCCATTGCCATACTTAGTCATAACTCCACCTTGCGGTATAATCATTCCAAAGTTTCTGTATTGGTCTGTATCAGGTGTTTTACCGTGAGTAACCTCTGTGTTAAATGAAGCATTTAAACCTAACTGTAACATAAAGTTATCAATCTTAAAGCTATCAAATCCGTAGGCTACACTTGCTTGTTCAGAAGCAGAAGCAGAACCCCAAACGAAAGCTCCAGCAGGGTATTGAGCGAATAAAGTATCGTCAAACTCTTGTCTTTGGAAAATATCCATCAGCCATTGGTTTTGTTGTGGATTACCATTAACAAGCATCTGTGCTGTTATTGCATGAAGTTTTGAAATATTCAAGTTACCTAAAGAATAAGTAACTGCGTTTCCACGGGAAACAATTTCAGGAACAAAGCCTTTTGTACCTACTGTACCTGCATTTAAGCCAGTGTTAGTTTGAACACCACCAAACTGCAATTTAAAGTCAACGTTGTTTAAGAAACGTTGGTTAGCTTTCACAAGACCTTTGTAGGTAAATGCACCTTGCTTGCCTCTTGCGATACCAGCAGAACCAAAACCGCCATCTGCCTGATAGTCGTACCAAACCTTTTCCATTTCTGAACGGTCAGATGCACTCCAGTCATCACGTATTTCAGTTGTAGTATTACTTACTTTAACATCAATAGGTATTTGAGGGTTGATGTTAGTAGAAGATTCACCTGCTTCTGTGTTACTTGCAAGTTTCAAAATCTCACCAGCTAAAAGGTTTGCGCTACCAGCAGAAACAAAAGCTAATGTAGATTTAAGTGGTCGTATAGTACAAGTATGTGTACTTGCAACTGTTTTATCAATTGTCAATACTTTACCTTCAATACCGCTTGATGCAATACGTACTGTTTCACCAACACGAATTGGCGACATTGTACCAGATGAATAGTGGTCATTCACAGAAAGACCAACTGTTACTGTTGCACCAGCAGCAGGAGCTACTACCGCAGTTTTGTTAGTGATTGCAGACATTAATTTACCTGCATCTTCAATATGAAAGAAATCTCTTCCTTCTACTTTCTCCATTCCACCGAATGTCTTTAACCATGTAGTGAAATTCTGTGCGCCAAAATTTTGAACATACTCTTTCCAATAGTGCGGCGCAAGCATTTGCATATTAGAAATAAGTTCGTAAGTTGATGTTGGTAAACTCACCACCGATGGCGATGGGATGTTTGTTGTTGATATACCGGGCATTTTATTTAAAAATTAGATTGTTGTTAAAAATTGTTACTGACGAAAGAAATGTCTTACCATATCAGTTTCTATCTGTTGGGGCGTTTTCCCTAAATCTCCATTACCACTTGGGGTATGACCGCTATAATCAATGTTTTTAATTGATTTAATAGATGCCTCCCTTCTTTTGTTGGCTGTTTCAGATGTCATTTTTTGAATAACTTTACCTTTGTCTAATGTAAATGGCAAATCTTCGATAAGTTTAGCTGTATTGATGTTACCATCTTTATCAAGCCACCCTATTTTTTGTAAAAATTCACCTGCATTAGTACCAGCTAAAGCCAATAATGGTTGGAGTTCTATTTTTTCTTCATTTGATGGTCTATAGGCTACCTTTATTTCGACTTCCTCGTCTTTAAATGTAGTTTCGTAACCATTAAATTTACCCAACTCTAAGTCAACTGTTTTTAAGAAAGCCTCTTGCCTGTTTTTTATGGCATCCAATTCCTCTTGGGTTGGCACATTATCAGGTTGCTCTCTTAATGTATCTGGTATTACTATTTCACTCTTATACTTTTGTAATTCTGCTAAAGCAGCTTTAGAATCTCTGGAAATCTTGGATTCTATTTTCGCTAATTTTGCCTTATACTCTTCTTCTCTTTCCTCAAATTCTTCATCTGATTCTAATGATTTTTGTTCTGGCTTTTTGGGGGCTTCATATAGCTCGTTAAAATATTCTTCTACCTCTTTAGGGCTAAAATCCCTATTCTTATACTGTATGCTTAATTTTATTTTCTCTTCTGCTGAAAGGTTTTCGGAATCAGCAAGTGTTTTTTGCTCGTTTAGTATTTTTCTAACTTCCTCTATATTTCCTTCTAATAGTAAATTAGCAACTTTCTTGCTATCTTCATTTTTATACGAAATTTCTTTTGGCGTTTCTACAACTTCCTGCTTTTCTGCAACTATAGTCTGTTCAACCTCTTCTGCCTTTATTATTTCTGCCGCAGGCACTTCTTCGGCTTTAACTTCAATTTCTGTATTCGCAACTACTGTTGGTTCACTTTTCCATGCCCCTTCTGTAAATGGACCAACAATTTCAGTTACTTCTACTTCATCTGCCATAAATAAATATTTGTTTATGTAAAAGTAAAAATTAATACAGGTGATTGTTGTTTTGTAAAATATAATTATATATCTTCGGTATAAAATATATACGTTATGGCTTCCCTATTATTAAAAAATTTTCCTACTGACATCAGAAACCATTTATTAAAATTGCAGATGGAACATAAAGTTGAAAAGGGTATTGGTCAATACTCATTAGAATCTGTTATTTATAAAATCATAAGGGCACAACCAGATTTTGAAGGGAAAAATAAAAAGTAAATTTTATAAAACAACCAAAAGAAAAAACTATTTCTTCTTAATTGTAGCAAGTCCTTTATCTGATACTGATTCTTTGGATAATTGGTCTTTATAAATGCTGCTTACTACCTTCCAAAAATTAGGGTGTATTTGATTAAATACTTCATGGTTAAGAGCTTCTTTAAATCTCCCATTAGTTAAATAAGATTTATTAGCTAACATTTCGGTTTCATCTTTTATGCCTGCCATCTTAGCCCTCATTAATATTTGCTGAATGGCTGCTGGCTTCCAGTCGGATTGTGCATTTCTTAACCCATTAAATGTCTTAGTATCTGGGCTATCTAAAAATAATTGAGTTGCATTTTGTAAGCCTCTCCTACTTAGGTCAGATGCCATCTGTTTGTTATCCCCACTTGGAATCCAGTTCGAGAACTTAAATAGTTCCTCTTCTGTATATTTTTTCTTTGGCGTATTTTCTGGTGGCAATAATGAAAGTAAGCTCATTTTAAAGTATTTTATTGTTGTACAATTTCTTGCTGTTGCGCTGGTTGCTCTTGCGGCTGTAACATTTCTTGTTGCATTTGTTGGTTTTCAGCAGCAAGAGGCATTGTGATATTAGGAACTAATTGTTGCAGGGCAGGGAAGAATTGCGCTATCAACCTACCACTTTCGTCTTTAGCAGCAGCGGCTAAAAGTCCTTGTAATAATAACTCCTCTTTTTTTCTTGTAGCCCTGAACTCTTCCATCTCCTTATCCTGTTCTAATTTTGCCCTTTGTAATTCTATTGCTTTTTCTGCTGCCTGCTGATTACTTTCCTGTTGTAACCTTGCGTTCATTTCTGAATCCTGTTGCTTTGATTTTGAAGCCCCTTCTATAGCCCTTTTCTGTCCTCTTCTAAAATATAATTCAGCCATTTTTACATTTTTTCTGGCTATTCTTTTTATCTTTTGTGGATTAAGATAAAGGATAAGGTCTGGCTGTGTTTTCATGGCTACATCCAAATCATTTTCTAATGAAGTTATTTCATCAGTAGTTGGTAGCATTTCTATCTTAACCTTAAACTCTCTTAATTTTACATCTTCTTCTTTTAACAAATCTCTATACTGCTCACTTCCAAACTCTACTGAATCATGTAAAAGACAGGCAATATTGTCTGCTATTTCATCTTTAAGAGAAATGCAGGCATCATTCATATAATCTGTAGCATTAAAACTGATTTCAAGTGACGACTGCACGTTCTGTACCCCTACTCTTGGTTTTATGCTTTGCCCTTCTGCAAATTCATTTATACCTATCTCATCTCTTAATACCTGTAAATGGTAATTGTATGTTTCTATTAAAGCCTGTAATTGTGCAACACTTCCTGCATTTGGCAATTCCCTAACTGGACTGTCAATCCTATTGCCCTCCATATCTCTGCTCCTGAAATATACATCACCTGATTGGTCTGTTATTTTTCTTAATTCCAATGGCTTTACTATACCGTTGCCTAAATCCATAGCCTGTAACCCATCAATATCATATTGGTATCCAGATGGCCTCATCTTGGCAACCAACTGCTGTATTTTTAGCCTTGATAAAATCATCTGCTCTACTGGCTCTTCAATCTTTTCAGGAACAGCAAGGTTTCTCATCTTCCTGTTTTGGTACATATAAAAACAGAATGGAGATTTTGCGTCCCCTATTTTTTCGTATTTTTGCGACCTGATACTGTTTTTTTCCAACCCCCATTCGAGCATTTTTTTATTCCCTCTTACATATACACCTCTGTAAATATTCCAAATCTTTTTTTCTATGTACTCATTGCCGTCATAAACAACGTCAATTTTCTTTTTTGGCTTATCTACATACAAGCTACCATCTTTTGCTGTTTTTATTAATGTCTTATCTACATCAAGCGTTCTTAATGTAAACCTGCTTACATCTACATTCCATTCGTCAAATGGTAAAAACATATTTGTATTCCAGTTAGGATTATAATCTAACTTATTATTTGTATTCCACTGTTTTGATATTTTTGCTATTTCGTAAAGGTCTTTTATTTCAAGGTTAGGGTACAAGTCCCTTATCTGGCTTATCTTGTAAGAAACTATCTCTCCTTTAATTGAAGCATCTGCAAAATCATCTCTTTCAGAAAAAGAATAAAACATATTTTCTGGTACACACTTTCTTATTATAATCTTACCGCTTTTATCGCAAGTTGTTTCTGCTCCTATAAGTCCTGCTGTTGCGCTATCATGCTTTATTGCACGTTGATTAGTACCCATATCCCCAAAGTCGTTATCGTCAAAAACGGTATTAATCCCTATTTCATATAGTATTTCTTCTGGTAATCTTTGTTCTTCTGTTCTCCAAAAATCAAGGTGGTCTTTATCGTCTGGTATGAAGGCTTCTTTTGGTATTATCTCTACGCCAGAATCTTGTTCATGCTGCAAAAGTTGTTCTTTATTAGATAGATAAAACTCCGAATCATCGTATTCTTCTTTCTTTTTATTAGTAGATATAGGGTCAATTGCTGTAACACTTGCTTTTTCTTTTTTGGTCATCCATCTGCCAACTAACCTTGAAATTATTGTATTAACTATCATTATGGATTTCCAGTTAATATTCATGTAGTTTGTTTTACCATCTACATTAAAGAAGTCCATAAATTTTTTAGTGTCTAACTGTCCTTCTGCTAATGCCCTGTTTAATGCTATCCTGTCATTTCTCCTTTTAAAATACTCACTATTTATAATTTCTTCGCATTGCAGAATAATCTTATCCCCGAATTTTTTGTCCGACTTAGACTTTACATCTCCTGATAATTGGAATTGTTTTAAAGCGTTGTTTTCTGTATTATTGCCAGTAAAATTATTCTCGCTATTTTGCATTTCATGGGTATTTTATGCAGTAAATTTAAAATAAATTATACAAAGTAATGATTTTTTTTTAAAACTTAGCGGATGAAGGGTGTAATCCTCTGTTTCCTACAGCTTGTCCGTAGCTTTTTATTAAAGGGTCTTTAGGGGGTGCAGGGATATACGTTGGTTGTATGAGGCACGATATTAATATAAGAAATGAAACCATTGTATCAAACTCCGTTCTCTTGTACGGGTCAAAAATTAAAGCGTTTTCTAAGATAGTTTCAAAATCTATAAGATGGCAATAATGCTTAAAATACCATACACCATAGTCCATCTGCTTGCTTAAACTAAACGGTGTTATTGGCGTTCCTCTATGCCTTTCTACATCATCTTCTTTTTTCTTAGGGTCAATTAAATTCATCGGGTAAACCCCTAAATACCCCCTGTACCCTTTATCCTTAAAATAGCCATCGTAATCATCTGCTGTATGCTCATACCAAATTTTATAGCCATAAAAAATACCAGCTAACATAACTTGATAATGCAACTCGTCTTTTTCTGCTGGCCTTCCGTATAGCTCTCCTATAACTTTCCCTGAATTATCAGGGTCTAACGAATCAAATTTTCTACCTATTAAAGCAGATGCTTTTGAACCATACTTTCTACCTCCCTGACTATTAGAATAACTATCCACTGCTATAGCTCCATCTGTTTGTCTGCCCGGTATGGGAAACCCTTTATCCCCAATAATTTTATTTTGTTCTGTTTCTGGTGGAAACCACGTAATCTTCCAACAAAAACTTTCTTCCCCTTTAGTTGCATCTCTCCATTTTACTATACCGCTAAAATCTTTATAAAAGATAACATTCCTTTTATGAATAGGATTATCCTTTAATTCATTTATTCTTTTATTTATAGCATACCCATCAAAAGCGCAATCTACATTAGCTGCCATAAACATCTCATCCTCATCACATGGGTTTTGCCTTATTTCTTCCTCCAAATCTGTTCCAGATAATCCGTTCCTTCTTTTTACTAAAACATATTGTTTTGAGCCTAACCTAATATCTTCCTCTGTAAGCTCACTTATTACATCTCCTGTAAATTCATCTTTAACTACCCACTTATCCACTAAGTATCTAAATTGTTCTTCTGTTGGCGTATCGGTAACGCTCATGCCATATTCATCAATAAAGCCTTCATACCCATCCCATGCAGCACTTAAATATTTAACTAATCTATTGGCGGTAACATTGCCTACCTTTTGAAACTGATTTGCCCCGTCCCATATTTTCTTAAATTCAGCACCCCCCTTTTTCCAACTATTTACAGTAGATGGCATCTCTGCAAATCCTACCCTTTTTACACCCTTTACCAAAACTTTTTTTAATATCGCAAACAAAACAGATGCAGGTATATCAGCCTCCAACTTACCAAACTCATCAAGAAGCACCCTGCTTAACCTACCCCTGTCATAAGCATTTAATACTGGCGCACGATAGTTAATCTTAGACCTTGCTGATTTTTCTTTCGGGTCTGATGATATATATTCAAATACAAGTTCAGTTACACTATTCTCTCTGTTTAGTAATTTTGGTTTTAAGAAAAACGGCAGCTCTCTATAACCTTTAGCCACCATTTCAGTAAATGTTTCCTTACTATCCTTTTCTGATTTTGATACTAACCCGCTATTGGTATTTTTAAAGAAGATACATTCGTATATAAGGTTAGATGTCGCTTGCGAACTTGCTCCCTCCCTTCTTTTCTTGCCACGGATTATGCCCAAGCACCACATTATCTTTTCCCAAAAATCAAGGAACAAGAAATACCTCCTATCTACATCTCTGTATTCTGGGTAAATATCATCCTCTAATTTCCACCATTGTATATAAAAATAATGCTTACCTGTAATATAGGTAAGCACACCATTATTCATAAAATAAAATCCTTCCTTACACCTTCTTACTTCTTCTTTTATATAAAAAGAATGTTCTTCATTAAGTATTGGAGTAACTGGTTTCCCATCTTTTTCAGTAACTACTTCATCAAAAATACTGGGTAATTCTTTTCTGCTCCACTTTTGCTTCCTACTACCTTCCCATTTTTCTATAAATGAATTTTCTGTTGGCGCAGGGATACGAATATCGGCATTAAATATCCTCTCAATTAAATTCATACGCTACTTTCTTGTTTCCGCAAACTCTAAAACATTTTTAACAGCAGTGTCTTTTTCTTCATCTCCTGTTATCTTTGCTGATGTTTCCAATATACTTAATGTTTCAACTAATGGCTTTGCGGATGCCCATAACATTTTTAATCGTTCCATTGTTTTATCATCCTTATCATTAAGATTTATGTCAGCAAATTTTATTTTATCAAGCATATCAGATATGTCACTCATATTACGATTAAGGCTATAGTATAGCTTTGCTTTACCTCTTAAACCTAAATCATTAAACTTTTTTTCAATTACCTTTCTTTCTTCTTTTTCTGCATTTAATTGAGCCTCTAAATCTTTTATTTTAGCCTCTGCTTCTACAAGTGTTCTTGCCATTAGTTTAAAACTTTACAGTCATTTACAGAATATCCGATTAAATATTTCCCATTTTTTAAATCCTTAGTGATACCGTCATCAATAGCCATTATTTCTCTATCCATTGTACGTATTAACCTTTCCTCTCTGTTTTCAGCGTTATGCCAGATTATTTCGTAATCCGAATGTAGTGTAACTATCATAACCTTGCCTTCATATTGCCCTTTTAAGCAGTAAAGCCTATCTTTTAATACCTCTGGTTCAATACCTATCATCATGCCTTTATAGGGCTTATATACCCTTAAAGTTAAGTATAAATCTTTACATGGCAGCCATTCGTTATTATGGAAGTATGCAAAGCACATATCCTCTGGTATGGAATAAATCTTATACCCATCTTTTAATTCCTCTTTTGTAAGCAGCCCATTGCTGTTAACTTCATAGGTTTTTTCAAATGAAAGATAGTTTACTAAACCCATACTTCCTGCTGGAATGCCGCCGCCATCAATAACTTCAACTAAGGCTGGTCTATCTATTCTCTGGTTAAAGTCATAGCCCCTCTCAATTTTAATCTGAATATCTTTAGTCAGGTTGTATTTTTCCTTGTTTGTAGTATTAACTTTTATTAGAATACTCCCAAATAATGCTTTTGCATTTATCATACTGCTATTTTTGTTTTACTTTATTATGTATTTTTTTAAGCTGTTTATACAGCTTATCCATTTCAAACTGATTATTATCAGTAGTTAATTGCTTTGATAGTTTTCTTAATTTTTTCGCTCTTTTACCGTTCATAACTTAAAAATGATTATTTTTATACTGTAAAAATATATTATTAATAACAAAAACAAAAAACAATGGCACTTTATGCAGCTTTAACGGTCTACGAGAACCCAAACTCGGCGGCCTCAACTTCGTTGGGCGTGGCTACCAGTGGTTCAACTGGTCAGGTTTTTAAAACTCTTTCTCCGGCAGTGACTATCGCAGGTGTATCTTGCATCAGTACAGTAACAATGCCAGCAACAGGATTAAATCAAAAACCAGTCACGTATTATTCGGCAAGTACGGTAGCGGCTTTGGTCGCACTAATGGTTTAACCATTATCTTTACTTATTTTAAAAGCAGCTAAATTAGCTGCTTTTATTTTTATCGTCTACTATATGCCATTTCTTACTTGATAGGTTATATTTTCTAATCCACACATTCAAATTCTTAGTGCCAATCCCTAATACCTTAGCTGCTGCAACCTTAGTTTCTGTTTTATTTAATACCGTAATTATTAGACTGACGATATTGTAGTCTAAGTTAAGGTTTTCTTCTTCAACTGCCATACTAATTATTATTGTTTAACTCCGTCAAATATAATTTTTGCGCTTGAACCTAATTGAAAGGTAAACTTCATTACTCTTGGTAAGAAATACCCACTACCAACTGACCTATGCGTACCTACCCCATTTTCAATAAATTCATTATCAGTAAATGATAGGTTTGGTGCTACTATGACAGAATCAAAAATTATACTATTGCCGCTTTTTGCAACCCACTTTATCATAATTACATTACCAGTTATCACACTAACGTATGAGGTATCTAAAGCTATGGGATTAGTGCTTATGTATGTGCCTACAAATTTAGATTCAGCTATTTGTTCCGATTTAGACACATCCTTTGAGCAGGAGGATAAAAATGCCAACAATACAATAGCCGCTATCTTCATACTTGTTTATTTGATTTGATGTACAATATTACAAAAGTATTTTTTATTAAACAATATTTTATTAACTTTATTCCTTGTAGTTTTTTTTCATAAGGATTTGATAAGGTAAGCCCGTTACTATTCTTAGTAGTGGGCTTTTAGTTTTTC